>Ga0265293_10009777_pt1 | contig 13648 bp, 12 predicted proteins | sample Munlanlewell138R_FD_192505 | JGI IMG/M metagenome (GOLD analysis project Ga0265293, IMG submission 192505) | Leachate microbial communities from a municipal landfill in Southern Ontario, Canada - Leachate well 138R | ecosystem: Engineered > Solid waste > Landfill > Unclassified | place: Canada...
GTTGGCAATTCCCTGCCACTCTTATGATTTTAGAGTGCGGCTGTTGTTAAAGCTAATGCGCAAGGACAGGGTGCATGATTTATATGCGCTTTCTTACTTGTATAATACAATTAAAAAAAGGCGCGCCAAAGCATAGGGTTTAGGCGGTATAGTATTTAATGCACTGCTTTTAGCATACTAGAGCAAAGGAGACAGCTTTATGCAAGGCAAGTATAAAGTGGGTTATACTACGGGGGTTTTTGACTTATTCCATATTGGACATCTTAATATTTTACAGCGTGCAAAAGAGCAATGCCAATATTTGATAGTAGGTGTCAGCACAGATGAGCTTACTGCCGAATATAAGCATAGACCGCCTGTAATACCTTATAGCGAACGCAAGAGAATTGTGGAAGCAATCCGCTATGTGGATAAGGTTGTAGCGCAAACTACCCTTGATAAGTTAGCCGCTTGGAAACAGTTGCAATTTGATGCTCTTTTTCATGGCAGCGATTGGCAAAATACTCACCTTTATAACAGATATGAGGAGCAGTTTTCTTCCTTTGGAGTGGATATAGTATACTTGCCTTATACTAAGGGCACTTCCTCTACTATGCTTAACAGCTTTCTTACCGGCTCAATTCATTGCAATGTCTAAGGTAAGCAATTTTTTTAAGTCCACATTAATTTTTTTTATCGGTAGCGCGGCATCTAGGCTGGTAGCGTTTTTTTTGTTGCCCATTTATACAAGCGAGATTCCTGCTGCTGATTTTGGGTTTTACGATTTAACTATAACTTATGCGGAACTGTTTTGTACGGTAATATTCTTTAATGTATGGACATCGGTACTGCGCTTTATGTTTGACTTTGAAGGCAAAGACAAATATCAGGCAATATATTCGGGCTTGCCGCTTGTTGCCGCTTCTTTTGCGCTCACTTTGGTGTCCTCTTTGGTGCTGGCAAAATTGCTAAAAGTGAAATATACTCCGCTTATAACCATTTATACGCTGGCTATGGCAGTTAGCTTTTATTATTCTTTTGCTGCAAGGGGCTTTTCTTATAATGTCTTATATGCAACAAGCGGGTTTGTGGCAGCAGTAGTAAACCTTAGCGCATCAATTATACTCTTAAAAGTCTATAAGTTTGATTATTCCGCCCTTTATATAGCATATATATTAGGCTTTCTAGCTCAAATTATTATATTAGAGTTTAAGCTAAAGCTAATAAAGAACTTTGCTTTTGCAAAAGTCAGCGGCAGTCTTCTTGGCCGCATATTTGCTATAGCTTTGCCTTTAAGCATTAATGCGGCGGCTTTTTGGGCGCTGACAGGTATCAATAAAGTAATTGTAGCCCACTATTTAGGCTCTTATGCCAATGGGCTATATGCAACCGCTATAAAATTTGGGGTAGTGCTTACCTTTGTATCCTATTGCGTAGAGCTTGCTTGGCAAGAGCTGGCCTTTTTAGTAGGCGCGGAGCAAGAGGATTACTCCTTTTTTTCAAGGGCGGGTAACTTGTATCTTAAAACCGCATTTGCTGCGGCTATTGTTATATTGCCGGCAATTTCTTTGATATTTCCTATCTTAATTGATACTTCGTACGGCGGCGCGCGCGCAATAGTTCCCCTTTATATAATTGCTACGCTTGCAGGCATATATTCTAAGTTTTTAGGCAGTATTTTTACCGGCTTAAAAAAGACTAAAACGGTATTATGGTCTACTATCCTTGCCGCTATTGTCAATTCGCTGCTTGCGCTTGCGCTAATTAAAACTTTGGGTGTAGAAGCGGTAAATATTTCGCTTTTAGCAGGGTATATTGTCAATATAATCGTTAGAGTAATTATGCTAAGACGCTCAATAGGCTTTAGCGTTAATTATAAGATACCAGCATTGCTTTCTATTCCTTTGCTTGCCTCTTATCTTGTATATGTGTTTTTGCCTAATATGGTAATACCCTTTTTAATTTTAGCAATAATCATAGCTTTTTTAGCATTACGAAAAGAGCTGTTTGCTTTAGCTAAAAGTTGGAGAAAGGCATGAGTATGCTGGCACAATTGCAACAAGCGGCATTTGAGATATTATGCGAGTTTGACGCCTTTTGTGTGCGCCATAAGCTAACCTATTATTTATGCGCGGGGTCGCTTTTAGGTGCGGTACGCCATGGCGGATTTATTCCTTGGGATGATGATATTGATGTTTCTATGCCTAGAGAGGATTACGATAAGCTAATGGCACTTGGCAAGCAATTCCCTAAGCATTTGGAACTGCTTTTTCATAACAATACCGCATATTATCCTCTTAATTTTGCAAAATTAACAAATGCAGACACCACAGTAATAGAGCAAGGAGGTCAGCACAATTACAATATTCGTGGGGTATATATAGATATTTTTCCTATTGATGGAGCGGGCAAAACCTACAAAAAGGCAGTTTTGCGCAGAAAGCGAGCCGCTATTTACCGTCATCTTATACCTATAGCCGCCAATGTGCCTGACGATAAAAGAAGACCTTTTTATAAAAAAGTTGCAATTGCTTTAATCCGAAAGCTAAATGCTAAAAAATTGCAAAATAATTTTGATTCATTTTTACGGAGAAAACCTTATAAGTCCAGTAACTTTGTAGCAGTTTATGTAGGTGCTTACGGACTAAAGGAAATAATGCCGCAAGCAGTTTACGCTACGCCTTCCCGCATTGCTTTTTGCGGAAAAGAGTTTTGCGCTCCTGCTCAAGTAAGCAGCTACCTTACTACTCGTTTTGGTGACTATATGCGCCTTCCGCCTATTGAAAAGCGGACTAGCGAGCATAATTTTGTATATATTAACCTTAACTTGCCTTTTAGAGAATATAAAGGCGAGTTCCTGCAATGCTAAGTGCTCTAATAAGTTCATTCTTGTTTTTTGAATTTTCTCACTCTTTACAAATCGAAAATTAATGCTATAATTATTATATAAAACTATTAAGGAGAGATTAATAATGGCAAAAGCATTAAAAATAATCGTAGTAATAGTTACTATTGTAGCACTTGGCGCATTGGTATTTTTGGGAGCAAGCGGCGCAACAGTGGAGCTGGAAAACAGCTGGGATCCTCCTGATTATCAAGAAGAAGGCAGCGAGGCAGAAGGTTTAAGTGCGCTTGAACTATTTAACCAAGCTCTTGAGAATTACTATAATTCAGAATATTTTATACATATGTTTTCTCTTGATTTTAAGGCAGGGTTAGGCTCAATACCACTTGCAACTCAACAAACCATAGAGATTGTTAAATTTGCAAAAGGCAAAGTTTTCAATCAGGTTACCAAACAAGGCACAGGATTAGGCAAAGTTAACGAAGGCAATAGATTTTACTTTGACGGAACGGAGGGTTACAGCATTGAAGAGTCCAGCAAAGAGCGTTTTCCAAAATTAGGCGAGGAAGATTGGGAAGGTTTAGAGTATTCTGTTTACAGCAGTACTGAAAAGACAGCTGCTAAAAATGCAGAGAGCATTGTTAATTTTAGCAGTTATGTTATAGATGAGGCCAATTTATCTCCCTCTCACAACGATAAGGTATATCTATTGGATGGCAAATATTATTTTTCTATTACAATAAATTGTCTTGGGATACAGGCAGGTACAGTCCAAAAGGTAATTGAAGACGGTATAATGGCCGCATTGGGTGATAATGCTGTGCCGGGCTCTTTTGCTTGGAAAGAGGATACCGTACTTAGCTTAGAGGTTACCAAGATTGGCGGAGAGTATTATATTACAGCCAGCAATTTAAACGAAAAGTATACTGCTCAACAGTCAGGCGGCATAACTACAAATGGCGGTCAAGTCACTAGCGGTACATACTCTTATGTCTCTTCTGCTGCAGCAATTACTAGTGAAGAGTTGCTTAATCTGGCATAATGAAAAGCTATCGTAAGGAGTTGCGCTTTAATGTGCCCTCAAGGCGCGGATATATTAATATCACTGCTCAAGTGCAAGATTGCATTGATGAGAGCGGTATTAAGGAGGGGCTGGTATTAGTTAATGCTATGCATATTACTGCCAGCGTATTTATTAACGATGACGAAAGCGGACTGCATTCTGATTTTGAGACTTGGTTAGAGCGGCTTGCTCCGGAAAAGCCACATTCTGCCTATGCTCACAATACTTATGAGGACAATGCTGATGCTCACCTTAAACGCCAGATTATGGGCAGAGAGATAGTATGCGCAATAAGTGAGGGCAGATTGGATTTTGGGCCTTGGGAGCAAATCTTTTATGGAGAGTATGATGGCAAAAGACCTAAAAGAGTACTTGTTAAGATTATAGGAGAATAAAGTTTATTTATTTTTATAAAAATCAGCAGAAGCCCTAAAAATATAGGGCTTTTGTTATATGTTTTGCGCTATTACCCTTGTATCAGCAAGGCTGATAGTGTATAATAAACGCAAGCGAAACAAGCTAGATAGGGAGTATGTCGCAAATAATTTTTAAGGCAAAAGATAAGTATGAGAACAAAAAAAGTATTGTCCCGCCCTTTGCTGGAAGCGGTTAAGCTAGATTTAGAAAACGGTCTTACAGCCGCTCAAATCGAAGAAAGAATAGCCAAAGGGTATATAAATGAAACTAAGATTGGCGGCTCAAAAAGCGTTTGGGCTATCTTTTCAGAAAATGTTTTTACCTTTTTTAATTTTATATGCTTGTTGGTGTTTATTTGGATTTTAACAGTAGCGCAATCTTTTGGCGATATAAAGAATGCTACTTTTATGGGGATTATCTTAATCAATACCTCAATAGGTATTGTGCAGGAGCTTAAAGCAAAGAATACTATGGACAAGTTATCCTTGCTTTCCTCTCCTGATGTCAAGGTGTTAAGAGAGGGCAGGCAGTCCACTATTAAACTCAACCAAATACTTACAGATGATATTGTGCTACTTGAGCCCGGCGCACAAATTTGCTCAGATTCTATTCTGGAAGAAGGTATGCTGGAGGTCAATGAAAGCCTGCTTACCGGCGAAAGCATGCCCATAAAAAAGGAATTAGGGGATAGCTTGCTTGCCGGCAGTTATGTTATTACAGGCAAGGGTAAGAGTAGGGTAGAAAAAATAGGAGAGGAAAACTATATACAGCAAATTGCCCAAAAGGCAAAAGAGCTTAAAAAGAATAAATCAGAGCTTATTCGCTCAATAAAACTTATTATGAGAGTAATAGGCATTGCAATAATACCTCTTGCGGCTCTTTCTTTTTTGAACAACTTTAATGCTCAACTTAGAGACCTTAATAAGGTATCGCACATTTTGCCCGCAGATAACGGATATTTGCAGGCTATAAGATATTTTGATAAGTTCCGCCTTGCCCATACAGCTCTTGAGATACAGTCAGCGTATAAGGTAGCGGTTTTCAAAACTGCAGGCAGTATAATAGGTATGATACCGGTAGGTTTATTTTTATTGACAAGCGTAGCTCTTGCGGTTGGAATATTGCGGCTGTATAAAAAGAAAGCAGTTGTGCGCGAGCTTTATTCAATTGAAACTTTAGCCAGGGTTAATATGCTATGTTTAGATAAAACAGGCACTATAACCGACGGTACAATGAATGTAGCCAAAGTAATAGATTTTGGGTGCGAGCGCAAAGGCTGCTCTGTCAATGATATTGTGTCCTCTATGCAAATGGCGCTAGATGAAAATAACCAAACAGCAATTGCGCTAAAAAATTACTTTAAGATAGAAAACATTATCAAAGCGGAGTATACTATAGCATTTTCTTCAGAACGAAAGGCAAGCGCAGTTTATCTGGAGGAGATAGGGCTTTGCGTGCTGGGCGCGCCTGAGTTTATTTGCAAGAGCCTTTCGGCGAGAGTGCAGGGCGAAATTGAGCATTATCAACAGCGGGGCAACAGAGTATTGTTGCTGGGGATAAGCAAGAATAAGGCTTTTATAGAGTCACGCACCATACCTGACAGCTGTACACCTGCGGCGCTTATTGTCATTGAGGACAATATCAAGCCCGATGCCGCTCGCACCATTGCCAAATTCAAAGAAAATGGCGTAGATGTTAGGGTGATTTCCGGCGACAATCCGCTAACGGTTGCAGAGGTTGCAAGACGGGTAGGGATTGATAACGCATATAAGTTTATTAGTCTGCAAAACTTATCCGATGCGGATATTAAGTCGCTTGCTCTTGACTATACTGTATTTGGCAGAGTTAATCCCGCACAAAAGAAGCTGCTTATCCAAATCTTTAAAGAACACGGAAAAACAGTTGCTATGACGGGTGACGGTATTAATGATATACTTGCATTAAAAGAGGCTGATTGTTCTGTGGCTATGGCTAACGGTGCAGAAGCTACCCGCAATATCGCTCAATTGGTACTAATGGACTCGGACTTTGGCTCTATGCCGGAGATTGTTAACGAGGGCAGAAGGGTTATTAACAATGTGCAAAGGACCTCCAGCTTATTTTTAACAAAAACCTTATTTTCTTTCTTGTTATTAATAAGCGTATTTATGCTAAGGCATGGCTATCCACTTGACCCTGTCCAGCTCACCTTTACCAATTTATTTATTATAGGTATTGCATCTTTTGTGCTAGCGTTAGAGCCTAATAAGAATAAGATTAAAGGCAAGTTTATTACCAATATCTTAAAAAATATTGTGCCGCCTGCGCTTTCTATGGTGGTAAGTATCTTGCTACTAGTGTTGCTGTATCAAAAAGGAGTGCTAGGTGTATCAGAAAGTGAATACAATACAATTATCACTTATACTTTATTTGGCAATTTTATGCTGGTGCTATATAATATATCTCGTCCGTTTAACCTTACCAGAGCGGTGCTAAATATCAGCATATTGACTCTTGCTGTAGGCTGTGCTATTGTTATGCCTTTGCTCCCTAATCAAGATCTTAATATGTTTAACTTAGCGCAACTGCAAAGTTTGTTTTCCTATACTCTTATATTTTCCCTAATCTTTTTAGCTGAAAATGTAATTAAAGCTGTTGACTATGTAATTAAGAAATATCAAGAGCCTCCAAAAGGCGACTTTAGCAAAATGCGGCTGATAGAAGGTCCTAACGATAAAGATTACTTAGATTTTCTTGCATATCTTAATAAAAAACGAGAGGCGCAAAAACAATTAGAGGAGTAATTATGAGAGAGGGAAAATTGCAGCTTTCGGTAATAGGCTACTATGGTAAATACCCTAGTCCGAAACACGCTACAAGCTGTTACCTGCTGCAAGGAGCAGGCAAGCGGATAGTTATAGATATGGGTAGCGGAGCACTGTTAAAACTTACTCGTTTTATAGACCCTGCCACTATTGATACTATTATACTTTCTCACTTACATGGCGACCATATTGCCGATATTTTTGCTTACAAAAATATAGCGCTTGAACGCAATATCAGCAAAAAGTATGCCAAAGTACAACTTATAGCACCCCAAACACCTAAAATTATATTGGATGCCATATTAGAAGGTGATTTTTTTGAATATCATCCGCTTGGTGAAGGCATCTTTAATATAGGCGAAATTAAATGCCACGCATATAAGATGACCCATCCTATAGAAACTTATGGGATTAAGTTTGCACTTGGCAGCAGCTGCATTTCTTACACTTCGGACACTTTATTTAACGAGAACCTTGCACCTTTAATTTGCGGCTCTAATTTAGTTATAGCCGATGCTTGCATATTGGAGCGGGAGTTTAATGAAACAAGCAAGCATATTTCCGTTGCGCAAATCAGCAAGCTATCTCAAGGCAGAAAGCTAATCCTTTCGCATTTATTTTACGGAAAAGAAAAAGCAATTCTTGCAGAAGCGCTAAAGTACAATAACCTTGCTCAATTGGCAAGCGAAGGTTTAGAAATTACGGTATGAAAGAACGAATCCTCAATTATCGTCCTGCAGTGCTGGCAGGACTTGCTTGCGCTATCGGCATTTTAATTGCCGCCGCAAGCGTAAAGAGTTTTATTTGGATAGCGTTGATTGTCTTGTTGGCGTTAGGGTGTGTCGCTTGTATAATTTTTAAGAAATATAAAGTTTTTCTTGTCCTTATTTTTGCATTTGCAGCTTTTTCAAGTTTTATTATTGCTTGGTCAAAAGCCGAGGTTGCCGAGCTGGATGTTAAAGATAAATACATAAATGCAAGGGTGTGCTCGGTAGAAAGAGAGCGGAGCGGTGCTACCGTTTATATTTTAGAGGATGTAAGCTATGATGTAACGCCTTTAGCTCATAAAACGCTGCTTATTTGCCCTGACGGGGCTAGCTTTAAGGTAGGAGACAGCATAGCGGTTTATGGTAAAATAGCAAGTATAAGGGCGGATGTTTTTGATAGTTATGGCGCTAATCTGCTAGGCAGAGATATAAGGTATCAAGCAGAAAGCGAATTCACAGTATCTAGTAAGAAAGATAAACTAAAGCTATTTGAAAGGATAAAAGCGCATATTTATTCTGACTTTGACAAGCATTTGCTTTTTGATACACAAGGCATTGCAGCCAGTTTGCTTTTTGGGGAGCGTGCATTGCTTAGCATATCCGAAGCGGAGGGCTTTAAAATAAGCGGATTGTCCCATATCTTTGCAGTTAGCGGGCTGCATGTGGCTTTCTTTGCCGCTTTGCTGTTCTTTCTTTTCAAAAAGCTATCTTTAAGCCCTAAGCTCACCTTTATTTGTACTTTGCTGATTTTATTATTTTACGGTGCATTGGCAGGCTTTGTCCCTAGTGTAAACAGAGCAATAATTATGACTATGGTAGCTTTAGGCAGCAGCTTGGTATATAAAAGGATAGACCCGCTTAGCGCATTATGTGCCGCAGGGGTGTTAATCTTGCTATTTAAGCCTTTTAATCTTTTTGATATCAGTTTCCTGCTTAGCTTTAGTGCTGTAGCAGGGATAGTTTTATTTTATTCTCAATTGCGAAAAACCTTGTTAAATACAGGCAAACTGGGCAACTTTACCAGCTCTTCTTTTGCTCTCAGTCTCTCAGCTAACTCCTTGCTGCTACCGGTAATTGTCAATGTATTTAATGTATTTGCTCTTTATTTTTGTTTGGCTAATTTGATAGTATTGCCTTTAGTTTCCCTTGCGTTTTTATTGTTGATAATAGCCATTGCCGTTACTGCCATTGCACCTTTTATGGGGGTGCTTTATAAGCTGGCAAGTTTCCCGCTCTTTGCCCTTAGAGGCTTGTCCGCCTTTTTTGCGCACTTGCCGTTTGCACAGCTTGCAGTCGGCAATATGGGCATTATCACCTTATTTTATTTTGCAGTTATGCTGCTCAATTCAAAGTTCTTTATGCTGTCTAAGGAAAAGAAGTTGCGGTATAGCGTTGTGCTAATCTTTATTTGCATAATACTTGTGACAATTTTATAAATAATTTGCAAAAAATAACAAATTGTAGTACCATATAGATATGGACAAAAAAGCAAAAAGGGCAATAGATATCCATAAGTATACTTTAGATAAGGGTATATTTTTTATCGAAACAGAGGATTACTTTTTTGAAGAATATGCCCTTGACTATTTTAGAAGTTTGGTGGATGAACAAGCAAAGGCTTTTGATTTAGTAGAACTGACTCAACCTAGCTTTGCTCAAATTGCAGATAGACTTTCTGCTTATTCTTTATTTGGCGGCAATTCAGTTACTATTGTTAAAGACTTTAATACCAAACTTCAAGAGCAGGAAAGACAGCAGCTGGCTTTATTTTCCAAACAAATACCTGATTGCTTCTTTTTAGTTTTTTCTTCCGGCAAAGGATTGATTGGCGCAGATAAGGCATTTATGGAGCCCATTTCGGCAGCTAAGGGTACCCATTATGAGCTATCGAAGTTCATCAACAGCTTATATCCCAATGTTATAGATAATGCGGCTCTTGCTAAACTTATTGATTATACAGATAAAGATATGGTAAGAATAAATATGGAACTAGCTAAGCTCGTAAATTATGTTGGGGGCAGGCTTATAAGGGTGCAAGATATAGAGGAGATGGTTGCTCCTGATATGGAATATAAAGTTTATGAGTTTACCAATGCAGTAGCGGCAAGGCAGTATCGCAAGGCAATAGAGATTATAGAGGCACTAAGTCTATCCGGGCTTGGGACCAGCGCATTATTTCGTGCGCTTATTCGCCAATACCAAAGGATGTTTTATGCAAGGACATCCTCTTTAGGCGAGGATGCGCTAGGTAAAAAACTAGAAATCAAGCCTTATGCTGTAATTAAGACCAAAGAAGCGGCGGCAAGGTATTCTTCATTACAGCTTATGAATATACTTGGCATGCTAAAACAAAAGGAGCAAGATTACAGGATAGGCAAAACTAGTGATAAACAGGCTTTTGCGTCGGCTGTTTCCCTTTTAAGCACCTATTGAACTAACGGGGCATATACATCGCAATATATTGTTAGGCTACGTTTTCCTAGGTCATGTATATGGAGATACATTCCCGTCTGAAAGCCTCGCCTGCCTCGTCTTGCTTGCATCTGCACCGTTATTTTAACAAGTTTTGAGCCTACAATGGCACAAGGGAGGAATGAATATAAAAATGAATAGCGCAGAACTTATACAAAGATTAAAAAAAGTGCCAAAGGCATTATGGTATTTATTGCTGCTGGTCAGCTTGTTTTTTAAGAATTTTCTTATAATGAGCGAGGTTATGAAACAAATGCCGCAGCGCATGGAAGAGTTTGGTTTCGATGCATCGCTTATGCCCGAAATCACCCCAACGGTTACAGCATTTATGTATATATTCAATGCTCTTATTATCTTTGCATTTTTTGAGTTTATAGTATACTTAGCTTACAACACATATTCAAAAAGGCGGCTCTTATACCCCAATATAAGCAAGGATGAGTTTGCCTTGCCTATAAGAGTAATGTTTTCAATTGGCAATATTGGCGCAGGGATTGTTTCACTTATCTACTTTTTGATACCCAAACTTGATATTATGGGTTTCAATATTGTAGTTTTTGCATTTGATAGTGCCGCATTAATATTGGCATTTATTTTGATACAAGCTAACAATCTTATTGTAAAGGGTGCTCGCAAACCTAGTTTTTCTTTATTTACCCGCACCTATGGCGGCATTTATTTAGTGCTGGCAATTTTTGCTTTGCTAGGCTCTTTAGAAGCTCCTAAAGCAGAGTTGATAATACAAATAATCAACCTTATTTTGGTGCTGGTATTCTTTCTTATATCAGGGCTTCTCCAATCCCGTTTTGCAGAAAAAGATAAGGATGATTTAAGCAGCAGCCCGCCGGATGCGCCTAGGGAGATTTTCAAGGGCTTTGGGTTTTAGTTTATATATCAATTATTTGTATTTTAGCAGATAAAAATTGCGAATTTGTTTGCATTAACATATAAATAAGGCTATAATATAAGCATATTAAGCGTTATATCATTTTATTTGGGTACCTTAATTTAACACTTTAACCATTTATGTTGCCTTTAATGGTATTATGAGCAGAAGGGAAAGCAGTAAATATGTGTCTTTTTTCAGGATTTAATGTGGAGCTGGGTATAAAGATATTGCTGATTACTTTTTTTGCTCTGCTATATTCTGCCTTTTTTATCAAACGCAAGAATTTTAAGCTCTTATTTATCTTTTTAGGGCTTTTTATTGTTTATATCTTATTGCTTGAGCTTAGCAGAACTCAAGATTTAACAGTACCGCTTGCATTGTATCAAGCATTTGTTTTGCTCTTTATAGTGGTAGCCGCAATTGTCTATCAAAATGATTTCAAAACTTTATTCTTTAATTTAAGCAGAGGTACTGATAAGCGGCTTTATATCAGCGAAAGCATAGTAAGCGATGAGGATTTGCAAAAGACGGTTAAGGAAATAGTTAAGGCATGCCAAAATATGTCTAAGAATCGCTGCGGCGCGCTAATTGTTATTGCACCAACCAGCGTATCACATCATACTTTAGATACAGGTATTGAATTAAATGCACTAGTATCTTATCAATTGATAGAAAGTATCTTTAATACCAAATCTCCATTCCACGATGGGGCAATAATAATCAAAGACAACAGATTGCTTGCCGCAGGGTGTTTTTTGCCATTATCGCAAAATCAAAACTTGGATAAAAATCTTGGCACACGCCATAGGGCAGGCATAGGTATTACTGAGGAGACTGATATGCTTACAGTTGTTGTAAGTGAGGAAAACGGTATAATTAGCATAGCAAGGAGCGGAGAACTTAGGCGCTTTATTACAACAGAGCGGCTTTCTGATATACTTCACGATACTTTTAAGATTGCCAAAATCAATTACAAAAAGAGAAGATTCTAGCCTAAGGAGATGACCAATGACAAAATGTGCTGTAGCGCCTAGTATTTTATTGCCAAAAAATATAGATATGCATAAATGGGCGATTGTGGCATGTGACCAATTTACCTCTCAACCGGCATATTGGCAAGCGCTGGATAAGCTGGTGGGCAACTCCCCCAGTATGCTTAGACTTATCTTCCCCGAGGTGTACTTAACAAAGGACAACAATGCCCGTATTCGCTCTATTAAACAAGCTATGGCACAATATATGGAGCAAGACCTTTTTCAAACTTACAATGATACTATGGTGCTTGTAGAGCGGGAAGTTACAGGCGGCAAAAAGCGCAAAGGGCTGGTGCTGGCAGTAGATTTAGAGCAATATGATTGGCGCAGAGTAAGGAGGGCAATAAGGGCTACTGAGGATACCATTATGGAGAGGCTGCCTGTGCGTGTAGAAATTCGAAAAGCGGCACAAATAGAATCTCCTCATATTTTATTGCTAATTGATGATAAAGAAAGTAAAGTTATAGAGCCTTTATATGACAATAGAAATAATCTTGACAAACTTTACGACTTTGACCTCAATATGGGTGGCGGGCATATAATAGGGTATAAGGTTGCAGATACTCAACCTATTTTAGATGCGCTGGAAGCCCTTGGCAAGCCCGAAATACAAAAAGAAAAATACGGCTTTGATGCCGGCATTGTATTTGCGGTAGGGGATGGCAATCATTCGCTTGCTACTGCTAAAATGTATTGGCAAGCAGTAAGCGCAGGGCTAACAGCGGAAGAAAGGCTGGGCCACCCTGCCAGGTATGCGCTGGTCGAAGTAGTAAATATCTATGACGAAGCTTTGGATTTCCGGCCAATACACAGAGTGGTATTCAATGGTGTTGCAGGGCTTATTGAAGGCTTAAAGAGAACAGTTGAGCCGGGAGAAGGCAAGCTGGAACTTTTAGATAAAAAAGGAACAAGCTATATACCTTGTTCTTGCAGTCCGGCTTTAGTTATTAAGCAAGTACAAGATTACTTGGAGAGCATAGCTTGCGCTGATATGGAAATAGATTATGTGCATGGCAGCAATCATTTGGCAGAAGTTGTTGCAGAAAAGGGAGGGCTGGGTATAAAGATGCCCATATTTGATAAAAGCGACTTGTTTAATTATATTTTGCATATTGGCAATCTTCCTAAAAAAGCATTCTCTATCGGCTCTGCTGAAAGTAAGAAGTATTATGTAGAATGCAAGAAAATAGTTAAGGACCGTATATGAAAAAAGAGCTGATAGTCTGCAAATTTGGCGGCACTTCCATGGCAACCAAAGATGCGGTACTTAATGTAAAAAAGATAGTCTCCGGCAATGCGGCAAGGAAGTTCGTAGTAGTTTCTGCTCCGGGCAAAAGATTTGCTCAAGATACTAAGGTTACAGATTTGCTGTATAGTT
>Ga0265293_10009778_pt1 | contig 13646 bp, 16 predicted proteins | sample Munlanlewell138R_FD_192505 | JGI IMG/M metagenome (GOLD analysis project Ga0265293, IMG submission 192505) | Leachate microbial communities from a municipal landfill in Southern Ontario, Canada - Leachate well 138R | ecosystem: Engineered > Solid waste > Landfill > Unclassified | place: Canada...
ATTATTTTATCTTCATTATAAGGTTCTATCTCTCCACTTTTTTTCATTACATTAATCATAATTAATCTAAACTTTTGGTATATAAAAACTTTCCTAAACCATAAAATATTAAAACAATCTAAAATGTGGTATTTTATGGCTGAAGATATTTTATTAGAGAGAGAAAAAGATAGTTTATATTTTAGAAAAATTTCTTCTAAAAATGAAATAGATAATTCAAAAAATTACGATGGATATTTAATTAGGGCAAATGAGAATGAATCTAGGAAAATAATTTCTTCTTTGAAGGGCTCTAATTTTAAGGGAAAAATTGCCCTATATGGATCCGATGAACAAATGAACAGAAGATTCATTGAAACGCTAAATTTTGACTATCTAGTCTCTCCAGAAATTAACTCTGGAAAAGATTCCTTAAAACAACGAAGTTCTGGTTTAAATCATGTTTTAATTAGAGAAGCAAGAAAAAAGGGAATTACAATTTTAATTTCATTAGGGGAATTAGAGAAATTAAAAACTTTAGATAAGGTTAAGGCTATCTCCAAAATTATTCAAAATATTAAACTCTGTAGAAAAGTTAATTGTGAAATAAGAATTGCAAATTTAGATTCTTCTGAAAGATTGACGAAAAAGGAAAGAATATTTTTAGGAACTTCTTGGGGAATGTCTTCACAACAACTTAGGGATTGCTGTTCATTTTGAAAAGGTTTAAATATCCCTATTTGTAAGAATAGTTATGGCAGAGAGTGATACTGTATTTGATCAATCGGTAAAACATAAGGGATTTTTTAATTACACAGATTTGTATAATTTTTGCTTTAATTGGTTTAAAGATAATGGATATAAACTATTTGAGAAAGCATATACTGAAAAACTTAGCTCTTTTGGAAAAGAAGTTGTTATTGAATGGAATGCGAAAAAGAAAATTTCAGATTATTTTAGATTGGAGATAAAGGCTAAATGGCATATATTAGGAATGAATGATGCAGAAATTATGATTGAAGATAGGAAAGAAAAAACAAACAAGGGAGAGGTAAAAATCGCAATTAAAGGAGAATTAGTTAGAGATTATGAGGAGAACTGGGATAAAACTCCTTTCTATAAATTTCTTCGGGGGATTTATGATAAATATATTATTAGAAATACAAGAGATGATTATGAAGATAAAGTAATGGACGATGCTACAGATTTTTATAATGAAATTAAGGCTTTTTTAAATTTAGAGGGGAAATCTTGAATGAAAGAATCTATAAAAATAACTTATATTATTGCATCTACTTTAATTTTATTGGCTATTATGGGAACCTATGTTATATTTAATATCTACCCCATTAGTTCTGAAAAAATCTTAACTGCTAATGGAAGAGCAGAAATTAAAACAATTCCTGATAAGATTAGTCTTTATTTTAGTGTTGAAGGAGAGGGAGAGAATGCCAAAATTGCAAAAGATATTAATTCAGAGATTACTAATCAACTAATAGATGGTTTAATTAAAGAAGGACTAGATAGAGAAGAAATTCAGACTCTCAGTTATAATATCTATGAAGATTTTGATTGGACTCCGACGGGAAGAAAATCTAAAGGATATAAGGCTGTTCAAACTATTTTGATAAAACTTTCTAAAGATGATATGGATAGAATTAGCAATGCTATAGATGTTGGAGTTGATAGCGGAGCTATTTTAAACTATATAAACTTTGAATTAAGTCAGGAAATTGAAAATAATTACAGGGCTGAAGCGATAAAACTTGCGACGGAAGATGCTAAAATGCAGGCTCAGGCCATGGCTAAGGGATCTGGAAATAAATTGGGAAAGTTAGTTTCTATATCCAATCAAGATTCTTATTATCAACCCTTTAGGATTTATGAATCTTCGATTAGCGATAGTAGCGAAGGCATTGAAATAGCAAAGTCGGCACTTTCAATTCAACCGAGTGAACAAACAATTTCTGCACAAGTTTCTGCAGTTTACAAAATTAAATAACTTTTTAATTTTTTGAATAAATCTATTAATATTATGGCAATCAAAATTAAAGTTGTAGGAATTGATAAAAAATTGTAGTTTAAGGTTTAACTAAATCTTTCTCTTCTCCCAATCTTCAATTGCTTTTCTTAAACAATCTGCCGCGAGATTAGAACAATGCATTTTGATTGGTGGAAGTCCTTTCAGTGCAGTTGCAACATTTCTATTTGTAATTTTTTTTGCCTCCTCCAAGGTTTTTTCCTTTGCAAGCTCGGTAATCATACTAGAAGTTGAGATCGCTGCAGCACAACCCATCGTTTGAAATTTGATGTCTTTTATTATGTCCTCCTTCCTGGAATTTTTCCCAATCTTTAGAGTGATTCTCATAACATCCCCGCAAATAGGATTTCCAAGAATGCCTATTGCATCTGGGTTTTTTATCTCTCCTAAATTTTTTGGATGAGTAAAATGTTCAATTACTTTCTTGGAATATTTTGTAACCGCCATCATCTATTGAGTTCTTCTAATAATTTATCTATGTCTATTCCATGAGCTGCCGCCCCCTCTTCAATAGTTTCCATCATTGCCATAGGACAACCTCCACAAAACATTCCCTCTTCTGCAAGAAGTTCTGCAGCATCCGGTCGAATAGAAAGAACTTCTGAGAAGGTCATGTCTGAAACTATTTTAGGTTTAATCTCTTTTTTTACCATTTTTTCCTCCCAAATTTAATTTGAATGGACTTATCTCCCCTAACTTTATTACACATTCCTTTAAACTTTTTATAACGTAGTCAATTTCTTTTTTAGTTAGTTTATCAAATGTGATTCTCATATTTCCGTTTATATACATTTCACTAACTCCTATTGCTTTCAAAACGTGACTTCTCTCTAAATTCGAAGAATTACAAGCAGATCCTGTAGAAACATAAATCTTCTTATCTGAAAGCATTAATAGAAGACTTTCTCCCTCAATTCCATAGAAAGAAAAATTTAAATTATTTGAGATTCTATTTTCTTTAGAACCATTAAGTATTGCTCCCGGAATTTTTAAAACTTCCTTTAATAAATAATTTTGAATTTTTTTCAATTCATTTGAATTTTCTTTAGTTTGGATTGATTTTCCCAAGGAAATTATCCCCAAGGTATTTTCAGTTCCATTTCTAATTTTTCTTTCCTGTCCTCCCCCATGGATTAAGGATTCAATTTTAATTCCTTTTTTAATAAAGACAAATCCTATTCCTTTCAAAGCTCCAATTTTATGTCCTGAAAAAGTTGCAAAATCTAAATCTATTTTTCTTAAATCGATTTTTATTTTTTTTAAAGATTGGACCATATCGGAGTGAAAATAAATTTTTTTTTCCTTGCAAATTTTTGAAATTTCTTTAATTGGTTGAATTGTTCCGATTTCATTATTTACATGCATAATAGAAACTAATAATGTATCTTTCCTAATTTTATTTTTTAGATCTTCTAGTAATACTATTCCTTCTTTATCTACCCTAACCATTTCAATCTCATATCCTTCTTTTTTTAAAGAGTTACAAGTTTCAATAACTGAAGGATGTTCTATTTCAGAAATTAGAATGTGATTTTTCTCCTTATTATTTTTTGCTATTCCTTTTATGATTAAATTATTCCCCTCGGTACCTCCGGATGTAAAAATAATTTCAGAAGCACTACAATTTAAATATTTAGAAATTAATTTTCTAGAATTTTCTATCTTATTTCTTGCTTTCTCTCCTAAATGATGTATAGAAGACGGGTTTCCATAGAGAGAAAAATTTTTCCTAATTTCATTTTCTACTTTCTTAGAAAGAGGAGTTGTAGAGGCATGGTCGAGAAATATTTCTTTCATTTTAGTAAAGAGGATTGCAGTTACAATATTCTAAAACTTCTTTGTTGTATTTCCTACAAACGTCACAAGCGCATTTAGATTTTTTCATTTTTTTTAATAATTCCTGAATTTCAACTAAAGCATTTGATTTATTTTCATAAATTCTCTTCGCAGAAAGTTTGACTTCTTTTTCTAGTTTAGAGGATAGTTTTATTTTATTAGCTCTTTTATCTTTTAGATATTGTGAAACTGCAGCCTTGGTAATTCCTAAGAGGTTACCTACTTTCTCATAACTAAGTTTATACTCTCCGACTAACTCTCTTGCTAACTCTTTTCTCAATTTGGGTAGTATATACCATACTTCAATTTCTTGAGGAAGTCTAAATAATTTTCCCATGTCAACTATAGTTTACGAGCGTTTATAAGGTTTACGATTCAAAAGATTTTATATACTTAGAAACATTATTTATTGTTTCGTCTAGCTCTCCATTCTTATTTATAATAGTAATATCGAAAAATTTTGAAAAAGCTAATTCTTCTTTCACCTCTTCAATTCTTCTCTTTATTATATCTAAGGAATCTGTTGCTCTTTCAATTAATCTTTTTTCTAATTCTTTTAAATTTTCAACACTAATAAAAATAACCTTACACTCATTTTCTTCTTTTATTTTTTTAGCCCCCTGAACATCTACAACAAAAAGAACGTTTTTTCCAGAATTTAATATTTTCTTTACATCTGATTTTCTACTTCCATAATAGTTATCATAAACTCTTGCCCATTCAAACATCTTATTTGAATTAATGTTCTCTTCAAATTCTTTCTTTGCTATAAAAAAATAATCTTTCCCATTTTTTTCTCCGTTTCTAATGGGACGAGTTGTACAGGTAATAACTTTTTCTAATTTTAATTCTTCAATTTGAATAATTTTCTCGGCTACACTAGTTTTTCCTGCTCCGGAACATCCAGTTATCACAAAAATTTTTCCTTGTTTCATTATTCAATTATCTTGTCCAATTCGTCCATTACTTCCTTCCCTAAAACTTTCCCCTTTAACCTTCCCATAATTAAACCCATATAAGCATTCTTATTTAATCCTGGTTTTTCTTTTATCAAGTTATTAATTTCTTTTCTTAAATCTATGATTTCTTTTTCTAATGCTTCTTCAAAAGTTTTTCCTTCTACTAATTTTTGTAAAACTATTCTAACTTCATTTTCAGAAATTCTTTTTCCTACTTCTGAAAGAACACTATCTAAAACGTTTAGGCTAAGAATTTTTTCAATTTCGTTTATAGGAATTTTTTCTTTTGTAGAAATTTCTTTTGGAAATAATGTTAAAGATTTGGCAACTAGAGAAGGATTGTCTAAAACATTCATCAAGAATTTATATTCTTCCAATTTATTTTCTGAGAGAATTAGCTTTATTAGTTCTTCATTTAAATTATCGTCTCTAAGAAAAGCTCGCTTCTTTGATGTAAGTTCAGGTAGAGTTTTTTTTGCTTCGTTAATTATCTCTCTTGAAATATTTAGAATAGGCAAATCGGTTTCAGGATACATTCTTGCACTTCCGGGCATTGGCCTTAGAAATTTGCTAGTTCCATCAGGGTTAGCTCTTCTAACTTCTTTTTTACAAGAGTTATTTTCTATACATTCTAGTTGTCTTTCTATTTCTTTATTTACTGTTGTAATCATTGTGGAAGGATCTTGGAATCCCTTAATTTCAACTCTTTCGCTTCCTTCTAGGGAGATATTCAAGTCTTGTCTGATTGTTCCAATTCCTCGTTTAACATTACACGATCTTAAAATCTCTCCAATCTTCATTGCAGTTTCTTTAATTTGTTCAGGGGTATGCATATGCGGACCCGTGGCAATTTCTACGAGTGGAATTCCTAGTCTATCAAGTTTGTATGATTTTGAGTTTTGTATTTTTTCATCTTTATAATCTGAAGGTCTTGCAGAATCCTCCTCTAAAAATAAATAATCTATTCCGACTTTTCCAAAAGAGGTTTCAACAAATCCATCTCTAGCAAATAGAACGGTTCTCTGGAATCCGGAAGTATTAGAACCGTCTATAACTGTTTTTCTCATTATTTGAGTTACTGGAATTATTTCACAATTTAATAAAATCGCAATTTGAATTGCGATTTTCAAAGCTTCCTTGTTTATCTCGTGAGGAGGTTCTTCATCTAATTCAACTAAACAAGTTGTATCAAAAACTTCATAAATAAAAGTCCTGTCTAACTCCTTCTCATATTTTGCTGCAGGATCTAACTCTCCAGTTTCTCCAATAACAGGATTTATTTTTCTTTTAACTCTTTTGAGAGGTTCATCTTTTCGCAGAATAGATGGGCAAGAGCAGAAAAGTTTATGAGTTTCTAATTGTTGGTGTATTTCTAATCCGGCTTTTAACCCTAATTTTTTATAATCAAGTTCCATAATAATTTAATAAAAAAGAGGTTTATAAGACTTATCTATTTTTTAAGAATTCTCTCAATAAATCTACAATTTGAATTTTGAATTTAGGGACATAATTTATTGCTCCAGCATTTTTATGTCCTCCACCATCTACGAAAGCATTTGGAATTTTCTCATCTACAAATTTTAAGAATTCATGAACTGAGAAATTTGCACTATCTGTTGCTCTAAATGTCATTGCAGTATTCATTATGCCTACAGAGACAAGTTTTTCTTTTCCCTCTCTTTTTAAGGAATCGTGAACTAGACCAACACTTCTTCCGGGTTTAGGAAAGAATCCAAATCCAGGAAATGTTTCTTCAATCATTATTTCTTGGAGAGTTATTCCATTTATTTCTTCTATAATTGCATTTTCCTTAGCGATAGCTAAACCTTTTGCATCTAGAGATCGGATATAAGGGGCCATAAGAGAAACAAGTTTTTCTTGTTGAGCTCTAGGCTGTCCAAATACTACCTCAAAATATTCCCTTGCCTCTAAAAATCTTATTCTTGTAGAAACATAGTCTATAACTAAGGATAAATCACTTAGAAGTTCTTTTGAATATCCTTCTTTTTCTGCAACTTCTAGATATTTATTTATAATATCTGGATTTCCTAAATCAATTCTATCTGCTAATCCTGCTAGAGCTGAAATTTGTGAAATATTTTCTATTTTTGGATAGATAAATCTAGCCAGTTCTACACATAACATTCCTGCAGAGATATTATCTCCACTTTCTCCAACTAAGAAAGGGGTTATATGGACTAAAACTTCTTTAGAGATTACGTCTTCATCAAACTTATGATGATCTACTACAATAAAATCAGATCCGTGAATTTTTCCTTGAAGAATTCCCATTAAATCCTCTGGAGTTGAACCATTATCTACGATTAAAATTAGAGGCATTTTATTTGAAAATTTTGCAACATTTCTTAGACTTAATGAAGTGTCTTTTATGGAATCTTCTAATTCATAGTAAGGAGCAGCGCAAGGAGCTCGAGTAAATAATTCCCAGGCCGCTTTTGGGTTTGTAGGATTTTGTTCTTCTATAAGGGAAATAATTGCCCTTTCTAAGGCAAATCCTGCCGAATATCCATCAGTATCATTGTGGTGTCTGACGATTATCGGTCTTCCTTGAAGGACAGCCAATCTTACTTCTGTTGCAGCTTTTGTAAATCCATCTCTTAATTTCTCTAAAATAGAATCTTCTATTAGAAAGTCTATAGGTTCTACTTTTGCTTGAATTCTTAAGAGTTCTTTAATATTATTTTCTAATTGTAATTTTGATTCTCCTTCTTTTTTGAAAAATGAAATAACATCTCCCTCAATCATTCCATTAAATTCCTCAATTTTTACCATTGCTTTGACACAGTCTCCTTCCTCAAAGGTTGGAAAAGCTCTCTCTCCAGCTCCAGCAAATGCTTTTAAGGGAATTCTTCCAGTACCATCAAATAGTTCAAAAACAGTAGGACCTGCTGTTTGAACAACTCGCTCAATAATTCCATTTAGAGTCAATCTAAATCCTATATTCTTTCTATTTACATCTCTAATAAGTTTCTCTTCAACAGGTGAATTAAACTTATTTTTCTTAACAAATTTTTTATTATTCATAATCGTTTTTATTAACTAAAAAAATGTACTTTTTTAATCTATTATATCTGTTACTAAATTCTAGTGGTTTTTAAACCTTTCTACATTTTTTCCAAAATCTTAATTCTTTGATTAATATCTGGATGGGTAGAGAATAACTCTTTTGCTTTATTTGGTTTTGCTAAAAATAATGGGGAGATGGATCCTGAAACTTTCATTTCGGAATTTGATTTTATTTTTTTTAGTGCTCCGATTAAACCAGTTGGAGTTCTCATAAATTTAACCGCTGTCGCGTCTGCACTATATTCTCTTTTTCTGGAAATTGCAAGTTGAACTAAGGATGTAACGATGGGAGATAAAATTGCTAAAACTATTCCAATGATTATTAAAATTCCTCCAGAATTATTTTTATTATTTCTGTTATTTCCTCTAAACCATAAACTCCTTAAAAATATTTGGGAAATTATAGAAATCATTCCTATAAGAACTGCCGTTAGAGTCATAAATCTGATATCATAATTTGCAATATGAGATAGTTCGTGAGCTAGAACTCCTTCTAATTCTTGTTTGTTTAATTTTTCTAGAGATCCAGTTGTAACACATATTGCTGAATTTTGGGGATTTCTTCCTGTTGCGAATGCATTAATTTGAGGATTATCCATCACGTAAAGTCTAGGCATTGGTAACCCAGAAGCAAGAGTTAAGCCTTCCACGAGGCTGTAATATTGCTTATCTTTTGTAGGATCTGCTTTTATTGCATTCACGGAAGCAAGAGCGATTTTATCAGATTTATAATAGCTTATTAGAGTATAAATCAAAGTAAAAATAATCGCAATTATCAAAATAAAAAATGCATCCATTTCAGAAAAAGCAATAGCGATAGAATAAATCAATGCGATTAGAATTACTCCTACTAATCCAATTAAAATTATTGAACTTCTTTTATTTCTAGAAATTTGATCATAGAATGAAATTCTTTGAGGTTCCATCTTTTTATGAAATTAATAAAATAAGAGAGTTTTTAAGAGTTTAGTTTTCTAGAGGGATTAAGCAAAATTATCAAATTTAATCTTAGGAACTGCCCTATCTTCTGCTGGAATTTCTAAATAATCTTTCTTATCCTTAAAACCATACATTGATGCAAACCATTTTCCAGGTATTACTTGTCTTGAATTATTATAACTCATGCTAGAATCGTTGTAGTATTGTCTTGCATAAGCAACTTTATCTTCAATTGCAGAAAGTTCTTGTTGAAGATGTAGGAAATTTTCATTTGCTTTCAAATTTGGATAATTTTCAGCAATAGCAAAAATATTTTTTATTGCTCCTTGTAATTTATTTCCTGCTTTAACTTTTTCAGAAATAGTCTCAGCTCCAAGCATAGATTTTCTAGCATTTGTTACTTCAGTAATAACCTTCTTCTCGTATTTTGCATAAGCCTTTACAGTTTCTAAAAGATTAGGAATTAGATCTGCTCTTTTCTTTAATTGAACATCAATTTGCGCTAAAGAATTCTCTATTCGGTTATTCAAAACTACAAATTTATTATAATAACTGAAGAACATTATTGCGATAATAATTGCAACGCCAGCTATAATCCAAATCACCATATATTTTATATTTTAAAAGAGTTTATAAATCTTTCCTAGCTAATTATCTAGGCAAACTTTACAAGGAGTGTATTTTTTTCTCTTGAAGAAAGATTCGGTAGTCCCTCTCAATTTATATTTAGGTTTTATTAATTTACTAAATCTACAATTAGATTTATGATAGGTCTTTGTTTCCGTGGAACCTATAAACCCATATGTTTTATATGTTTTCTTTTTTGTAGTTTTTATTGGAGTGTAACTGTAGTCTGCATAGACAGATTTGAGATCTTTATATACTGGAACTTCTCTAACTATTGTTTGAGTCTCTCTCGGAGTTTGAATTTCTTGAATTATTGGTTTTTCAACCTCAATAGTTTTTATTACTTCCTTTATAATTGGTTTTTCAACAGTTCTTATTTCAGTCTCAATAATCTTTTGTCTTATTTCTTTTTCTTTTTGAGGTTCAATTAGAAAATAAATTATTACTCCGAAAATTGTTAAAAGTATAAACGCTGAAATCCAAATTTGTGTTGGATTAAGTTCTAAGAAATAAATTAATCCAAATTGAATTAAGATCAACACTATGGATACAATAATTGCAAATCCTCCATATTTTATATTTAAATTTTTCTTCTCTCTAATCTCAGGTTCTAGTATTGAAATTCTTTTCCCCCCTTCGATGTATTCCTTTTTAGTAGGAATTTGAGGCTTATTTTGATTTGACATATGCAAAGAATTAGTTTTATTTAATTGATTTCTAGGAGAACTAATTATCGCCTGATTTTTGTTTTGTGAATTGTTCATAATATCCTATTATTCCTTAGATATTTAAATCTTTCCTGGATCTTTTGAATTAGATTTTTTAGGAATAGAGATAATAATTAGGAATAGGAAGTAAATTAAAGTTATTAATCCTGAGGAAATTAATGAACCTTTTTTCTTCAAATTGAAGACCATTATAACCACTATATTTAATATTATAAGAAAGATCGCTAGAAAGACCGCCTTGTTAAAGTTTTTCAGATTTATATTTCTTTTCAACTTTGGTTTTTCTTGTGCTATATTATTCTTAGGAGAAAATCTCTCCATATTTCTTGAGGAAAATCTAATATTTTTATTAGGGGAAGGATTATTTTTTAAAGAAGACCTTTTATAGATTATATTATTTTGTCTTTGAGGAGAATTTAATTTATTCATGTGCTAACCAAAACTCCATGGTTTTTGTATTTTTCTTTTTTAATTTTACAAAACCAAGTTTCTCAAATTGAATAATCTCTCCAGCTTTTAGGTTAAATAAAGATTGTTCTCCAATACCATTTATGTATTTTCCGTTAGGTAATAATATTCTTACAGAAATATTTCTTTCTTCAAGTGGGAGCCAATTTATAACTTTAGCTTTTAGAGATTTATCTACATCTGTAGAAATATAAGAGAAACTTGGAGGTTCTATCTTGTTTAGATAAATAAATTTAAAATTTAGTAAATTATTTAACCGATAATTTCCATTTAACATTAAATCAAAATCTTTTTGGTTAATAAAAAATTCCTGACTAGTTTTAAACTCCCTGAATTTTTTGTTCTCCGAATCCAGAGGAAGTTTTATTTTTAACTCTGGACTTCCATTAATTTTTATCTTTTTTGGGTTTTCTATAAATGTATATCGATTAACTTTAGTTAAGAATTTTTTATCTATAGAATAGAGAACATTTATTGGAACTGTTGCATTGGATTTATTTAAGCCCATATTGATTATAAATTCTCTGATTGCTTTTGGAGAAATTCCCCTATCATTTAAACTCTGCAAACTCCAGAGTCTAGGATCATTCCATCCAATATAGGCTTTAGACTTTACCTCCTTTGCTCCCTTGCTTTTACTTATTTTAATTCCCTCAATTTGAAGAAGTCCATTGTAAATACTTTCGGGATTTTTCCATTTGAAAATGTCTCTAATAAACTCTTGAACTCTTGTTGACATTTGATGTTCAATTCCTCTTAGGATGTGTGTAGTTCCTATCAAATGATCGTCTATTGCCCAAGAAAATTCCATTGAAGGATACACCCTATATTTATTTTTTGTTCTTGGATGGGTTCTTTCAGAAATTTTAAACATAACTCTATCTCTAAACGCAGGATCTGGATCTTGCATAGAGGTTTTTAATCTAATAACCATTCCGCCTTCTTTTGAGTTTTTCTTAAACATCTCTTTCCATTTTTCTAAATTTCTTTTTACAGGTAAATTTCTACAAGGACATTCTACTCCTTTTTCTTTAAGTCTTTGAAATTCTTCTTGAGGGCAATCGCAAGCATACATATAACCTTTAGAAATTAATTCATCAGCATATTTATAATAAATTTCATTTCTATCTGATTTGTATAAAATTTTATTAGGTTTTATTTCTAACCATTTTATTCCTTCTTCAATTAATTTGTATGCCTCAGGCTCTATCTGTTTCACTTCACTTCCAATAGTATCGTCAAAAAATAAAATAAATTTCCCTTTATATTTTTTAACAAATTCGTCGTTAAGAATTGCAGCTCGAGTATTTCCTATATGTAATGGTCCTGAGGGAAATGGAGCTAATCGCATAACTACTTCACCTTTTTTAGCGTTTGGAAGTTCTGGAAGTTCACCTTCTTCTCTGACTTTTCTTTTATGAATTCTTTCTTTTAGTGCTAAGAAAGATAATTCTTGTTCGGAAATTGTTTGAGAATTTACTTTTTTAACTATCTCTGTAATCTGAGGCATTATATCTTTGATTTCTTCTTTTTTCAAACCTTCTGAAAATAAGGCATTTAAAACAGAGTTAGGATTTGCCTTCCCTTCGTAAGATAGAGCATTGTCTAATGCATATGCTTCAATCACTTCTTTTTCAATGGAAACCATGTTTTATTAAGTAATTCTGGCTTTATAATTTTAACTATTAACTTTTTAAAGAGTTTAAAATTTAATTAAATATGGAAAATCAGGAAAAAGTTTGGGATGAGATAGCCCCTAATTGGAATAAATTCAGGGAAGTTCCGAGTCCTTCTGTTATAAAGTTTTTAGAAGATAAAAAAGGAAAAATTTTAGATTTAGGATGTGGAAGTGGGAGAAATTTTTCTGCGATGAAAAAAGATATAGAATTATATGCTATCGATTTTTCAGAAAAAATGTTGAAATTTGCTGAGGAAAAATCTGAAAAATTAGGTTTGAAATTTGAGTTGAAAAAATCAAAAACAAATGAAATTCCTTTTAAAAATAATTTTTTTGACTCCATAATTTGCATTGCGGTTTTACATTGTATCTCTTCTAAGCGGGAAAGAATAGAAACTATGAAGGAGATTTATAGAACTCTAAAAATTGGAGGAACTGCGTTTATTTCAACTTGGGGAATGAACTCCCCTAGATTAAAAAATAAGGAGAAAGAGTGTTTTATTTCCTGGAGTGTTAAGAATGACAAAGAGATTAGAAAAGGAGAAAGAGAAATAAAACAAGAGAGATATACTTATATTTATGATTTTGATGAGCTAAAAGAAGAAATTGAAGGGATAGGTTTTCAAATCGAGGAGATTTGGGAAGAGAGAAATATTAATGTAATTGTGAAAAAATAACTCTCAATAAACTTTATAAACTCTCAGAAATTTTAATAGTTGTAAACTTTTTCTTATAGAAAATGGATAAATTTAGAAAATTGGGATTTAGCGAAGATATCCTGAAAGTTTTAGAAGAACTTAAATTCAAAAAACCGACAGAGATTCAGGAACGAACAGTTCCATTAGTTGTAGAAGGAAAAGATATAATTGCTTGTGCAGCGACGGGAAGTGGAAAAACTCTTGCATTTGGTTCTGGAATTATTAAAAATGTAATTTTAGGAAAAGGAATTCAATCATTAGTCTTAGTTCCTACAAGAGAGTTGGCTCAGCAAGTAGGAGATAGTTTGAGAATGTTTTCAAAATATAAAGGGTTGAATATTTGTGAAATTTATGGAGGAGTTTCTTATGATCCTCAGATAAAGGCAATTCAAAATTCTGAAGTTATTGTCGGAACTCCAGGAAGAGTTTTAGATCACTTAAATCAAAATACTCTTTCTTTGGAAAAAGTTTCTATATTAGTTTTAGATGAGGCAGATAGAATGTTAGATATGGGATTTATCAGAGATATTAGAAGGATAGTTGTTCACTGTAAAAAGAATAGACAAACACTTTTATTTTCTGCGACAATAAGTGCAGATGTTTCCG
>Ga0265293_10009779_pt1 | contig 13645 bp, 16 predicted proteins | sample Munlanlewell138R_FD_192505 | JGI IMG/M metagenome (GOLD analysis project Ga0265293, IMG submission 192505) | Leachate microbial communities from a municipal landfill in Southern Ontario, Canada - Leachate well 138R | ecosystem: Engineered > Solid waste > Landfill > Unclassified | place: Canada...
GCATCGCTTGTCGATGACTCCCGGCTTGGAGGCGCTGTTCTGGTCACTCAGGTGAACTTCCAGCCTTGTGATCTGATCGGCGAAGCGATCCAGGATGCGCTCGAGGATTTCCCTCACATTTTGCGCCCTGGAATCATGTCCGGAGATATTCTTGTCGGTGTTTACTTGGATGTGCATATGAATTGTTCCGGTGATGGTATATGTAGGCTTGTATTGATTGAATGGTATGCAAGAAATGGATTGACAAAAACGTGCACGTTGAGTTGGTACACTTAAAGTGTTCAAGAGGTTATTCGCATACTCAACAAGTTGGTGTCAATTATCTGTCCCAAGAATTGGGCAGCCCCTGTCTCGTCTGTCTTGTTGTTATCTTAATTTTATATTGCCCGCTTTTTAAATACCGGAGACCAGCACGTCCAGCGCTGCCATGATTTGAGCGCGCCGTCCCGAAAGATCGGCCACGCGCCGACCCAAGTGCTTGCGGTCAACGCCGGCCATTTGTGGGACCAAAGTCACAAACGATCGCCTTCCAGTTCCAGCACCGGGTTGAGCCGGGCAATGGCGGCAGGAGCGGCCAAGCGCTCGGGACAGAGCGGTACAACCACCGTGGTGCGGAGTTCGTCCAGCAGGCCGGACTGGATGTCCAGCAGATAAGGGGAGGCGCTTCGGGTCGCCTTTTCTGGATTCTCGTAAGCGTGAAACTGCGCCGTCAGAACCGCTTGAGCGCGTCACCCAGGCTGCCGTGCTCCTGTACCCAGCGGTTGTACGCTGCGATGGCGGCCGCATTTTCCCGCTTCCAGCGCTCGCTCTCGCTCACGCGCTCCGCCACGGCAGTTTCCAAAGTCGCCGACAGGTTGATCTTCAGCGCCCGCGCCTTGGCCAGCAGGTCAGTGTTGATGCTGACGTTGGTCGCCTTCTTGGGTGCCTGAACGTCGAACGGGGCGTCCATGCTATGCGCATTGGCGACGCGCGTCAAGCGCAAGTCTTGTCGGCAGGCGTATAACGGCGGCGCGGATGTGCACGGCGTAGCGGACGAACACACGTTTCCAACCGAGGAAAAAAACGGGCGGTAGCTGCAGCGGGAGACGCAATGGCAGCCAGCAGGTGCCAGCCAGGCTGACGAGGGCGGAGCTGGGCAAGGGGTGCTTCTTGTTCGGGGTGTTGCCCGCAGCCCGCGTAGCGGAATCGCGGTCGACTGCAGGGCCATGTCATGCCATGGTTATCTCAACCAGCTCGGTGCTTGAAAGCGGTTCAGGAACGGGTTCGCCATATGTTTTCATGATTTCGAAGTGGAATTCTATTGCTTACTCGATAAACTTTGATGCTTCGGTGCGTGTCTCTCCGGCGGCGACACAGTCCGGAATATCCGGTACATACGCTCCCCAGATGTTAATGCGCTTTTCGGTCACAACCATGTATTTCATGATGGATACCTATTTCTTTAGCCCGGCCTGCTTCAGAATGCTGCTTGGGGTACCCTGGGGCACATCAACACCCGGTTTTCCTGCAGTCGTGGCAGTGCCTGGTTTGGAAGGATGCCTGAACTGGCGATGGCTTCCTGTCATGCGGGCCCGTCTTCACCCATCATCCTCTGCCAGTTTCATAAGTTCCCTGACTTTTCTCTGACTTTCTTGTGTCAAGGCTGGCAGGGCAGAGATGCAGGTGTCCCTTATCTGCTTATCTGTGTTATCTGACCTGCTGCTTATCTGCTTTCCAGCACGCGAAAGATCGCTATGATCCAACCATGGTCGCCATGTCTTCTTCTGCCGCCTCGTCATCGCGCACCCGGATGATCGCGCTGGCCGTGTCCTGCGCTGCCGCGGCCGCCATCCTCGGCGGCGTGCTGGCCGGTGGCGATGCCGGGTCGGCCTGGCAATGGCTGCGCTGGATTGCCAAGCCGCTGACCACGCTGCTGATTCTTGTGGCGGCGGCGTTGGCCTGGCGGCCGGTATCTCCGCGCTACCGGTTCTGGATCGTGGCGGGGCTGGTTTTCTCTTTGACCGGCGATGTGCTGCTGATGCTGCCGGCCGACCTGTTCGTGGCCGGGCTGGTGGCGTTCCTGGGCGGGCATCTTTGCTTCATCACCGCTTTCCTGGGTGACAGCCGCTTCGGGACCCGCCCGCTGGCCTGGCTGGCCTGCCTGCTGGTGGGTGGCGTGATCACGGTACTGTTGTGGCCTTCCATTCCGCCAGCGCTGCGCCCGGCGGTGGCGGTCTACGCTCTGGTGCTGTCCAGCATGGGCGCGCAGGCGTTGGGACGGGCCTGGTTCCATGCTGGCGATGCACTGGCCCGGCCGGCGCGGCGTGCGGCGGTTGGCAGCCTGTTGTTCATGCTCAGCGACAGCCTGCTGGCGTGGAACCGCTTCCACCTGGCCTTGCCGCTGGCCACGCTGTGGGTGCTCGGGAGTTATTACGCTGCCGTGTGGTTCATCGCCCGTTCGGTGGCGCAGGACGAGGGCTCAATCGAGGCGGCTGCGATGCGGCCAGGTGGCACGAGGTGAACAACCTGGGGCCGCGCACGTGCTCCACCGCCCGCGCGAGGAATACAACCTCGGCACCGTGCTGCGCCAGACCAGCACCGGCGGCCTGTCCGGTTGGAGCTTCTACCTGCCGATGGCCGGTGCCCGGTTACCCGCTGCAGGTATTCGGGGTGACCGCGCTGGTCGACCTGCTGCACCCGTTTCGGGTGCACACTGAGCAGAGCGACAAGTTGGGCTGGTTCGGCCGCGTGTTTTGCTCGCCGTCCAACCATCGTGCACATCACAAATCAAGCCGCGCGCCGGTAGAAAATCGCATCGGCGAGGCGGGCGAAGGCCCCTGGAGTGGCTGGCGCAGCGCCTGCATCGCCCAATTCAGGCGGCGCCCCGTCTTGCGGGGCATGCCTTGCCGGTGATCTATCATGTCGTGCATCCACAGCAGCGAGGCCAACGCCATCTCCAACCGTGCCCAATCATCCGACCCAGGCCCGGACTTCGGCATTCTTTCCGGAAGTACCCCTTGTCTCCGTTTCCGCAGGGGCACAGAAGCGGCACGCCGGGGCGACTGGCTGACAAAAAGCATCCTGGTGGCACTCGCCAGCGTGCTCATCGGACTTTTTCCGATGCCTTCATCGGCGCAGAGTACCTGGCAATGGTTCGATCAGGGCCGGCCGACCGCACAGGCCTTTCAGGCCAGCGCCGTCCTGAATGCCGCCGCGGCCGACGGGCTGGAGCCCGGGGACTACCGCGCAGATAGCCTGCGCGATGCACTGGAACGCGCGCGCGAAGGGCCCGAACTGCCCGCTGCCGCCGTGGACCGCCTGGATGCCGAATTGACCGCGTCCATGCAGCACTACCTCATGGACCTGCACCGCGGCCGGATCGATCCGCAACAAATCCGCCAGGACGTCAAGGGTCTGGTACCGGCTCCTTTCGATCCGGTAGCGTATCTGTCCACCGCGCTGGCGCAAGACCGCCTGCCCCAGGCGGTGCGCGAGGCCAGGCCCGATGGCGTGCTCTACGCCGATTTGCGCCGTGCCCTGGCCCGGTATCGCACGCTCTCGGATCACTGGGCCTGGGAAAATGAACTGCCCCCCTTGCCCGGGGGCATGGTGGCGGCCGGCCAGCCCTATCAGGGCGTCTTCCGCCTGGCACAGCGGCTGATCGCGCTGGGTGATCTGCCCGCGGACGCGCTGATACCGGAGCAATACGAAGGCGTGCTCGTCGAAGGTGTGCGGGCCTTTCAGCAGCGCCATGGGCTGCTGGTTGATGGCGTGATCGGCCGTGACACGATGCAGCAGCTCCAGACCCGCCCGGCCCGCCGCGTGCGGCAGATTGAACTGGCGCTCGAGCGCTTGCGCTGGACCCCATTGCTCGAGGCGCCGCGCATGATCGTGGTCAACATTCCGGAATTCGTGTTGCGCGCCTACGAGGTCAGGAACCGGCAAGCCGACGTGCAGTTGCAGATGAAGGTCATCGTCGGGCGTGCGCAACGCACGCCAACACCGGTGATGGACGGTGAAATACAGCACATCGAATTCAGCCCCTACTGGAACGTGCCGCGTTCCATCGTGCGGTCCGAAACGCTGCCGCGGCTGCGGCGCGACCCCGCGTATTTCCACCAGCAGGGGTTCGAGTTCGTCACGCCGGACGGGGCCGTGCTTGCAACGCCGTCAGCCGCCAACATCCAGGCGCTGGAACGCGGCGAGCTGCGAATCCGGCAACGGCCCAGCCCCAACAATGCGCTGGGTGACATCAAGTTCATCTTCCCGAATGGTCAGAATATTTTTCTGCATCACACGCCCGCGGTGGCGCTGTTCGACCGATACCGGCGGGACTTCAGCCATGGCTGCATCCGGGTGGAAGACCCGCTGGGGCTGGCTCAATTCATTCTTCGTGACGACGCCGGGTGGACGCCGGCCCGCATCCGGCAGGCCATGACGCGCGGCACCTCGCAGACCATTCGCCTGATACATCCCGTGCCGATACTGATCAGCTACAGCACGGTTGTCGTGAAAAATGATAAGGTGCATTTTTTCCCCGACCTGTACGGTCTGGATTCCGTGCTCGACCAGGCGTTGCAACAACGCGTTCGTGCCGCTCCGTTGCTTGAGCCCCGGCAACCAACGGACGAAAAGACCCGTCCCGGACCCTGTCAATGACCATGACCATGACCATGACAAACTCGTTCAGGCCTTCCCGCCGTCAGCTTCTTCGATATTCCGCCGGCATTTCCCTGGCGGGAACCAGTGTTTCATTTGCACCGAGAGCCTTTGCAGGACACACACAAGCCAGCGAGCTCGCCTTCGATCACACGCACACGCATGAAAAGATTTCCCTGATCTATGCGATGGACGGCCAGTACATGCCGACTGCGCTCGATCGTTTGAATCACTTTCTGCGCGACCACTACACCGGCACGGTCGGCACCATGGATCCAAGTCTGTTTGACATCCTGCACCGCATCCTGTTGACGCTGGATGCACGACAGCCGTTCCAGGTGATCTCAGGATACCGCTCTGCTGCAACCAATGGCAGGCTGCGCAAGACGGGTGGCGGCGGCGTCGCCAAACGCAGCCTGCACATGGACGGCAAGGCGATCGACATTCGCCTGCCGGGCGTGCCGCTGGCTGAATTGCGCGACGCGGCGCTGTCGTTGAAGGCGGGCGGCGTCGGCTTCTATCCGCGCGACCGGTTCATCCATGTCGATACCGGACGGGTACGCCACTGGGGCGCTTGAGGACTGCCATCAGCAGCCAGAAATCCATGCTGCCACGCATGGATCCGTACCGCCGCGCTTCGGTCAGATGTGATCGTGGCGCGATTTTCATGGCGCGGTGACGTCCATGCAAGGATCCCTGCAGCTACACCAGCACCTGTGAAACACTTGCCGCAACGCACCATAGCACGACGACAAGTGGAGAAATTCGCCACGTCACAAGCAACCCAAATCCAACCAGCGCAATCGCCAGATCAATGGGACCCGATATTCCTGATATGAAGATCGGGTCATATAAAGCAGCTCCAAGCAATCCCACAATCGCTGCATTGACTCCCGCAATGGCGTTGCCAGCGACATGGTTTCCAGATACGGCGCGCCAAAAAGGGAGAACTCCGGAGACGAGCAAAAATCCCGGAAGGAATATGAAAATCAGCGCAGTTGCTGCCCAGAGATAGGTGCTTCCTGCGGGTGACAGCAGCATCCCAAGATACGCCGAGAACGCAAACATGGGGCCTGGAATGGCCTGGGACGCACCATAGCCGGCCAGGAACTGATCAGGGGACACTGCGCCTGAAGAAACCACCGAATCCTGAAGTAGTGGCAAGACAACGTGGCCGCCGCCAAAAACCAGGGCGCCAGCTCGATAAAATGCCTCAGCCACGGAAGCCAAGCCGTCAACGGACGCTGCGAGTATTGGCAATCCCGCCAGGAAAGCAACGAAGGCCACAATGAGAAGCCCGCCGGCACGCGTGCTGAAGGAAACCTGAAGCGCGTGGCCGTCATGGATCGCAACTCTGCCGTGGAGGACAAATACGCCAAAAATGGCTGCTGACGCCGCAACCGCCAGCTGCGCCACAGGTGACGCCACCATGAGCAGAGTCGCTGCGGACAACACGGCAATGGTTTGCCTCGGCACGTCAGGGCAAAGCTTCCTGGACATGCGCAGCACCGCATCCGCCACCACGGCACACGCCACCAGCTTCAGCCCGTGAACGGCAGCTTGCCCGATCGGGCCGGACAGCAGAGGCAACGCAGCCGCAAATGCCACGAGCAGGAGCGCCGAAGGGAGTGTAAAGGCGACGAAAGCGGCGAGCGCCCCAAGCCAGCCCGCACGCAACAGACCCAGGCCAAACCCCAGCTGGCTGCTGGCCGGACCCGGCAAGAATTGACAGATGGCCAAAAGCTGTCCGAACTGATCATCGTTGACCCAGCGGCGCCTCTCCACGAGCTCAGCCCTGAAATACCCCAGATGCGCGATGGGCCCGCCGAATGACGTCAAGCCGAGTTTCAGGAACGCCATGAAGACTTCGCGCGGGTTTCCCGCGTTTGCTGAAAGCTTCTGTCTTTCAATCATGTGAACAGGCATACGCTTTTGCCGCGGTCAGGCCCACCAGGCACCTCGCGCCTGTCGTCCGTCGTGATCAAATCTTCACGCTACGCAGGCGCAGCGCATTCAAGACCACCGACAATGAGGAGGCGGTCATCGCGAACGCGGCGAACATCGGCCCGATCAGGATGCCGAAGAATGGATAGAGGATCCCGGCCGCGATCGGTACACCAGCCGCGTTGTAGATCAACGCGAAGAACAGGTTCTGCCTGATGTTGCGCATGGTCGCCAGCGACAGCTTGCGCGCGCGCACGATGCCGTCGAGATTGCCCTGGACCAGCGTGGAGCCGGGGCCTTCAAGATGTGGGTGTCCCTCCACAACATCAACAACACTTCTAATCGTATTCTGGCGCACCCGAAGCCGATAGCAAGCAGCGTACGGTGTCTATATAACCCAGCTGTGATGCCACTTCCTGGAGGTTTTGTTCGAGTTCACTCAAGCGGCTTGGGTCAATGCGGTCTGCTGGAAGTTCTAGCACCACGGCCACCTTTTCATCATGATAATACAGAGTGAAGCGTGACGCATCCTGTACTTCAGGAAAGTCCATCCAGGCGACTTTCAAGTCGGCCAGGACCCGATTGCGCAACGGTGCAAGAGGGGTCGTGAGATCGAGTTTGTCATGCATATCGGTATCAACGTGTACCAAAATGTCGCTCACCTGAGATTTTTGTTCAAGCACGCGGCGGCGAACTTCCTCACCGATTCGATGCCCTTCAGAGACGCTGATTCCTGGCTCCACCAATAGGTGGACATCGATCAGAACACGACCAGCCATCAACCGTGTACGCAGATCGTGATATGAGCGCACACCATCCACCGTCGTGATGACTTCTGCTAATTTTTCCAGAGTTTCCGGCTCGACTCCTGTGTCGACGAGTTCGCGCGTGGAATGCCAGGCAAACTGCCAACCCATAATACCAACTATTATGGCTACGATCACAGCGGCCACTGCGTCGAGCCAGACATAACCAATGAGGCTGCCGAAAAATGCGCCGATGACGACCAGAGAAGAGAGCGCATCAGAGCGATGATGCCAGGCATTTGCCTCTATCATTTTGGACTTGACCTTGCGCCCCACTCGGATCGTATAGTGATATAACCACTCTTTGATCAGTACAGACGCAACCGCAGCATATAATACTATCCAGCCGGGGGTCCGCAGGCTTTCGGGTTCAAGCAGTCTCAACATGGCATCGTAAATGAACCCGGCGGCAACGATCATCAGTATCACGCCGATAAAAACAGTTGCGGCAGTCTCAAACCGTGCATGTCCGTACGGATGGTCCCTGTCCGCGGCCTTGCTGCCAGTGTGGTTGACCACCAGTACCAGCCCATCACTGAGCAAATCCGACAGTGAATGGACCCCATCCACGACCAAAGCTTGAGAATGCCCAATTATTCCGACTACTATCTTGAGACCGGCAAGCAAAAGATTTAGCATCGCGCCCACGAGAGTGATTCGCGTTTTAAGTTTGCGCTCGTGGATGGTGGAGTCGGAGATGTTTCCCTTTGATGTTTGCATGATAATTATTAACCTTGGCAAGAAGCGAGATAATTGGTGTGATCGCCAAGGCAAGCTGGTGCGCCAATCATCAGCCCCGCACGATTGTCATTAACGGTTCAAAGTGGTAGGCGGCCGATGAGCGTCCGGGTGCGTCCCGCACCGTCTCAAGCAAGCCCTCCTTCAGCAGCAGCCTGGTGAACCGGCTGGCAGTGTCGGGAGGGGTGCCAGCGCTGGGAGTAAGGCGACTGTTGCTGAAAATCGGGTTGGTGAGCAGATAATCCAGCGCCACCACCGCAAGAAGCGGGTGTCCCTTATCTTATCTTTGCCCATGCGCGCATGCCCATGACGCTGAGCGAGGCGCAGGTCGAGGCGCTGCTGGCCGCGCCGGACGCCAGCACGCCGCTGGGCCAGCGCGACGGTGCCATGCTCGAGCTCATGTACGCCAGCGGCCTGCGCGTGAGCGAGCTGGTTGCGCTCAAGACCTTTCACGTCAGCCTGGCCGACGGCGTCGTGCGCGTGCTCGGCAAGGGCGGCAAGGAGCGCCTGGTTCCCTTTGGGGAAGTCGCCGGAGACCGGCTGCAGCGCTACCTGGACGACGGGCGCCCGGCGCTGCTGGGGCCGCGCCAGAGCGAGGACCTGTTCGTCACCAGCGCCGGCCGCAAGCGCGGCTCGGCCATGTCGCGCGTGATGTTCTGGAACCTGGTCAAGCGCTATGCGGCCCGCGCCGGGATCAGCACGCCGCTGTCGCCGCACACGCTGCGCCACGCCTTTGCCACGCACCTGCTCAACCACGGCGCCGACCTGCGCGCCGTGCAGATGCTGCTGGGTCACGCCGACATCTCAACCACCACCATCTACACACACGTGGCGCGTGAGCGGCTCAAGGACATCGTGCTGCAGCATCATCCAAGGGGGTAGCCATCATCAATGGCCAGCCGCGCGCCGATACACTTTGTGCATGCTCAGGAACCAGTCCATCCTCGCCGTTTCTGTATTGATGGGATGCGCGTCCGCCTCGGCGCTGGCGCAAACGCTCCCGCCCCCGGCCAGCAGCGTGTACAAGTGCGTTGTCGACGGCAAGACGGTCTACTCCGACGAACCCTCCCTCGGCGCTGCGCGCGTCGAGGTGACGCCGACGCGCGGCGTCACAACCCAACCGGTCACATCACTTTGCTGCACTATGCCCAACCCCTGAGCTTGGCGCCGATGCAAGGCGCAAGCGCCGTGACCAAAAGAACCAACGGCCACATGTTGCCGCCTTTGAACTTGTAGGCGTCAAAGAGTACTGCCCAAGTCTTGCCCTGCCACAGGCCGAACGTGAATTCGAAAACCATCGTGAGCGCAGCCCAGCCCATGCCGACCGCCAGGAGCTGGGCAATCCGCCGGACACCCAGCCAGGGCAGTGTCGCGAAGCTGACCGCGATGATGAGCGCCGACAGCAGTAGTCCGCTGAGTGCGAGGCCGATTGTGTTGCCCAGCGTTGGAACAAGGATAGCCTCGCGCAGTCCGCCATTGACGATGGCCAATGCCAGGATAGCGGCCCAGACTGCTAACGATTTCAGCGTGGTCGCAGCAAGCACCATGCCTTCCTCTGACGTCTGACGCTTGAGGTCACACACCGACGCTCACCTGCGCGGCGGCAGAGCGTCTGCTTGGCCGAACAGTTAGGTGCCAAGGCTACAACCGAACGCCAAACCGACCGAGCACCCAAACCAAGCCAAAATACAACCCAACCGTTACGACGCATGATACGCTGAACGCTGGCCAGAAGCCCACGCCGTTTTTGAGCAAGGTCGGCAGAATAAGAAATAGCGGCAACGAGGCCAGAACCAACCAGAAGATGCCATGCGACAGCGACGCGATTGCCTCGACGTCGCCACTATCGTGGTACAGCCAGACGAATGCGAGCAACGATGTGAGCGGCAACGACGCCAACACCGCACCCCAGAGTGAACTGCGCTTACCAAGCTCAGAGACGGCCACAACAACGACTGCTGTTATAAGAACCTTGATTGCGTATTGAAGCATGCGTTCTTGGCACCTTGCGGCATGACGCTTTGCGTAGATGGCTTTTCTCAGCAAACCTACCGCGTCGATCTGGGAGCGACTCACAAGGGTATGGCGCGCCGGCGGTTAGCCAGAGGTGGGTTTCGGGCGTCTCGCGCTTTTCGGCCGGAACGCGTTGCAGACGGCTGGGTCCGTTTCCAGATATGGCCCGCCGATGAGGTCCACGCAGTAAGGGACGGCGGCAAAGATACCGTGCACGCGGGGCTTGCCATCGGCGTCTTTCAGTCCTTCCAGCGTCTCGGCTATGGCCTTGGGCTGCCCCGGCAGGTTGATGATGAGGCATTGGCCGCGGATGACGGCGACCTGGCGCGAGAGGATGGCGGTGGGGACAAAGGCGAGGCTGATCTGGCGCATCTGCTCGCCAAAGCCGGGCATGACGCGGTCTGCGACGGCCAGCGTGGCTTCCGGCGTGACGTCGCGCGGCGCGGGGCCGGTGCCGCCGGTGGTGAGGACCAGGTTGCAGCCCGCGTCCACCAGCTCGATGAGCGTGTTGCTGATGCCGTCCTGGTCGTCGGGGATGAGGCGTTCCTGGAAGGTGAGCGGGTTCCTGAGCGCACGGTGCAGCCAGTCCTTGAGCGTGGGCAAGCCCTGGTCCTCGTAGGTGCCGCTGGCTGCGCGGTCGCTGATGGAGACGATGCCGATGGTGGCGGGTTCAAAGTGGGCGGTCATGTGCAATTCAGCCGGGTTGTGCCGGCGGCGGGCTCTCTTGCGGCGAGGTCGCGTCGCCGGCCGGGTTGTCGTACAGGGTGTCGAGGAACTGGAACAGCAGGCGCCAGCTGCGGTTCTTGCGGGGTGCGGCGCCTGGCTGCCGGGGCGCATCACTGGCGGCATCCAGCGCCACGTCCTTGCGCGCCTGGCGGACGAGCGCGCGCAGTTGCTGCACGTCGGTCCGGGGGAATTCGGCCACCCACTCGGTGACGGCGTCGTCGCTGGCGAGCAGGCGGTCACGCCAGCGCTCCAGCGCGTGCAGGCGCAGCACGCTGGCGGCCGAGCCGTGGTGCTGTTCCTGGACAGCGTGCTCTATGGCGGCGATCTGCTCTGCGCTGAGCTTGCGCATGAGCTTGCCGACGTACAGACTCTGCCGGCGTCGGCCTCCAAATGCGTGTATGCCGGCCAGCATGTCCAGTGCGTCCACCAGACGTTCAGGCAGCGCCAGGCGCGCCCGCAGCGGTTGCGGCAGCCGCAGGAGCTGCTCGCCCAGGTCCTGCAGCGCCGCGCTTTGCGCCTTGCGGGCGGTCTTGCTGGGCGTTGGCGGGCTGGAATCGGGTTTCACGGGCATGCAATGCAATGGGCAGGCGGCGCACGCCGCGTTTTTGGCCGTGCCGGCGGGCTGGCCGGTTCGGCACCAGTATGATAGCGGTCACTATGGCAGATGCATCCAGACCGTTGACCGGGTTTTCTTATTCACGCGTCTTTTTCGAGGAGCTGGTTGACCAGGCCATCGCCGAGGCCCGAAAGCTGGGCGCGACCGACGTCAGCGCGGGCGCGACCGAGGGCGCCGGCCTGTCGGTGACGGTGCGCAAGGGCGAGCTGGAGTCGGTCAAGCGCAACCGCGACAAGTCGCTGGGAATCACCGTCTACCTGGATCAACGGCGCGGCAACGCCAGCACCAGCGACTTCGCGCCCGAAGCGATCCGGCGCACGGTGCGCGCGGCGTACGACATTGCGCGGTTCACGGCGGAAGACCCCGCTTCCGGCCTGCCTGACGAAGCCGATATTGCCACCGAGCAGCGCGACCTGGACCTGTTTCACCCCTGGCAGGTCAGCGCCGAGCAGGCGACCGAAATTGCGCAGCGCTGCGAGCAGGCGGCGTTTGCCGTGGACCCGCGCATCAGCAACAGCGAGGGCGCCAGCGTCACGGCGCAGCAGGTCCATTTTTTTTCCGCACACACGCATAAATTCCGTGGCGGCTACGCGAGCTCGCGGCACTCGATCTCGGCCACGCCCATAGCGCAGGAGCCGGGGCAGGGCGGCGACATGCAGCGGGATTTCTGGTTCAGCTCCATGCGCAGTGCGTCGGAGCTGGAGACGCCAGAGGCCGTGGGGCGGCGCGCGGCCGAGCGCGCACTGCGGCGGCTGGGCGCGCGCAAGACGGGAACCGCGCAGTGCCCGGTGCTGTTTGACTCGTTGCTGGCCGCCGGGCTGCTGGGCAGCCTCGTGCGCGCGCTCAGTGGTGGTGCGCTGTACCGGCGCACGTCGTTCCTGCTTGACTCGGTGGGGCAGCAGGTCTTTCCGGAGCACGTGCAGGTGGCCGAGGATCCCTTTGTTCCGCGCGGCAAGGGCTCGTCCCCGTTTGACGACGAGGGCGTGCGCGTGAAGCCGCGGCACGTGGTGGCCGATGGCGTGGTGCAGGGCTACTTCCTGAGCACGTACTCGGCGCGCAAGCTGGGCCTGAAGACCACCGGCAACGCCGGCGGTTCGCACAACCTCACCCTGTCTTCCAGCCTGACTGCGGCGGGCGATGACCTGGACGCCATGCTGCGCAAGCTGGGCACCGGGCTTTTCGTGACCGAGCTGATGGGGCAGGGCGTCAACCCGATCACCGGCGATTATTCGCGCGGCGCCAGCGGCTTCTGGGTCGAAGATGGCAAGCTGGCGTATCCGGTGCAGGAAGTCACCATTGCCGGCAACCTGCGCGACATGTTTGGCGGCATCGTCGCCATTGGCGCCGATGCCTATACGTGGGGCGCCAAGACCACCGGCCCGGTGCTGGTGGACAGGATGACCGTGGCCGGCAACTGATCCGGCTTCCCGTACGGATCAGTTGGCAGCCAGCGCCTGCCGGGCCAGCTTGCTCACCACGCCCATGTCGGCACGGCCGGCCAGGCGCTCGCGCGCTGCGCCCATGACCTTGCCCATGTCGCGCGGGCCGGTGGCGCCGGTCTGGGCGATGATTTCCGCCACGGCGGCGGCCACGGCTTCGGCAGGCAGCTGCTCGGGCAGGTAGGCCTGCAGCACCTCGATCTCCGCAGCCTCCTTGTCGGCCAGGTCCTGGCGGCCGCCCTCGGTGTATGCAGCCACGCTGTCCCTGCGCTGCTTGATGAGCTTGCCCACGGTGGCCAGGATGGCGGCATCGTCCAGCTCCACGCGCTGGTCCACCTCCTGCTGCTTGATGGCGGCCAGCAGCATGCGGATGGTCCCGAGCCGCTCGCTCTGGCGCGCGCGCATGGCCGCTTTCATGTCGTCGGTGATCTGTGCTTTCAGTGTCATGGTGCATTCAGGGAGGAAAAGGAGGGCTCAGAGCTTGAGAATGAATTGATCGCGCCCGAGAGGATCGCCAAAGCCCGTCCAATCAAGACGCAAAGCGCAGGCATAGCTTGGGCTATGGCGAGCATTTGCAACGCCGAGTGGGCGGGTTTGGGCGGTCAAAGCGGGCATGTTCGCGGTAGGAATGCCCATTACTGAGCACCCCCCGCACAGATCCCGGCGAGCGCGATTCGCGCACCGGGCTCCTGCCTCAGGTAATTGACGCGAAACCGTCGGTCGGG
>Ga0265293_10009780_pt1 | contig 13645 bp, 13 predicted proteins | sample Munlanlewell138R_FD_192505 | JGI IMG/M metagenome (GOLD analysis project Ga0265293, IMG submission 192505) | Leachate microbial communities from a municipal landfill in Southern Ontario, Canada - Leachate well 138R | ecosystem: Engineered > Solid waste > Landfill > Unclassified | place: Canada...
TACAAACCTCCTTGATGATAGAGCTTTGAGCTAATTCCATAGCTACAATCAAATTTTCACGCCCATCATTTCTGATTTGGCTTAATGGAATCTGTGACCCCGTCATAATAACCGGCTTAGAAAGCCCTTCTAGCATAAAAGATAGGGCGGATGCGGTATAGGCCATTGTATCTGTACCATGCAATATTAAAAAGCCATCATAATCATCATAATGACTCCCTATATCTTCCGCTATTTGATTCCATTGTTCATAATTCATATTCGCAGAATCAAGTAATGGATTATATTCCTTGATTTCATATTTCGGCATGCTCTCCACTTGGGCTTCCGGCATGGAATCCAGTAATTGTTTAAAATAGTTTTGCCGTGGCTCATATCCCTTACTCCCTTGAACCATGCCTATTGTTCCCCCTGTATAAAGTATAACAATCTTTTTTCTCATATCTTCCATTGCACCTCTTTTTTATATCCTTTAACCTCATGATGTCTTTTATTATTTTTCCTTGATGATCGTCTTAGCAAGAAATTTTTCATCACAATCCTCTAATACTCCTTCATCTATTGCCATGATATATAAGCAAATGGTAACCCGACTTTTTTCAAAAGCCCTGATATACATGCGACCATGAAAGTTTGCGGGTTTAAAATCCTCTTCTTCCTCTTTGTTCAAAAGGGGATTTCCATATTGCAAATACCCTAATTGAAATTTCTTTCGCTTATGTGCAGGGCCATTTGTATAAATGGAGCTGTCTACCCGCACCCAATTCTCATACCCTGCATAGTTTACATCTTCCATAATTTCTCCCGCCTCAATTTTAAAGACCCTCTTATGCCAATCACTTCCAATAGAGGCTAAGGCCAAATACTTCTGATCGTATTCCGGTATTTGTGCAAATTCTTCCGGGATAACATTTCCTTTTTCATCAAAACCGTAAAAGGAATTGTGATTTGAGTTATCTTTAAGAATATAAGCACCGTAATAGCCTCCATAATAAGGGCTATCACTGTCATAGTAGAGGGACGTTCCGAATAATGAATCAAAATCTCCATAATTGTATAAAATCGTTAATTCAACATCTCTTTTAATTTTGTTGCTGAAACCCTTTTCGTCATGGAAAACATTCATGATAGGAAACCAATCCTTTTCACGGGTAATGCGGCCGGTTGGAATGTTAATTTGAACTCCTTGTTCTCTTTGCACACTATGGTATTCATGGAGTTGCTTATTGAACTTGACAACCGTCATGACTCTTAACTGTGGCACTACAGCAATAATGATAACAAAAATAATGAGAAAAAAGAGGATGCGAGTTACAATTTTAAAACCTTTATTTTTCTTAAAATAAGCCAAGTTATCACCCCAGTAATCAGTATGCCCAATGTAGCGGTAATGAGTACAAATTTAAGACCACCTATAAAAAATTCTAATGGCATCAGCATCAATAATATATCCTTGCTGGGATCCAACAGCCAAAGGTCATTTGTAAAAAGGATTTTATGAAATAGGATGAAGGCTTCATTAAAATCAAGAAGAGCTACAAGAGATAATCCCAATAATAAAAAGATATACGAAAAAAAGGCTGTCTTATACCCTTTCTTCAAGATTTCTCTCTCCCGTCTTAGTATACACAGCCCATAAATTGTAACAATCATAATAACCCCTATGAGGGTGATTGTATTTCCTATTTTGATGAGTTGAACAATATCATGCATATGCATTTGTTCTTTTGGGTTAAAAAGCTCACGCTCTACTCCATTCACCTTGGCAGTTAATTGGAATTCATCCAGATTTCCTCTTAAATACTCCACCATAACATAAGCTACTTCTGATGCATCCGCTTCGATGCCAATTTGGTTGATGACTCCAAGACTTTCAAACTTGCTTTCATAAAAGTATTTGAATTGACAAGTAAAAACTAAGGAACCTAAAAGAAAAGTACCTGCCATAATGATGCCTAAAATGATGGATATCCCCTTCTTCATCTTTCTACTCCTAATTTTCCTCGTATATCTCCTCTTCTGCTACAAGTTGAATATGATATTTTTTCAATACGTCAATGGCTCTTTCTTCATCCCTAACCTTGAATATAATAAAAGGCATATCCCTTTTTCTCATGACAAATGAATAGATGTATTCAATATCAATATTATTTTCATCTAATATATTGAAAATTTCATTTAAACTTCCGGGTCTGTCCTCAGGTTGAATAGCCAGTACCTTACTGACTTTAGCTGTATATCCCGCTTCCTTTAAAGCATTTACTGCCTCTTCCGGTTTATTGACGACCATTCTTAATATGCCGAACTCCGATGTATCAAAAACAGAAATTGCACGAATATCAATATTTTCCTTTCTTAATACATTGGTAACTAAAGCTAAATGGCCCTTCTTATTTTCAATAAATATGGAAAGTTGCTTTATAATCAATTTAAACACTCCTTTTATCATTTTTAGAGTTTTTCATTTTTTCTCATATCGATTACTCGGGTTGCCTTGCCTTCAAATCGAGCTAAACTTCTAGGCTCTACTAAATTAATTTTGGAATCTATCCCCAGTACGGTTCGAAGTTCGCTTTGTATTTCTCTATTTAACGCTTCTAATTGAGGGAAGTATTCCAATAAATTTGAATCAATTAATTCCACATCAATTTCTATTTTGTCTAAATAACCCTTTTTGAATACTTTGATTTGATAATGCGGCCCTATTCCTTTTACATGTAACAGAACGTTTTCTATTTGGGATGGGAATACATTAACGCCACCAAGGATGAGCATATCATCTGTTCTGCCTTGTATCTTACTCATTCTTACACTCGTCCTGCCACAATCACATTTCTCATAATCTAATGTTGTTATATCTTTTGTCCTGTACCTGATTAAGGGCAGTGCTTCTTTTGTAATGGTTGTAATGACCAGTTCTCCTTTTTCCCCAGGCGGAAGAACTTCTCCTGTATCCGGGTCAATAATTTCAGGATAAAAATGATCTTCATTGATATGCATTCCTGTAAGCGCAGAACACTCTCCTGCTACGCCCGGACCAATTATCTCACTCATACCATAATTTTCTGTTGCAAAAATACCCCAAGCTCTATTAAGTTCTTGCCTCATGGACTCTGAAGAACCTTCTCCTCCAAAGAGGCCCCATTTTAAGTACAAGTCTTTAGCTGGGTCAAGTCCTTCCTCTCGTGCTACCTCTGCCATATGAAGGGCATAAGATGGGGTACAGATTAATGTCGTTGTTTTAAAGTCCTTCATAATCATAATTTGCTTTTTAGTGTTGCCACTAGACATGGGAATAACACCGGCCCCTACTCTTTCTAAGCCTTGATGCAATCCAAATGCTCCAGTGAATAGTCCATAACCAAAGGCAACTTGGGCCGTATCCTTATCCGTCACTCCTGCCATGGTTACTACTCGTGCTATCAATTCTGACCATGTTTCCATATCTTTTTTTGTATAAGCTACTACCGTAGGCTTCCCTGTTGTTCCGGAGGAAGCATGAAACCTCACAATTTCATTTTGATCTACAGCAAACAGACCAAAGGGGTAGTTCGCTCTGAGGTCATCCTTGACTGTAAAAGGTAATTTGGTTATATCCGAGAGATTGTGAATATCTTCCGGCCTTATACCCATTTTATCAAATTTTTCCTTATAATGGGGTACCTTTTCATAAACTCTTTTTACAGTTTCTTTTAACCTTTTTAATTGCATTTCTTCAATTTGTTCCCTGTTCATTGTTTCTTCTTTGGACCAGATCACTTTTATTCTCCTTTATATCTCTTCCTATAATAAAATAATTATTTACAAATAAAAAACGTCTTGCTAGGAAAGCAAAACGAGTACACAGAAACACATGCATCACTTTTACAGTGTCTATACCCTACATTTCTACCTACCTGCATTTAGACTACTATAAAATAATACCATATATAATTGATAAAATCCAACCTTTTGCAGTAAAAATCTACAAATAAGAGATTTGTGATTTCCCCCAACTAGAAGCAACAAAAAAACTGATACAGGACTATCTTTTAAAAAGATAGTCCTGTAGCCTACTTGCTATTATTCTTCATCATCATCCATGTCTTCAAATTCTTCATCGTCATCTTCAAGTGCCAGTTTTTCAAATATCCCTGCTACTTTTTCAAATTCAGCTTCATCCTCAATGTCTATCAAATCAAAGTTATCTTCGTCAACCTCTTTATAGCCATAAATATATACATCGTCTGTTCCATCAAGTGGCAACAAAGCTATGTATTCTTTATCATCAACCTCGAATACACCAATAGTCTCACACTCAACAGTTTCACCATCATCGAATTCCAAAGTTATTATTTCGGGCTCATATCCTTCATCGTCTCCATCGCAGCCGCATCCGCAACCGCAACCGTTTCCTTTATTATCTTCCATAGCTTTATCCCTTTCATTTAATAATATTTTTTATATTATATATTATTTCAGTTTTATAGATATTACCATATATCTGTATTATAAATCAATACAATCCTTTCTTTTTAAATAATTACATGATTAGTTTATACCATTTCTTCTAACTTAATACACTCATCAAATTTTTTTTCTGTAAGCAAACCCAGTTTAACTGCTGCCTCTTTTAAGGATATCCCCTCCTGGTAGGCCTTTTTTGCAACCTTCGCAGAATTATCATAACCGATATAAGGATTAAGTGCTGTCACAAGCATGAGTGACTTATTTAGATATTCACTAATCTTTTCTTGATTGGGTTCAATTCCTGCCACACACTTTCTATTAAAGGATAGGATTGCATCTGTTAAGAGCCTTGTCGATTGCAAGAAATTGTAAATGCATACAGGCATAAAAACATTGAGCTGAAAATTACCTTGGCTGGCTGCAATGCCCACAGCTACATCATTTCCCATTATCTGACACGCCACCATGGTCATGGCCTCGCACTGGGTTGGATTGACCTTTCCCGGCATAATAGAACTACCCGGCTCATTTTCAGGAATACTTATTTCACCTATCCCACAACGGGGACCACTTGCAAGCCACCGGATATCATTGGCCATTTTCATTAAATCTCCGCTTAAGGCTTTCAACGCTCCATGGGCAAACACCAATTCATCCTTACTGGTTAAAGCGTGAAACTTATTCCTTGCAGTTCGAAAGTGCTTCCCTGTTAATTTGCTTATTTCAGAAGCAACCTTTTCTCCAAAATCTTCATGGGCATTTAAACCGGTTCCAACAGCAGTGCCTCCTAAAGCCAGCTCTTTTAACTCCTCTGTACTTGTTAAAATCATGTTTTCACACTTTTCAAGCATCCGGTGCCATCCGCTGATTTCTTGCCCCAAGGTTAAAGGTGTAGCATCCTGCAAATGGGTTCGACCCACCTTTATAATTTTACTAAATTTTTCAATCTTTTCTTCAAGGGTTTTTTTTAATTCATGAAGTGCAGGAATTAATCTATTCTCTAGCTCTATAACAGCGCTGATATGCATTGCCGTTGGAAAAGTATCATTTGAGCTCTGACTTTTGTTCACATCATCATTAGGATGGATAACCTTTTTACCTAATTCAGTATTAGCTATCATGGCGATAACTTCATTGATATTCATGTTGCTTTGTGTTCCACTACCGGTTTGCCAAACAACTAATGGAAATTGATCGTCATATTTTCCGGATAAAATAAGGTCAGATGCATTGCAAATAGCTTCTTTTTTCTCAAGGGTCAATTGATTAAGATTGTAATTTGTGATGGCCGATGCTTTTTTTATGATGGCAAAAGCCCTTATGATTTCTAGAGGCATTTTTTCAATGCCTATTCTAAAGTTCTCAAGGCTTCTTTGAGTTTGGGCGCCCCACAGCTTATCATTTTCAACCTTAATTTCTCCCATTGTATCTTTTTCAATCCTATAATTCATCTTTCCCAGCTCCTTTTATTCCTTAATATTCTAAATCTTATACACTTCGTAAATATCATTTTTATATTGTGAATTTATTTAATTTTGTTCTATATTATGTTATCATAATATAATGCAATTTGTTATTCAATGGTAACAACTAAAATTTAAGCAGCTCGAATGGAGGGTTTAATAATTGGGAAAGCTTTTTGGAACGGATGGGGTTCGCGGTATAGCTAATACAGAATTAACCCCTGAATTAGCCTATTCTTTGGGTAAAGCCGGTGCTTACGTACTGACGAAAGATAATTGTCATAAACCTAAAATAGTCATTGCAAAGGATACACGCATTTCAGGAGATATGTTAGCTTGTGCTTTAGAGGCTGGTCTTTTATCTATGGGTGCTGATGTAATGGATATTGGCATTTTACCCACGCCCGCTGTTGCCTACCTTATTAAGTATTATAAAGCAGATGCAGGTGTCGTCATTTCTGCTTCTCATAATCCCTATGAATATAATGGTATCAAGTTTTTTAATGCCTCCGGTTATAAATTAGATGATTCCTTGGAGGACGAGATTGAGGATATTATCCTTAATAACAAGGATACGGGGCCCTTGCTTTCGGGTGCCGATCTTGGCAAAAAGATTTTTATGAAAACTGCATTGGAGGATTATGTAGATTTTCTCACTTCGACGATTGACTGCACCTTAGAAAAGTTCAGAATTGTTATTGATTGTGCTAATGGTGCTGCTTATCAAGCTGCTGAAGTGGCTCTTAAAAGACTAGGTGCCCATGTCATCGCCATACATAACACACCTAATGGTGTGAACATCAATGATCATTGCGGGTCAACTCATCCTCAAGATCTGCAAAAGAAGGTTGTGGAGTATGAAGCAGATATAGGTTTGGCCTTTGATGGGGATGCAGATAGATTAATTGCTATTGATGAGCTCGGCAATATTGTAGATGGGGATATTGTTATTTATATTCTCGCAAAAATGCTTAAGGAGAGCAACAGATTAACAAATGACTTGGTTGTTACCACTGTCATGAGCAATATAGGCTTTTACAATGCCATCAAAAATATAGGCTGTCTACTTGAAACAAGCGATGTTGGCGACCGTTATGTCTTGGAAAGGATGCTGAGCAAAGGAAGTGTTATTGGCGGGGAACAATCTGGACATATTATTTTCTTAGAGCACTCAACTACTGGAGATGGTATACTTTCTGCTCTTCAGTTATTACAGGCTATTACTCTTGCCAATAAAACCTTATCCGAATTAGCCAAGGGTGTTACTATTTATCCCCAGGTGCTTGTTAATGCCAAAGTTAAAAATGAAAATAAGTTAATATATAACCAAGACATGGTTATTTCAGAAGCAATAAAAAAGATAGAATATGAAATGACAGGCAATGGCAGAGTTTTAATACGACCTTCCGGCACTGAGCCCCTCGTACGTGTCATGCTTGAGGGTAAAGATATCGTAGTCATTCGAAATTTAGCCAATGATCTGGCTAAATTAATTCAGCAAAGGTTAGGTTAATTGTTTATGTTTGGAATTGTGTTTGAAGGTGGAGGAATGAAAGGCTCCTATCATATAGGTGTATGGGAAGCTTTAAAACATTTAAAATTATCGGTTAATGGAGCTGTGGGCACCTCTATCGGTGCTATCACATCTGCCCTTTTTATACAAAGCGGTGGGGACAGCAGCCTAGCCACTCGTTTCTGGAAGCTTGTAAATGAAAGTCGAAAAGAGATGTCTGAAGAGGAATACTCCCTGTACAAAAAAGTATCTACTCATGACTTTCAATCCATAGAGCCTCAAGAAATAAAAAAAGAAATGCGACAGGTTTTTCAATGCGATGGTCTCGATTTATCCTTTTTTAAGGAGTCCATTAATTCAGTACTCGATGAGAATCATATAAGAAATTCAGGTAAAGATTTAGGGCTTGTCACCATATCCCTTTCTAGAAATATGGGAGTAGAATTATTTTTAGAAGATATTCCTCCCGGACAGCTTGCGGATTATATTGTGGCCAGCTGCTGTTTTCCCACTTTTAAAGAAATCTATTTGAACGGAGAATATTATACAGATGGCATATACTTTAACAGATTACCTACGAATATGCTTATCAATAAAGGGTATAAGAACATTATCGAAGTTGTACTTTACCCTTCCCGTAATAGGACGAGGGCCCTTGAAATCCCTCCTGATGTGAATATTATCCGAATAGAAGCAAGTGATTATTTAGGAAGGGCTTTGGAATTTGATCATGAAAAGTTCCTCAGTAATATGGAACTTGGATATCAAGATGCCATGAAAAGTTTAAAACACTTATAGACAAGAGAACATCTATATTCTTAAATCGTTAAAAATTTTCACAATTCGTATTGCGATGGATATAGATTTCTTCAAGTCCTCTAAGTGTAAGGTATTCTTGGGGATTATTAACCTTTAACTTCCTGCGTATATCCCAATAAATCATCCCGCTGTAGTTTATCTCTCCAACTAAAACAGCTCCTACTATACAGCCATCTTTCATAACAATCTTCCTAAACACCGGATTATCATGATCCCTTTTATATTCTGTAAAGGAAGTATATCCCTCCCTTTCCTTGTCCTTAACATCACCTAATGTAATAATGGATGTTCCAAAAAAAGTAACAGAATTAACAGGAATATTGCCGGTATACTGAACCTTGTTTCCCATGATATTTAAGGCTGCAATTCTTCCCTGGTTGACAGCATCAGGCCATAGGGTTATCAAAGTTTCCTCATCATTGTACATGTTTTGGGACTCCGCCACATCACCGGCAACATAAATGTTATCCACCGATGACTTAAGATAGATATCCGAAAGGATTCCTTCATCTTTTTTAATATCTGTTCCTTGAACAAAATCGATGTTGGGTGTAACACCCTTCCCTACAACAGCCAAATTACACTTTATCTTAGCTCCATTGTCCAGCAATGCACCTTCCAAAGAGCTCTCTCCAATAAATTCGCTGACTCCTGTATTCTTCAAAATCAATACACCCGCTTTATTGAATTTATCGATAACAATATCCGATACTGTATTATCACCTATTGCAGACAAAACTTTATTGGAATTAACTAATATCGTAACCTTCTTTCCCAGTGCTTCCAGACACCAAGCCGCTTTCAAGCTTACTAAGCCTCCACCTACTACGATACACTCATCCGATTGAAAAGCTCTATCACGAATTTGATCTGCATCGATTATGCTTCTTAGGTTATAGACCCCTTCCAGATGATTATTTTTACATTCAATATTCTTAGCTTTGGAACCTGTAGATATAATCAGCTTATCATAATACACCTTTTCCTTGTTATCCAGCTCCAAATACCCTTCTCTATCAAAAATTCTTTCAACCTTGTGGTAAATCACCTTAACATCCTTCCGATTGATATCAATCCCCTTGAAAAACAGATCATCCCTTTCTATTTTGCCTGCTATGTAGTTTGGTAAGAGTACTCTTGAATAGAATAACCGCTCCTCCGGTGAAACAATAATTATTTCATTTTCATCTTCCTTTTGATGAATAAGCGTTCTGTAAGCACTCATTGCTGCAGCACCACTGCCCATTATGACTATTTTCATTTTTAAGCCTCCTAACACTCTCTATTTTTTCTTTTGCCCTATCTTCTTTTCTCGTGCATAATAGAATAAATATTGTTGTGCAAAACCTCCTAAGTCTTTAAAGTTTTCATCTGCATACCTTTGGACTTGTATTTTATTTTCTAATCCATATAACTCTTTCATTACTCTTTCAATCCAGACATCTATTGGAAAACGCTTATACCTCTTCATACCAAAAAGCATGATACAATTGGCAACCTTAGGGCCTACACCATGAATGCTTAATAAATGTTGTTCAAGTTCTTCATCTGTTAATTGCCCTGTGCTTAAAAAATCACTTTTAGTAGAGGCCATTTGAGCAGCGCTGATGATGTACTTTGCCCTATATCCTACTCCACACTCAGCAAGACTATCAATGCTTGTATCCGCTAACATTTCAGGTGATGGGAATGCATAATAATCTTTGGTATTATAGTTTCCAAGGTAACTTCCATATTTTTCAGATATTTTTTCAATATTTTTTTTGATAGTCGGTATGTTCCTATTTTGGGAAATGATAAAAGAAATCAGAGTCTCCCATGGCTCTTGGTTTAATAACCTTATGCCTTGCCCAAATTCTGTAGTTGCTCCCATAATATCATCTTTTTCCGATAATTTCATTTTAATGCTTCCATAGTCTCTATCTAAATCAAAATAGCTTCTCCAGATACCTTCAAAATCCTCGCCATTGGTATTTTTTATAATCAGGTCACCCTTCTCTTGAGAAATATTGATAACCCGATTAAAGACCACTCCTGTATAGCTTCCATCCTCTTCTCTGTACCATCGAAAGCATTGACCACATTCAAAGATATGGGTAAGATTAAAATCTTTAATATTCTTTATTTTAATGAAATCCTTCATAAGATTCCTCACTTTTTATTTCCAAAATAAAAACCATTTTATATTATAATATATACATTATAACATGAAATGGCTTTTTAACATTATCTCATCGCAGTCAACATTCTGGATATAATCACATAGCCTTCTGCCCTTGTTGCAAAATCATAGGGGCCGAATTGACCATTTTCCCTTCCTTTAATGATCCCCGTTTTACTGCATAATTTAATACTCTCTTCTGACCAAGATTGTATAGCATCCTTATCCGTATAGGATAAAGTATAATCCTTAATATCATATTTTGAACTCACTTTTTTATCATATACTCTTTTGATAATGACAGCCATCTCTTGCCTTGAGATATTGTTATTAGCCCTAAACGAGCCATCTTCATAGCCTTTTATATAACCATGCCGAGCAACTGCCTCAATTTCCTTTGCAAAACTTGTATTTGTTGTTACATCATTAAAGGTCTCTCTTACTGCATACTTTGTCAAATCTAACATATCTGATATGAGCTTAGCGAATTCCCCTCGCGTTATATCTCTGTCCGGGTAAAAATTTGTTCCACTGGTTATCGATATCCTTCTTTGGGCCAGCTGATCTATAATCTCTACCGCCCAATGATTTTCAATATCCTTATAGGCGTATACTCTATTGTTAACCGTTGTAAATGAAAGGGTTCTATCAATTGTTTCTTTTTTTCCATCCTTTAGGATCACTTCAAATTTAAATTGTAAATTATACTTTGTATTATCTTTTAAAGGATTTTTAGGAATAATTATTATACTGTTATTCAGGTTTTTATCATTTTTGGGCTCTTTGTTATAGGTATATACAGTTGCCCCACTGCTGTCCTTTAGTGATGTACTTATTATATTAAGGCTATTTATCTCCTTCTCATTAAGATAAGATACTGTAATTGGATATCCAATGCTATTATCATTGATCCCCTCTAATGGATTTGGGCTTCCTGTATTTTTCCATGTTATCGGCACACCCTTTTGATTGTTATAAGGATATGTGACTACCTTAGCTTCGCCTTGCATCTTGGCTCCAAACAGGACTGTAAAGTATCTGTCTTGCCCATAATAACCGATATTATCAACATAAGGATTAATCCAGTTTAAACGTTGATAAGGAGCATCTAAAGAGCTATTCAAGATATCAGCAATTTTAGTAAACCCGGAGGCTGCATTTTCCTCTACCGTTAAACCATTATAACCAAAAGCCTGGGCTCTTACCATAGGGCTTACACCTGTATAGTCTTTATTGCCAGGCAATTCATCACGTGTTACTCTTTGATTTGAAATCATATATCTCGTATGTGCTTTGGCTGCTGCATTTAAAGAATCATCCAAGGTAACAGTTGGCATGTTTAATGAATTTCTTAAATTGTTTACAAAATTTAATGCATATTTTTGGTCCTCTGTTGCTGATGGCAAACTGTTTACAGCATTACTGCCCACAGTAAAAGCCCAACTTTCACTTAAAACAGTGGACCAACCCTTTATTTTTACAACTAAGTCAACAATGTGCTTCCCCTCAGCTAAAGGAGTATTTGTTTGGTAAATGATGGATTGAGAATCGGATTCATATTTAGCCCCAACTATTTGCCCATCAAGTTTCATTTCAATGGATTCAATTTCATTACCATTGAGCTGTAGTTTTATCCCTATTTCCGGTTTGGTTATAAGCATACTAATATCTTTAGGGTAAGGTGTCAAATAAGATATCGTGCTATCCCCATAGACTATTGTCACAGATGCAAAAAGCAACATGAAAACAATTACTATGTATTTCAATTTTCTATTCATAAATATCATACCTTTTCAATAAATTTGCGGTAAAATCTAAAAATCAAAGATAATTTACCCCCATAAAATCCCCATCAATTTTTCTTGCAAATTGGGTGAGATAATATGTTGCTTCTTATATCATATGATATTTTTTCAATAGAATCATGAATTCAAGTATATTGTAATACAATTATAATACTCTTGTAACAGAATCTACCTCAAGACTCTTTTATGAATATTTTTTACATAAAGATGAATATTAAGTACATTCAATGCAGTCATTTTTTCCACTTCTGTTTTTATATTTTTTTGTAATTTCTGGGACAAATCGACAATATTATAATCATAAAGAACATTTAAATCAATATGTATATCAATGCCAATGCTAGTGCTAATCGTTGATATTTTGCTTACCTCGTGAATTCCTTCTATCAAGGATGCAACATGATCAACAATATCCATGATGACTCTCTCGGAAATAATATATCTACCTAGATAACTGTAGGTAGGTCTTACAACAGATTTCTCATTTAATTCATTTTTTCCGCTGCTGAATTTTTTAAAGATTCTTAAAGGGTCAACAAAATATCCTGAAAATTCATATTTTAATTGCATTGTTGGAACAGGGATGACATGTTTTCCAAATTCATATCTTTGCTTTTTGGCTATATCCCTCTCTCTTTCAGTTGTTATGTCTTCTATAAAAATTGTTTTAGTCGGACTTTCTAAGCCTAATACCTCAATGATTTTATTGATCATATTTTGTGAAGTTCCTATAATCAATATTGCATCAGGCTTAGCTTTTTCCAGTATGCTTTTTACATTTTCCCTATGTTCTATATCACTAAATAAAGCTCGCTTGACGGCACCTATTTTTGTAGCTTCCCTTTTAGCAGATTTTCCTGCAATAATCTTGTTTTTATATATAAGAATCCCATCATCAATGATATATTCTATATTTTCTTCTTTAGTTATATTCAAAGCCTGATAACTTTTACCAGTCCCGCTTTTACCAATTAAGGCCACTACTTTCATGTTTTTTCCTTTCATAATTTATTTCGTATTTGTATTGTTAATGCATTTAGACTCTGTTATAATAGATTTGAACTTTAAATAGGAGGTAGTATTATGTCATATGTAATTGAAGATTCATGTATTAGTTGTGGTGCTTGCGAACCTGAATGTCCAACGGAAGCAATCAGCGAAGGTGATGGAATATACGTTATAGATCCTGATAAGTGTATCGATTGTGGTGCTTGTGCTAACGTATGTCCTACAGATTCTCCAGTTGAAGCGTAACACCTATAATTACTTATGTTTTTATTATGACCGTATCTTGGATACGGTCATTTTAAATTTATTCTTATAAAATATTATACCCTTATAGACTGAAGATATCTACTTATAATTCCATATTCACCTCATCTGTAAAAAAAAAGAGACCTAGTAATTAGGTCTCTTAACCAGCAACGACTTACTT
>Ga0265293_10009782_pt1 | contig 13643 bp, 17 predicted proteins | sample Munlanlewell138R_FD_192505 | JGI IMG/M metagenome (GOLD analysis project Ga0265293, IMG submission 192505) | Leachate microbial communities from a municipal landfill in Southern Ontario, Canada - Leachate well 138R | ecosystem: Engineered > Solid waste > Landfill > Unclassified | place: Canada...
CTCTGCCTGCCGGTTCGCCTCCGCCTTGACCTCCGGCCCCAGCGTCACCCACAACATCCCGGCACACACGCACACTACCACACATAGCCCGACACCTACCTGCTTCAGGGTACTCATCTCGCGCCTCCCGTCGCGTGGGGTATACTGCTATCTACTACCATTATACCACGCTGGGGAGACCACGCAACAATTACTGCGCCGCCGCCGCCTGCCTGTTCGCCCGGCTCACGCCCTCGGAAACCTTGCGCTCGATGTCTACGTCGCCGATCACGTTGCCCTGCACGTTCACAGTGATGTTCTGCTCGCGGGCCTCTGCCCGCCGCCGCATGGTCGCGAACGCCGCACTCTCCTGCCCCGCGGCAACGCGATCACGTGCAATGTCCCGCGAGGTCCGCCCGCCGCCGGTCATTGCGCCCCAGAACCTATCAGAGAATGTAACCGGCGCCGCCTCGCGCTCGGCCTTCTGTGCGGCCAAAATGTCCGCATCGGCCTTGCCCTCGGCGACGGCCCGGTTCTCCATCGCCTCAAGCTCCCTGAAACTCTCATTCGCGCGCTCTGCCGCTTCGGCAGCACTGTCGTATTCGCCCTTGAGCCGCCATAGCGCGTAGATGATGAACCCTATCGCCGCTGCTATCGCCACATACGGCAATGCTGCCAGCAGCGCGGGACCGAGCGCCATAACCGCAGGTATCACCGTGCCTGTCACCAGTGAGGCAATGCCGGACAATGCTGTCGTGACACCGCCCATTATAGTTGTGGCCAGCCCGCTCAGTGCAGGCAATATCGTCCCCGTGATCGTCGTGCCCACACCGGCCAGCACAGGGGTTGCACTGCTCGCCGCGCCGGCCAGACCGGCGAAGCCAGACGCGCCCTGCAACCACACCAGCAGGTTCAGCACCGTCGGCAAGGCAACCAGCAGCGGGCCGACAAAGGTCATGAACAATCCCAGCGCCAGCGCGCCCTTGATAACCAGCGCGTTCAGCGTCGGGTGTGCCTCTGACCACTCGCGCCAGCGCCCCACGGCCTCAGACACCTTCTCCGCGATCTCCGCTATCGTCGGCATGAGCGTCTGCCCTAACGTCATCGCTATCGTCGTGCCAGTGTCCTTCAGGTCCGCCAACGCGTCGTTGAACCGCTCGCTGTCCTTCGCGGCCTTTCCGCTCAGCACCATGCCGAGCTCTTCAGCGCGGTCTCCGAGTTTCTTGATGCCTGCCTCGCCCTCGTTGAGCAGCGGCAGCAACTGCGCGCCAGACCGGCCGAAAATCTCCTGTGCCAGTGCTGCGCGCTCGGTGGCGTTGTCTACGTTCTTCAGGCCCTCGGCGACCTCGCGGAATAACTGCTCGCCACCCTTCAGTTCGCCGTTCGCATCCGTCACCGAAACGCCGAGGCGATCATAGGCCTCAGAATACATCTCAGCGCCGCCTGCTGCCTCCGATGCACTGCGCGCCATTCGCGCCAGCGCGCTCTCCAACCCACCGAACCCGACGCCGCTGCGCTCTGCAGCGTACCGCAGACGACTGATGTCCTCCGTCGCTATGCCTGTCTTCTTGGAGGCCTTCGCAATCTCGTCGCCGTAGGTCGCCGCTTGCTTCGTCATCGCCATCAGCCCGCCGACGATGCCGCCGCCCACGGCGGTCATACCGACGCCCACCATGCGCGTGGTCTGCAAAGCCGCACCCCAGCGCTCGTTGAACTTGCCGACGGCAGCATTCCCTGCGTCGATACGACCTTGCAGACCACCCAGCGACGAACGCGCAGCAGCGCCGGCCTGCTTGATGGCTGCCGACGCCTGGTCCTTCGCCTGCAAGATGATCGACACAACCATGTTCGTCTGAGCCATTCAGAGCCTCCGCCGCGCCTGCTCGTTACTCGCCGCCGCCTCTGCACGCAACAACGTCTGCCACCGTCGCACTACACTCGCAGGCTCGCGCTCCAACATCTCCCGCGTATACCCGCCCAGCCGTTGCAGCAACTCCCATTCCGTGATCTCGTCAACATACTGCCGCACCGTGTGCCCCCGGTAGTAGTGCCGTGCCACTACCGCGAGGCTCAGGCGTTTCCCGGACCACCGCCCTGCTCGGCGTCGAAGTCGCCGCCGAGCAGCTTCAGCGCAGCCTCGCGCACCCAGCTCGCCGGCAATCCCGTCAGCACCTCCGGCGTCAACTTCGTAACCGGCGCGCCGTCAGCATCCTCCAGCCCGTCAACGCGCACCACATACTCCAGCAGCGCCTGCTCGCTCACCCGCGCGTTCTCGTCAGGGTCGGTAGCCGACACGTTCTGCAGCCGCTTCGCCAACGCCTTCGCGTCGCCCCAGCTCACCCGCGCCCACAACACCACATCACGTACCGTCACCCGCTCCAGGTCGCCGATCCTCATGCCAGCGTCACTCCCCAGGCGCTCAGGTCATTGTGGTCGATCTCGCCGGTGAGCGTCCATACAACATCGTCGCCGCCGCCCACGAATGGCATCGGAGCACTCGTCGGGTTGAATCCGCCGCCGCCAGCGCTGGTGAACGTGAATGTCTTCGCGCCGTTGCTCGCAGTAAACACAAAGTCGAATGCCGTCGGCGCATCCGCCATCAAGTCGACGCTGCTCGGCGTCCGAATATCAACGTTGATCTCGGCCTCGAATATCCCCGGCACTACCTCCTCCGGCCAGCGCAGCTCATTGGTCGTGCCGTCGTCGAGCGAGAACACAGGGCGCAGGTTGTTGCGCCCGGTCACCCGGAATGACTGAGCCTGATACGTACCGCTGTCGATCTGCAGGTCACCAGCAGACCAGCAGAATATTGCCGTGCTCAACTGAGTAGCGGCAGAGGCCACTGTCGCTGCCTCCTCCTCCAGCGCCAGCCAGTTGTAGGTCACCGTTACCGGCTCACCCACTGCGCACGCGATCTCCACGCTGTCCATGTAGCATGATGTCTGCTTCTTCGCCTGGCTCGCGACGTTGATCAGCCCGCCCTGAATGTACGTGATTACCGACGGCAGGCTCGCCACGGCAGAGCGCAGGAAGTAATTGGTCAGCAACAGCACCCCGTCCTGCAGCAGCGTCTCGACGTTGCCGCCCGGCACCACCCCAGGCCGGCACTTTGCATACTGTCCACCGATACCGTCATAGTGGTTGATGTCGTCGCCCTCAGTGTGCCCCATCTCACCGCCCTGCACCTGATCGAAGGCCACAGCCGCCGCGCCGATGTTGTACTCGCAGAGTTCGTCCAGCCCTACATAGGCCATTACTCGTCACCGCCCTTGTTGTCGGCAACGGCAGTCGTGGTCTCGCGCTCCTCCACGGCCCACGGATACCGCGTCCGCATGCGCTCCTCGTCCTCCGCGGCTATCACATCGCCGCGTACATACCCCCGCAATCTCGGCACTATCAGCACAAGCGCCATCACTATCACGTCTCCAGTTGCAGCTGGTATCTCAGCCGGTACGGTATGGTCTCCATCTCCCATGACTGCGCGCCGTCTGCAGTCCGCACGTTCACAACCTGGTGCGGCATGGTCTCCGCAACCATCCATAGCCTGTAGCCGTCCTCGTCATCCTGGTTGTGTCTGTGCCGCCAGAGGTTCAGCAGCACGTTGCCCACCAGCAGCGACAGGCGTCGCTCAACCTCGTCTGGCCCAAGGCCCCCGGCGCGCACTATGCACGCCACCTGCCACGTGTGAGTAACGTCCACGATGCCACCGCTCAGACTGTATGTGTCGGCGTCGCTGCCGGAACGGTAGACCCACAGCGCATACTCGTCGACGCCCGGTAGCGGGTAGCCGCTATAGACCTCCACAGCCGCGCCGTCGAGGCCCTCGGCAAGCTCCTCGTCATCGGTGAGGTTGCGCACAATCTGTGCCGTGCGGCGCGTGAACATCTCGCAGTCTACCGTGCGGTTACTCACCGTAACGCCTCCTGGATGGTCTCCATGATGAGCGTGCGGCCCTTGTCCATGTCCTCATCGTTGTAGCCGATGAATGGCCGGCTCGGCATGTTGTCGCGGCCCGTCTGGTGCTCGACGCCATATGCCACCGCCGTGCCAACCTCTACCTCGTTGCCCCGCGCATCGATCACCACACGCTGCCGGAGCGTCCCGGTGTCAACGAGAATCTTCGTCGCGCCTGTGCCACGCCGACGCTGTAGCAATGTCATCGCGCTCAACGGTGCCCACGGCCTTCCCTCGCCAGCCATGCCGTCGGCGTGTTGCGGCGCCGTCTCTCGCTCGAATGATGTCATGCTCCGCGAGTGTAGGATGAAGCCCATAGCCTGCAGCACGTCGCGCATGCCTGTCTCTGTCAGAGACCGGCTCAGCCGCCCGAGGGCGGCTTCCAACTGCGCAGGCGTCACGTGCCGCGTCTCTGCCACCGTTCTACTCCTCCGCGAACCCGAACTGCCCGGATGGTGCAGCGGCAATGTATGCCGCCGATGTGCCGATCTCGTTCTCGAAGTCCAGGTGCGCCTTGCTGTCGGCAACCAGGTTCAGCCACTCATCTGCCGACTTGCCGGCCTCCGACAGCGGCGCGTATGCGTCGAATGCGCCACGCGCAATCAGCACGCCGCGCATCACGTTTCTGACGGCAATCGCGGCGACGGCGTTGCGGACCTCCTGCGGTGGTGTCCCGAACGGCCATGAGTTCGGCCACCGCCCACGCAGTATCGACTGCGCCGCGCCGGTAGCCGCCAGGATGAACCTGTTCAGCCGCGCCTCGTCGTGCCCCAGCGCAGCCTCCAGATTGCCGAATGCGTCTACGCAATCCGCGCGGCTGCACCAATGCCCGCTGTCCAGCGCCGTATCCGCGAACGCCATCCCGCTACTCCTTCCCCGCTGCGCCCTTGAGCGCCTCGGCAAGCATCGCGGCCATCCTGTCTATCGCATCCGTCGCCGATGCAGGCAGGCTCACGCGCTTCTCCAACTCAGCGCGCTTCTCGGCGTTGCGCCGCTCGCGATCCGCCTGGTATGCCCGGAATTCTTCCGTCTCCTGCACCGTGCCATCAGGCTCATACTCGATCCACGGCTCAAGCGTGTTGTCTGCCAGCACGCGGTACAGTACCAGCGGACGGCCCATAAACCGCCCGTGACCCTCGTCGCGCTCGCGCTCGTTGTAGTTCAGCGTCCCAGCGGCATACGCCTGAGCAAATGCGTGCAGGTGCTGCATGCCCAGATACGTGCGCCCGATGCTCTCGTTGTTGCGCGTGCGCAGCTCGAAGTTATAGCGACCGCCGCGGACGCCCATCTGCTGCCCGTCGCTCGCTACATCGCGCATCGCCTGCTGATTGTCGGTGCGTCGTGCCATTCCCGCTCTCTCCTCGTGCATCACTGTGTTGTCATGTAGGGGCGGGAATGGTCACCGCCCGCCCCGTTGTTATACCGCTCAGGGCAGGTGACTACGGCCCAGCAGTGCAGTCGAGCAGCACATATTGCGAATACGGCTCGACAACCTGCGCCGCGCCAGTCCACTCGCCGTCGACGACGATGCCGCCAGGGGCAGCCTCTTCCTCGTAGGTGTTGAAGAACAGACCGTATGTCCCGCTCGGCGCCTTCGTGTGCACGGCCTCGCACTCGATGATGTTCCGGCCAGCGCGTGCGTTGTTGCTGTCCAGAAAGACCACCACGTTGTCCGGGATATAGTTCGTGGTCGTCCCGGTGATGGGGTGCACGAACGTCTCATCGTTGATGTCGAAGTTCACGCCGTACAGCCGCGATACGTGCCCTTCGAGAATGACCGAATCATACAGCACATCGATCCCGGCCATGACCGCGTTCTCGTCGATGTAGGCCCGCGTGTCCGAGTTCATCAGCGCGGTGTCTATGATGCAGCCATAGGCCGCTGCCGATATCTTAGCGTCCTCGAAGTCCTCGCGGATACCCTCCAGGTTGGTACGCGCAGCAGCCTCTGTCGCAGCTGCGGTGCTCCAGTCGTAGGCGTTCGCGGTGATCAGCACGTCGTCGTCAACGAGCAGCAGCTCGTCGACCTCAGTCGCCGAGCCAGGCGGATAGAACGACTTCACGCCCTGCAGCGCGCTCGCGCGGAACCACTCGATGAAGCGGTCATAGCGCAGCCGTAGGCTCTTCAGGTCGTCGGCAACCTGGAAGTTCGCCCTATTCTGGTCGCCCTTGCCCGGTGCCCGCATGTCCTTCAGCGTCTCAGGGTCGATCCTGATTGCGTCGCGCCAGGTCTCACCCTTGATGGTGATCGTGTCGGTCACCGCGCCAGCCTCGAAGTTCGCAGGGCCGGTGCGGCTGTTGACGCGGCCACGCTGCCGGCTGTAGGTATGCCGATCATACGTGATGAACGCACCCGGGATACTATTCGCGCGTGTCCCGAAGTACTTGCTCAGCGGCGTCGCCACCGTGCCGAACTGATAGAACGCCGTCTCTATCGCAGTCGGCCTCAGGGAAACAGGTACAGCCATCGATCACACCTCCTCTCCGTTAGCTCTCATACCCCTCATCGGGTACCTGCACGGACTCGTCGCCGTGCTGAGCAGTGATGATGTTGATGCCGTCAGCGTTCGGGCTCAGCTCCATGAACTGCGCGATGAGCAGCTCATCGTTCGTCGCGTCAACGTTGAAGCTCAGGTCGCTCTCGCGGATGGCTCCGCGAATGACAACGTGTGTGTCCATGAGCGTGCCGCTGGTCGCGCTTGCGGTCGCCCGCACGTCGTGCGCCACCTGCAGCATGCCGACCATCGCTGGATGCCGGAACTCGTCATCAGCCACCACAACGCAACCGTTCTCGGTGACCTCGATCCAGTCGTCCACGTTCAGGCCCGTGGCGTCGTTCGTCACTGTGATCGTGTTGGTGTCGTAGTCGATGTCGGTGATAGCGCCCAGGTCGGTGCAGCCCGTATTCGGCCCTGCAACGTCAATCGCGTGTACCGTGTCGCCAACAGCGAATGGCTCGGCGTCGTCGACCACCATCTCAGTCGCAGGCGACGTGGCAACGGTATAGACGCGCGTGCGCCGAATGGGCATCCAGAGACCATGATCATGGTCAGTGCCGGTGTATACCGGGGCCATCGGTGTAGTCGCAGGGATGATGTACTCGTCATGGTCGATAGGGCTCCGCGCATCGCCTGGGACCATCACGCTCAGCGTCGCCGTGATGCGCTGGAAGACACCCTGCCAACGATCCTGCGTCAGCGTCGGTTCAATGTCATACGGCATGATTACTCACCTCCGTCCGTGTTGGTCTTGATTGCCACACCACCAGCGGCGGCAAGGGCCAGCCCCGCCTGCCGCTCCTGCTCCGTCTCGTCCTGCTCGCCAGCGTCGGACATCAGCACCAGACCCTCGGCGTGCGTCCCGAACAGCGCGCCCGGAGATGTCTCGTGCAGCAACGCATCCAGCGCGTCTGCCGCAGACACCTCGCGCTTCGTCTTGCCGTCGTCAGCCAGCACCACTACGGGCTGCGCATCGGACAGTGCCGCGACGAACAGCTGCCGCGCATACGGCGCAGTCGCCGGCGTCACCGCACGCTCGCCAAGCAGCTTCTGCACGCGCGCATCGGCCTGCGCCTCCAGCCGCTCCTGCTTCGCCGCAAGCGCATCCGCCTTCAACGCCTCGACCTCTGCCTGCAGCGCAGAGATGTGGGCCGCCTGCAGCGCAGTCACGTCATCGGCGTCGGCGTCGGCGTCGTCTACCGGCTCGACAACATCCGGCGTCGGCTCATCGTCCGTGGCGAGGTCATCGAGTGTGCTCACGTCAGCCTCGCCGCTCAGAATCGCCTTCAGCTTCGCAATGAATGGGTTCATTGTCTCACCCCCCTTCTGCTGTGCATTCTGCATGGTGCTATAGTCCGCGGCGTTGATCACCAGCTGCCACGGCATGCCCTTCACTGCCGGATCAGGCACGAACGCCGCACCGGTCAGACTTGGCCCATCGTCACCGCGCACGACCTCGGCGCTCACGTACCGCAGCCGACCCCGCTCCATGTCGCGCGCAGTCTGCTCGTCGAATACCTCGATGTCGCCCAGCAGCAGCCCGCGCTCGGCATCGAAGCGCAGGCCCTTGTAGAACCCCAGCGCCGCGCCCGCGTCCTGCGGCATCACGTTGCCCTGGTGGTCGTAGTTGTGACGCGGCCACAGACCCGGCTCGAAACCACCGGCCTGCGCAGTGCCGAATGCCGCCGTCATCGCCGCCAGGTCATCAGCAGTGAACTCGTTGCCGTTCCATGTCCCCACACGCAGCGACGGCAGGCCGCGCACCATCCACGTCCCGCGCTCAGTAGCGTCTACCGTCACCGTGCTCGGCTCCAAGCTATTCAGAAATATCATTCTGGCACCCCCGCCCATATCCTGTCGATGTCGGCAGCCAGGTCGCGCAGCTCGGCGCGGTCCGCTTGCCGTAACTCGTCGGCGACAGCAGACATGCCGCTGTTCTCCGGCAGCAGGTCCGCCCTGTCTACGCCACCGAAGCCCTCCAGCGGCTGCGAGACGCCCTCGCGCACCACCTCGCCGTCATCCCACTGCGACGGCTGATCCCACGCCAATATAGCCTCAGTCGTGCTCCGGCAGTTGTAGTGCGCCGGTGGCATGACGCCGGAAGCGTCGTCGAGCGAGAACTCCATGCCGTGCAGGTCCTCGCAGATGTCGGTGGTGCGGTCGTCCAGCACCGCGATATACCTGTAGCCGCTCACCATCGGGCTTTGCCGATACGCCACCGCCTGCCCGCGCGAAAACATGACGTTGCCCTCGGTGCGCGCTATCGTCTCGCGGTGGAACTGCGTCGTGCCCAGGCCGCGTGTGCGCAGTGCGCTGATCATCTCGCTGACGCCACCGCCCTCGCGCACAGTATCGCTCAGCAGCCGTGTGATTACACGCGCGTGTACCCTGTCGAATGCCCGCTTCAACGGCGGGATACGCGTCGACACATACTCCGCCACCGTCGCGCGTGGGAAGATCATGAACCGTTCCGCAACGGCCTCGATGGCGTCCAGTATGCGCCACGGCGCAGGCCTCGCAGGGACAGCCGCGAATGACGTGCGCCCCCGCAGGCTGCTCCGCACCTGATTCAGTATCGCGACATTGCGCTCCGAGTAGCCATCCCAGCATGCCATGATCTCGTCACGCGCCAGATCGGCCTCCCAGCCGTCAGGGTATGGCACCGTCTCTGCCGCTGCCAACGCGGCTTCAGGAACAGTCAGACCTCGCATAGCGTCCTCAACACGTCGCAGATACTCGCGATCCGCAACCTCGACCACGGCGCGCAGGTCGTCGATAGCAGTCGTGTACGCTCGCGACCGCCCGATCGGCTTCGGCACACTGGACTGCAACGCTACAGCCGCGCTCATTCGGCATCGTCCTCATCCGGCTCTTCCTCATCCTCATTCGGCTGCCCAGCGCCACCGGCAAGCAGCGCATCCATCCGCGCACGCGCCTCGGCCTTCGCCGCGCGCTCCTCCTCGCGCATCACCCGCAGCTGCTCGCGGTACTCCGCTATCTCGTCAGGCGCCGCGTACAGGTCCGGGAACGTCTCGCGTAGTATGTCGTCGTCCAGGTCGCTGATGGGCTGCCCGGCCTGCACCGCCGTCGCCTTGCCGCGCTCGAGGGCCTCGAATATGCGCGCAAGCGCCTCCAGGTCCTTCGACTGCAGCTCGCCCCACGACCACTCGCCGTAGCCGTCAGCGCGCTCGCCCACGTTCGCCACGATCAGCGGCCGTACCAGCTGGTCGATGAACACGCTGCCCAGCTCTGACTCGATGCCGTCGATGGTCAACATGAACAGGTCCATGACCGTGCCGCTCTGCGCCCGGCTTGCATGCTCCGGCTCCTCGACCAGCAGGCGCGGCGTCAGCACCGCCTTGAACAGCTGCTGGTCCCAATACCGGCAGATGGTCTCGAATGCGCTGCCGTCACCCGTCGGTACCAGCGTCTCCAGCTTGTACGGCATATCCATGTCGATGGGTATGGCAACGCCCTGCCCCGGCTGCAGCCGCTCGTACACCCCCGGCAGGAACTCCGCCAGGCTCTTCTGCTGCCCAGCGCGTGCATCGTAGATGCTCGTCTGCGGCACCCAGAAGACCGGGGTCGGCATCGCGCACTTCTGCGCGAACGTGTTCCAGTACGTCTCCTGCTTGACCTTGCTGAACCACGCCTTGCGCGCACCGTCCAGCAGGCTGTTGCCGTAGCACTCCTCGCGCAGCTCCGCCTGCAGCGGCCAGTACACCACGCGCTCAACAGGCAGCGTCACGGACTGCGGCCCTGTCGCGCCCTGTGTCAGCAGCGACGCGCTCAGGTCCTGGTACTGCGTCACCTGCGCGACGCGCTTCTGCGCCACGTCGAGCTTGATGCCCGCCGCGCCTGTCTGCGGGTCGAAAAAGCTCAGCGGATGCAGCAGCGCCGCATCCTCAATGTACCAGCCGCCATCCATGCCCCACACTGGCTCCACGACGCTGTAGCCCGCCCACAACGCGCTCAGCATCTCGCGCATGATTGCCCCAGGTCCCGCGCCGTCAACGGACTTGCCCAGTAGCTCGCGCACGCGCTCCTGCAACGCCTCGTCAGGATGCTCATAGTCGCCCAGGTTGCGCAGTATGATCAGCCGCAGCAAGTACAGAGACAGCTTGATCGTCGGGTCATAGCGCGACATCAGCCAGAACTCCTGCACGCGCTCACGCCGCCCAGGGAATGCCTTGTACGGGCCGGGGTCGAACTGATCCCAGTCCGTCAGGCTCACCATGCCGCTCGCCGTCGGCACGCCGTCAGCTGCAGGGTCTCTGGTTGTAGTCGGGTCGATTGCCATATCGCTCCTACCAGTCCGCACTCGGGCTGCTGCCTATGATGCCCAGCCGCGTCGGCTGATTGTCCGCGCCAGTGTGATGCCCTGCCGCAAGCCCCATCTCCGCGTATCTGCCAGCGTCCATTCCGTGGTCAAACTCCTCCGCCGGGTCCGCATCCTCCAGCGGCTCGCCGTCGCGGTCGGTGCGCCAGTGATACTGCCCGAACTCCGACAGCACCTCAGGGCAGCTCGCCGCCACCACACGCAGCCTGTCGCCCGCGATCAGCGCCTGCACCTGCCGCACACCGTCCAGCCTGCTGTTGTTCGCCGCTACCACCGGCAAGCCAGCCCGCACCCACGCCAGCCGCGCGTTCGCGTCCTCTGGGTCGCAGTAGAACGTCTCGATGCCCCACTGTGCGCGCAACCTATTCGCCTCGCTCAGCCAGTCGTTGCCGGGCTCGCCGTGCGTCACCATGCCGCGCTCGTACACCTCATCCAGCCACCAGTGTACACCCTGGTCGTCCACCCCGACAACCAGGATGCAGCCGGGCGACGTGACGCCCCAGTCTACGCCCGCCACCACGCGCACCAGCGCACGATGGCTCGGCAGCTGCGCACCTGCCGGCAGAACGTGTCGCTCGCGGTCGAACCTCGCGTAGACGAGACCCCTGAATGCGACGAACTCCGCCAGCATCTCCTGCCGATAGAAGTCAGTGCCAGGCCCGTAGGCCTCCTCCATCGCGTGCAGGTCGTCTGGACGCTGACCAGGGTTCTGATACGTCGTCCAATGGTGGTAACCATACCGGCTGCGCCTATCGTCGTCCCACTCGTCGCGGCTCTGCACGAAACGCTTATAGACCCAGTTCTGCCCGCGCGGCGTTGTCGTCAGCCAGCCACGGTGCGGGTACGGCCCCGCCTGACGACAACGACCAATCAGGATAGTGAACGCCTCATCTGGGCACATCGCCGCCTCGTCCAGCCAGAATATCGAGACCTCCGACGCGCGCATACTGTCCGGTTCGGCAGCATAGCAGTACCAGATTTTCGAGCCATTGCCGAACTCTATCCAGTCGCCGCCGCGGTTCTCCTGCCGAATGATATGCGGCTTGCCGTCGGCGTCCTGCCCCCACCATCGCGCCACGCGCTTGACCACCTCTGCCGGACCACCAGAACGGTATATCATGCGATACGACGGGGCGGCGACGAGTGCCTCGATCTTCGGGTACTTGAGCATGTGCCGCACAACGTCATACGCGGCAGCCTCGGACTTGCCGCCGCCGATCCCGGCACACGCCAGCCGAAACCGCGCACGGTCAGCCAAAAACGCCTCCTGCCGCGGATGGTTGCTGAACCGCCGCGCCATCTCCGCAACGTCAGGCTGTCTACTCAGAGATGTCGCTGCCATCCGGCTCCTCGTCTGCTAACGGGTCATCGGGTCCATGCACAGGGATGATAACAGTCTGGTTGATGCTACCGCTGACCTCCCTGCGCTCGCCACGGCTCCAGCGGTCCGGGAACTTGCGCTCCATCCACGTCATCGCGGCCTTCCAGTCGTCAACCATCGCCTTCTGCACGAGTGCGACGGCGCGGGCCTCGGCCTTGGCCTCGGCTTCCTTTATGGCGTTGATGAATGTGACATAGGGCTCTTCGCCCTCTTCTGCTCGTGTGCGCCAGTGCGACAGGGTAGACGTGTCTATCCCGACCAACTGACAGGCCGTGCACACGTAGCAGCCGGAGGCCAGATATTCGCATATCTTCTCCGTGAGCTCCGGTGTGCATTTCGTCGGTCTGCCTGCCATAGCTACGGCGTCCCTTCACACGCGGGGAGCATTCTCGCTGCCAAAGTTTCCGCGCGCGGGCAGTGGTCTTTTCAAAGTGTGTTCACAAACGTCAGACACCGTTGACGGGCACCCGGATGACGGGATTATAGTCGATGGTGCGCACGCGGCTCTTCTTTGAATTGTGGCTCCTACTTTTATGCCCATCATTGCGCACGATCTGCCTCCCCCACTTGCGCTGCAAAAGTTCCAGTTGTTCCTTTTCCCGTCTCATATTGCGTTGCGTCGCGCATCCCCCGATATTCTCAGACTGTTTGCACTGGTAGAAGTACCTGTTGAGCCGCAGCACCTTGCGGTGTCTGTTCATCTGCTGGATGAACATATCATAATCTTCTTTGAGATAGAGCCGTTCATCATACCAGCACCCAGACCCCGCACGGAATGCCTGAAAAGGTCCCAATACGGGGCTCGTCACGGTGAATGGGCATGTGATGTTGTATGCCTGTGGGTCTGGCATTAGGTTCACACCCCACATGTATGCCCCCCACTCATGTGCTACGCGCATGTTATGGTCTACCCATTCGCGCAAGTACTCTGTGGGCAATTCGTGCCTGTCGGTTCTCGGCTCGCCATCCCAATACGCAATGTTTCTCATATCATCGTCGAGCAGTACAACGCCATCATGTCCTGCCGCGAACTCTTCGCGCATGATGTAATTGCGTACCCGCGACACATTGCCTTGAACACCATCCGGGCATGCTACTATGTCAACATCCGGATTGTTCATTCGGTATTCGTCTGCTTCTATTCCATCCACATATACCCTCAGCCACGGCACATACTCCACGGTTCTAACCTGTCCTGGTCTCTTGTACGAAGGGCAGCAGAAGGCGACGCTCATTCCTTGTCGCTCCAGTCGCCCAGTATTCTGTTCAGCGCCGTTGGCCCATCAATGACACGTCCAATGCCATGTTCCGCTTTGTGTGTCCCTCGCGTATACGCCTGCGTCTTCACACCGAACACAGTTTGCGCCTGTAGCCAGTCCACTTCATTATCGAACTTCAGCACAATGTAGTCATGCCGTTCGAGCAGTTCTTCTGCGAACTCTATTTCTGGCTTTTCGCTCTCTTCACCGATCTGCGCCTGCAGCGCCTCTAT
>Ga0265293_10009783_pt1 | contig 13643 bp, 28 predicted proteins | sample Munlanlewell138R_FD_192505 | JGI IMG/M metagenome (GOLD analysis project Ga0265293, IMG submission 192505) | Leachate microbial communities from a municipal landfill in Southern Ontario, Canada - Leachate well 138R | ecosystem: Engineered > Solid waste > Landfill > Unclassified | place: Canada...
GTCATCACCCGGAGCGACGTGATCGACGCCCCGCTCTCGGCGTTCTACCGGGACCTGATGACCGAGCTCAGCCAGCTGATGCGACGCGGCGGCACCGTCGAGGGCGCCTGTCGAGTGCTCAAGAACATCGGCCAACGCCACCAGGTCAGCCAGGCCGACGCCATGCCCCTCCCCCGCCCCTCCCGGGCCGCCCAGCGGGCCCACAAGATCCGCGAGATGTACCCCGAGCAACCAGCCAAAGCAACCGCCATCGACAGGAGAGCAACCGCATGAACACCACGGTGCAACAGATCGCCGTAGACCTGGCCGACGAGGCCGACGCCCTGGCCTTCCTCGGCGTGGCCACCAGCGGTGAGGACATCCGCCTCATCCGCCGCCGTGCCGAGCGCATCATCGACCTCGGCCAGCAGCTCCTACGCGAGCTCAACCAGCTGGACGACAGCGTGCCGGCCGGGGCCGGGCCTCGCCATCCGATCGGCTACGAACGATGAGCGCCAGCCCCCTCGAGGGCCTGTTCATCGGCCGCACACCGAGCGAGTCCCTCGACGCCGCTGGCCAGCTGTTGGAGATCCGAGCCGAGGCCGCGGCGTTCTGTGAACGGCCCGACGAGTGGGAGCGGGCCCGGCTGGGTCTGCAAGAGGCGGTTGTCGCTGTGCGCACCGCCCGAGAGCGTTTGCTGCGGTCGCTGAGCGGCTAGGCCGGTGGTGGCGGCTGGTATCGGTCGGGCAACAGGGCGTTGTCTGACCGGTTCCGCCAGGCAAACCCGTCCCAGTAGTGCTCGGACGGTTCCGTCGGCCCCTTGCTGAAGATGAGAGCGACGGCCAGGCCAACGAGGCCAGCCGGGAACACCCACCACAGGTGCCGCACTCCGGCCTCGCCACAGGCCTGCTTCTGGTCGGTCTCGTCGACGTCGACGGCCCGCTCGACAATGGTCACGATGGCTGGGCCGCACTTCACCGTCGATGGCAGTCCCAAGTACCCCTCGGCTTCGCCGGTGACCGGTAGCCACATCGCTGCGAAGGTGCACGCCACCACGAGCAAGACCGCCTTCCAACGTTCCACGAGCGGGAGCCTAGTGGCCGGTGTATGTACCTTGCCGGGGTTGTGTGCATGGCAGATGATCCGGGCCATGCCAGCTGTTCGACGAGTGTCGTGCCCCCATTGCGGGACCGAACGAACCACCAAGGCCGGGGCCGGTACCCGTCTCGCGTGCTCGTCCTGTGGTGAGACGTTCCGGGCGCCGAAGGTCGAGCTCGAGCAGCTGGTCGAGGACACTACAGAGGGGGTGGCTCCGGCAGAACCGCCCCGCCACCAGGAGGTGGCTCCCACTCCCCCGCCAGCACCGAGCGCCGGAGGCCCGGGGCGAGGGAGTGGGGTCACCATCCAGAAAGCGAAACGGACCAAGGTCCGCCAGACCGCCCGCCCGCGAGAACGCTCCACTGGTCAGGTGACGAGCGCCGTGGAGCGGGCGACGGGCACCGGCCCGGTTTCCGAAAGGCCGGCGCCGGTGCCCGAGCACTCGCGGCGCACCATCGACCCCAAGCGGGCTGGCGCCCGCGGTGGGAGCGCCTTCTACGGACGCGTCGGGAGGCGCCGTGCAAGCTGATCTGTCGATCGGGGCCCCCGAGGCTCCCCAGGTGATGACCTCGGCCGACGAGCTCGCCCCAGACTGGTCGACCGAGCTCGACGACCTGGGCGACGACCTCAACGCTCCCCACGTCGACGAGGCCGTCGTGCGGGGCCTGCTGGCGGTCATCGGTGGCGGTCTGTGCACCTTCGTCGGAGATCCCGACATCGAGGACCACTGGACCTTCAGTCAGCGCGAGATCGACGACCTGGCCCCTCCCCTCACCCGCATCATCAACCGCCGGCCGAAGCTGCGAGCCGCCGTCGCTCGCGGTGACGAGGCCGCGGTGGCGATCGTGCTCGCCGGCTACGGCGGCCGCCACGTCGCCGCCGGCGCCGCCGCACGACGAGCCCGAAAGGAACACGATGGCCACGAGCACCGAGAAGCTGAGCCAGGCGAGGGATCAGCTAGTGCCCCTCCTGCTGGGGCACGTCTCTGGCGGGACGTTGGGGAGGATGGCGGGACCGCTGATGGCGTTCGCCCGGCCACAGATTGAGTCCCGGGTCGATGAGTTCCTCGCCCAGGACCCTGCCGAGCTCGACCGAATCCTCGGTGGAGTCGCTGCCCTCGTCCTCGCCTTCCGATCCGACGACGCCCCCGCCCTCGACCTCGACAACCTCGTCGACACCGGCACCGAGTTCCTCGGTCCGGTACTCGGATCGGCTTTTCATCACGGGTAGGAGCGGCACCGGCAAGAGCCATCTAGCGCGAGCGCTGTACCTGTCGGCGACCGCGCCCCGGATCGTCCTCGACCCCGCTGACTCCGACCTCACCCACACGCCGGGCTGTGTGACCGTCAGAGACCCCCGACGGCTCCCCGCCGACGCCGCCACGGTGCGCTTCGTGCCGACCGACCCCTTCGACTACGACGTCTACGACGCCGTCGGCCGGTGGATCTTCAACCACTACCCCCGCTACGTGTGGCTCGACGAGGCTGGCATCATCGCCCCGCACCAAGGAGCGCCGAAGGCCATCCGTCAGCTGGTCGTGCAGGGCCGCAAGCGCTCGATCGGGATGCTCGCACTGCATACCCGCCCCCGCGAGGTCGACCGGGCTCTGATCTCCAACTCGGCGCACGTCATCGCCTTCCCCCTGGTCAACTCCGACGACCGCCGCCACCTGGCCGACCTAGCTGGCGTTGGGTACCGAGATCTCGACGACACCATGGGGCAGCTGGACGAGTTCGAGTTCATCTGGTGGGACCAACGGCGGGCGACCATCACCGTCTGCCCTCCGATCTGATTCCAGGGACCGAGGACCGCCCGCCGCGTCGCGAGGCTCGGAGCTCGGAGCCCCCCACCATGGTCGAGCGGTCCGACCGGGGAGCTCCTGGTACTCACGTCGCGGTCTGGCGTCGACGTATGCAGCTTGTTTCCCGCTGGGGCGGGGTTCTTGATGGTGGGCATCCACCCCCGTCAGGAAGAGACCTCCCGTGAACGACACCCTCCGAGTGGCCCTGATCGCGATTGTCGCAATCGTCGTAGCCAAGGCCATCGCCACCCGAGTGCCCGCTGCCGCGCCGCTCCGCTCGCTGCTGTAGGAGCCACCGATGGCATCTGAGATCCGCTTCTGGCTCGCCGCGATGTTCGTCGCCGTGGCGGGCGTCGCCCTGTTCAAGATCATCGCCGCCACCCCCGTCGGCGAGCACGTCCCCGGCCTGCGCGAGCTCGCCGCCTTCGTCTGAGAGAGAGACCCACCACCATGGCTGTCGGAACCGGGAGCGAGACGCTCCAGAACATCCCCAACGTCAACTTCGTAGTTGACCCCCCGGCGTTCTTCGCTCAGACGAGCAAGAACGTGGCCACCCCCAAGAGCCGGTCGACTCCCGACCCGGGCGGCTTCTTCACCGAGGCTCTGCCCCAGGCGGGCGTCGTGAGCAAGATCCTGCTCCACTTCGTGGGAGAGATCACCGTCGTCACCGCCGCCGCCACCTCCAGCGCACGCTGGCCCTACGGCCTGCTCGACGCCTTCCAGCTGAGCGCCAACGGCCAGAACGACCTGGTGCAATGCGACGGCCTCGACCTCCACGCGCTGCGCTTCGTCCGCTACCCGAGCTACGACGAGTCCGTCGACGCCTTCCCCGGCACCGTCGGCGGTGGCGACACCGTGGCCACCGGGTCCCACGACCTGCACCTCACCTGGGAGATCCCCATCGCCATGGACGACACCACCCTGGTGGGGTCGCTCTACGCCCAGTCCGCCGCCACCAACCTCCAGGTGCGGGCCGCGGTGGCCACCATGGCCCAGATGTTCAGCGCCAACCCCGGCAACGTCACCCTGTCGGGCCAGTGGTACATCACGACCACGTTCTTCGACATCCCCGTCGACGGCGACGGCCGCATCATCATCCCCGACCTCTCCCAGCTCCACGGCATCAACGCCGTGGACTACCCGTTCACCTCGGTGGGAGAGGTCCGCACCCCGCTGATCCGCTCAGCCGGGACGCTCATGCGCCTGCTCGTGTCGGCCCAGCGAGCCGCCAACAACCCCCTGTCGGCCCTCCCCGCCGCCACCAGCGCCAACAAGATCACCGATCTGCGTCTGGAGTACGGCGGCAACCGTCGGCCCTACGTGTTCTCGCCGTCGTCGACGCTGCTGGCGATCAACAACCAGCACTACGGGGCCCCGGTCCCCTACGACCGGATGGTGCTCGACTTCGTCCGCGAGAACCCGCTACGGGACCGGGTGCTCATGCAAGGTGTCACCGAGCTCGCCGCGGTGCCCACCATCGGCAGCGGGGTCTCCGTGACCGACGGCCGGGTTCGGCTCGTCCAAGAGACCCTCTTCTAGGAGGCGACCATGCAGATGCCTATGAGCGCGGCCGCCGTCTACGGCGTGTCGCCCTCCCCCCAACCCACCGGCACCCCCTACGTGGACCACGCGCCGGGGACCCCCGAGCCGATGGCCCGCACCGTGGCCCACGGCTCCGGCCCGCTGGCATCGCCCACCGTGGCCCTGGTGGCCATCATCGGCCTGGCCATCGCCCTCATCGCCTCGGTGCGGGTGGAGGTGTCAGTGTGACCCTGCGCATGAACGGCTCCCAGGTGTTGATCCTGCGCGTCGCTCTCGTCCTCGCCAGCACCGCGCTCGCCATCACCGGCGCGGTCGCTGGCGAGGTCGCAGTGGCATTCTGGGCCGGGGTCCTGGTGCCGAGTACTCCCCCAGCCGGATCGAGGACCTGATGGACACCCCCGCATCCATCGTGCTGATCCTGCTGGGGATCATCGCCTTCCAGCGGTCAGCCGAAGGCAACCTCGGCCAATGGCTGAGGGCGAAGTTCCTCAACTCAGCCGATGGGTTCGGCCTCACGGCCGTTGCCACCGATGTCGACGCCTCGACCGCCCCAGGCGGCTCAGCTGACGCGGTGCCGGTGTCGCTCGGCGGGGCCTGGTCGTTTCCGGTGCCCGGTCACTCGATCGGGAACCGGGGCCACGGCGTGCAGACCCACCCGGTGTACGGCGACCAGCGCATGCACCACGGCGTGGACATCGGAGCGCCCTACGGCACCCCGATCGTGGCCGCCCGCCCCGGCAAGGTCACCTACGTCGGCGCATCAGGCGGATACGGCCTGCGCGTCGACGTCGACCACGGCCAGGGCGTGGTGACCCGCTACGCCCACCTGTCGAGCATCGACGTCGTGCTCGGCCAGATCGTCGACGCCGCCCAACGGCTGGGCCTGGTCGGCTCTACCGGCACCTCTACCGCCCCTCATCTCCACTTCGAGGTGCGTCGGGATGGCCGCTCGATCGACCCTGCCCCGCTGTTCAGCGCGGCGAGCACCTACGGAGTCGCCTGATGGATCGCTCGATAGCGCCTGGGCTGTTGATGCTCATCGCCGGCGTCTGGCTCCTGCTCCAGACCGTGGCGGGAGACCTCCCTCGGCGGCTGCTCTCGCTCACTGCCCGATCCGACGATCCCCGCGCCGGGACGCTCTACAGCGATCCGGCTGGCGGCGGGGGCGGCTTCTCGGCTAGTGGCGGCGGTGGCGGCGGTGGCGGCGGCTCCGGAGCGAGGTGACCATGGCCCAGGACATCGACTTCAGTGGTCGCCCCACCAAGTCCGATCAGCGCAAGCTCAAGGCTCAGGCCCGCTCGAGTGACGACATGCTCGCCCAGGTCTACGAGGACGGCAGGCGGGAAGGTCGACGCCAGGCCAAGAGCGGCCGCTCCACCACGACCGGCCGGGCCCGCAAGAGCGCTGCCCGCACCACCGGCAAGGCGGTGGGCCGCCAGGCTCGCCGGGCCCGCCCCGGAGCCCGTCAACTCACCAACCCCAGCCGAGCCGAGGTGTCGAGCGGCATCCAGCTGGTGGGCCTCACCCTGGCGGTGATCGCCCTCTACCTGGTGCTCCAGAACGCCACCGGGGTCTCCGGTGCGCTCGGCGGACTCGCCCGCGGCATCGCCTGGCTCTCCAGCCCCTCGACCTCGATCCCCTACTACCGCCCGTCATCACCGTCGCCGGGCGCTGACCCCACCCCCGCACCCGTTCACAGCTAGGAGCTCCGCCCATGTTCCAGTCGATCCGCTCTGCCTACGGCGCCCTGGGCGTCATGCTCTTCCTGGTCGCCCTCTACCTGGTCCTCCAGAACGCCACCGGGGCCACCAACATCATCCGCGCTGGTGGATCCACCGGCGTCGAGCTCTTCCGCACCCTTCAGGGCCGGTAGTCCGATGATGCTCCCCTTCGACGAGTGGGGCGCCCGGGTGATCGGCAGCGCTGGCATCGATCAGGTGCAGCGAGCCAGTGGCCGACGCTCCCGATCGATCGCCGCTATGGCTGACCACCAAAGCCAGAGCCTCAGCGGGCTAGGCGACCGCACCACCACCATCGACACCCCGCCCGCCCAGATCTTCACCGCCCAGCCGCCCGAGGTCGACCAGCTGGCCGTCGGCGCCCACGCCTTCCTCCATCTCCCAGGCCCGGTCGCCCCCTCGGCCTGGGACGGCGAGTCGGGATCATCGATGCCGGAGTGGGCCCGGCCGTGAAGTGGCTCGCCAACCTCCCGCCGGCTCAGCGCCGCATCCTGATGATCGGCGTGCCCGTCGTCGCTGTCCTGGCCCTGTTCGGGCGCCGGCCCAGCACCGCCGCGGGCAACCCCGTGGTGACCAGCGGAGTGCAGGCGCCCAACACCGGCGCCATCGGCGTGGGCGAACTGTCGGGCTGGCTCTCCGGCATCACCGATGTGGTCGGCGGACTCGCCGGGCGGATCTCCGACCTCGAAGCCCAGCCGCTGCCGTCGAGCACCCCGACCGACAACGGCGAGGCATCGGTGCCGATACCCGCCAGCGACTCCGACACCTGGCGCACCGCTGCCGGGCCCGGCGGGGTCACCGGGCCGCAGAACACCCCCACCGGGTTCCACGCCGCCCCGGTCGGCGGGGTTCACTCCTTCGTCGGCCACGACGGACAGACCTGGTCCTCTGCCGGGTGGCAACAAGGGCGCGCACCCGCCGACACCTACAGCGTCACCGAGTCCTTCATGGATGACACCGGCCAACGGTGGTGGCGGGTGATTCGGCCATGACCACCCTCGCCCCAGCGATCGAGAGCCAGCTGCGAGCGATCCAGGCCGCCATCCGCCAGACCGAAAGCGGCGGACGCTACGACGCCCGGTCCTCGACGAGCTCGGCATCCGGGGCCTACCAGTACATCGACTCCACCTGGAACAACTACGGCGGCTTCGCCCGCGCCGTGGACGCTCCACCCGAGGTCCAGGACCGCCGCATGTGGGAGGACCTCGTGCGTCGGTGGGAGAGCTACGGAGATCTCACCTCGGTGGCCATGGCCCACTACCTACCCGCCGCGGTCGCCAACCCCGTATTGGCCTCCCAGGTCCCTGCGGGTAACCGCCTCACCCCCTCCCAGTACGCGGCCACGATCCTCGACCGGGCCGGGATCTCCACCGACCAACCTCTGGCCTACACCCCCGGGAGTGCCACCGACCAACAGACCGGCGTGCCCCTCATGATCGCTGGGGGCGCCGCCCTCGGCTGGCTCGGTCCCCGCTTCTTCGGAGGCCAAATCGACGCGGCCAAGCGCGCTGTGCTCGAGGGGGCCTTGGTCATCGGTCTGTACGTCGCCCTCGTCCTCGGAGCCCTCGCCATCATCGTCCTGGGCCTCTCCCGGCTCACCGGCGTCGACCCTCGACGAGCCCTATCCACCATCGCATCAGGAGGCTGACCATGCCCCACGCCACCACCCACCCATCCAGCTGGGGCGCCGCGCTCAAGCGTCGACGCCTGGGCCTCGACGAGGCCTTCAACGCGACTCGCGAGGGCGAGCAGGAGACCCCCGCACCTGCACCGGCGAAGAAGGCCCCCGCCAAGAAGACGGCAGCGAAGAAGGCCCCCGCCAAGAAGACGGCAGCGAAGAAGGCCCCCGCCAAGAAGGCGGCGGGCTAATGCCGATTGGAGGTCGCCCGGTCGGGGCCGCGTCGGGACCGTCGACCCCGCCCCGTCTGGTGGGTGCTGGCGCCACCCCGCCCACCGATCTGGGCCTGAGCCTGGGCGGCGCTGCCCGAGCCCTGGTGCCGGTCGACTATTACTCGATCGAGGCCGAGAGCGATGCCGCCGCCGGCGGCACCATGCGGATCACCCTCGACCCGATGCCCCAGGGCATGGCTGCCCTCATCGAGCGCATCGTCATCCAAACCGACTCCGGAAACCCCACCAGCTGCGGCATCTACGTCGGAGGAACCGAGCCCCGCCACCTGCGCGACTACGCGCCCGTCGGAGACCTCAACATCGCTGAGTACAGCGCCGCGCCGATCTGGTGGCCCTCGCCCTCCCCGCTGGTAGTGCGGTGGGAGTCAGCCAGCAACGGCGCCAAGGGCATCGCCCACGTCCAGGCCCGAGTGGTCCAGATCGCTGATGTCAGCGTGGCCGCACTCATCGGGGCGGCTCGCTGATGGGATTCAAACTCGGCACCGGAGGCAGCGGCGGCGGGGTGAGCTTCGGCCCACCCACGGCTGTGATCGACATCGGCGACACCCAACAGGCGGGGGCCGCCACCACCGCCGCACGCTCCGACCACCAGCACGCCTTCCCCGCCCCAGCCAATCCACCCCTGGCCGTCGCCGCGACCAACACTCCAGGTAGCGCCACCACCCCGGCCCGGTCGGATCACACCCACGCCCACACCGCGGCCGACCACCTCGCTGGCGGTCACGCTGACCTCAGTAGCGCCTTCGCCGCCGCTGGCGCACCCGGCGCCGCGGTGACCGCCCACGAGACGACCTATGACCACGGCGACTACAACGCCGCGGTCTCGGCGGTGGCCACCAAGATCAGCGCTGCCGACCACGCCGGCATCGACCACGCGGGCATAACCGGCGTGCCCACGACCCTGGGCACCCTCGCTGATGTCAGCGTGGCCGGCGCCAACCCCGGCGACACCATCGAATACGACGGCACCGTCTGGGGCTTGGCTACCGGCATCGGCGGCGGATCGCCGCTCACCCTCGCCCGTCACTTCATGTTCGGAGGCAGCTAGCCATGGCTGAGACCTATCGCAATGCCCGAGCCATCGCCGGCACCACCGCCACCACGGTCATCACCGGCGCCACCGGAGGGGCCACCCTGGTGCGCTCGATCACCCTCCACAACTCCACCAGCACACCCCGCACCGTAGACGTGTGGTGGACCGACGACAGCGCCGGAGACGCCCGCACCGACATCGTGACGACCCTCGGTCTCGTGGAGGGCGCACCGTGGGAGATCCCCGGGCCTCTGATCCTCGAGGATGGCGACGCCCTGGTGGTCGAGGCCGACGCTGCCGCCGCTGTGCACGTCACCGTCGCCGCCGTCGAGGTGACCTGATGCATCGGGTACCGCACCGCTCCCCCCAGCATCTCCGCTCGGCATGGTGGTCGGGTCCCATATCGCTGACCCACGACACCCAGTCCACATGGGGGCCATGGGTCACGCTGTGGGCGGCTGGCGCCAGCCTGGCCCCCCGTGTGATCGACCGGGTGCTAGCGGGGGCGGCATTCGCCCGGGTGCAGATCGGTGTCGGTGCTGCTGGGTCCGAGTCCCCGATCCTCGACTTCCGGACCCAGGTCAACTCGGCCGGGAACTACGTTGCCCTTCCTCCGGGCATCGTGATCCCACCCGGCCACCGGGCCGCTGCTCGCATCATGGCGGGGGCTGGGATGGCGATCTCTCCGGCCGGGCACCACGAGCCGACGGTCCGACGCCCGGCCCCCCTCCTGTTCGTGAACGATGTCGGGGTCAATGTCAGCTCAGGGTGGACACAGATCCTGGCCTCGACGCCCTACCCATACCGCCCGATAGCTGTTATCCAGCACCAATCTCCGGCGCACAGCAGCGGGCCGGCCTTTGAGGTCGGCGTAGGTGCATCCGGCTCAGAGGTCCTCGTTGGGATCATCCCCCACGGGTATACCTCGTCGCCCGGCCCCTTGATGCCGATCATCCCCGCAGGGTCTCGGCTCTCCCTCCGACCCCTGGCCGGGTCGATCTCCAATGCCTATGTAGCGGCCGAGGTTTACCCGTGAGGATCATCACCCGGGTCGAGCTCGGGTTGCGGGCACCGCGGCGTCCACCTCTGAGGATCCCCACCCCGACCAGGACCTGGCTCCATCACACCGCTGGACCCGGCACAGACGCCGCCGCTGTTCGAGCGGTGCAGGCCTGGCACATGGATGGGCGGGGCTGGAGTGACATCGCCTACCCGGTCCTCGTCGGTGACGGTCAGGTCTACGAGGGCCGCGGGGCACTGGTCGACCACCTCACCGCCGACCCCATCGGGTCCTTCGTGCTCTGCCTGATGGGTAACCGCCACACCCACCCGGTCCCCCGGGCCGACATCGACGCCGCCGCGTGGCTCCTGGCTCACGCCCTGCTCTCCGGCTGGACCACCTCCCCCATCCTCGGCGGTCACCGAGACATCCCCGGTACACCCTGGACCGCCTGCCCAGGTGACCACGGCATCGCTGCCATCCCCGCCATCAACACCGGAGCCGAGCGCATCATCCGCTCGCTCACCGCCCTGGAGGACCCGACCATGTTCATCGCCCGACGGCCCGACAACCACTATGAGCTCACCGATGGCTTCGCACGTCGGCCCTTCAGGGATTGGTCGGAGATGATCAAGTACCGCGACAAGCTCGGCCTGCGCGTCATCGACCTCTCTCATGCCGAGTTCGACCAGATCCGGCCTCGCTGAGCGCCATGGATGCCACCGCCGTTCACGGCCTGCTCCGCGAGCACACCGACCAGAGCGGCCAGATCCACCGCGACCACGAAGCCCGCATCCGAGCGCTCGAGGTGTGGAAGGCCCAGCTAGTGGGACGCCTCACCGTGGTCGCCGCTATTGGCGCCTGGGTCGGGTCGCTCACCGCCACGGCCGCCGTCGCACTGCTGTAGAGGGGAGGTGAACCATGGCCCGTCGACAGACCGCCCGTCAGCGAGCAGCCTCGCTGCGCAATCTCCGGAAGGCTCGCGCCGCCCGCCGCGGTAAGAGTCGCCGTCGTCGCTGAGCCCCCCATCCCGCTCAGCACGCGAGAGAGGCCCCCGGGATTTCCCCCGGGGGCCTCTTCCGCTTCTCTACCTCGACGCACCGCCCCCATGGTCGGCATGGTCGGCGTGGGTACCCCGGTAGAACCGGTCCACCATCCGGGCGGTCGACAGGCCCCGTTCGATTCCCACCGACGCGCACGCCGCGACCAGGAGGCCGTCCAGTGGTGGGCACCGGTCACACAGGGGGCCAGCGATGAGCGCGGTGCAGTTGATGGCGCTCACTTCGAGCCCTGCTTCTTCGGTTTGCGCCCGCGCTGAGCCTCGACCTCGGCGAGGATCCCGAGCCGGGCCGCTCGGCTCACGTTGACATCGTGCTCCACGGCCAAGTCGTAGATTGCCTCCGGGAGGTAGATCGTGGTCCTAGCCATCGCTCCTCCCTTCGACGATCACCCGGCACCATGAGCATCGCCGCCGCCCAGCGACCGAGGTGTGTACGATCGAGTGAGTGCACCCGATCCCGAACTCGACCTCACGGGCATCGAGCGGCACCGTCCGCTGAGATCGCTTCACGCTGCCGCCAACATGATCTCGGGAGCGTCCTCGACCTCATCGCCGGGGATTGCATGTTCTGTAAAGTAGTACCCGACCATGGCCAGCATCGCCGGGTTTGCTCCACTCAGGGCGGCGCCTGCTGCGATCCCGACCCCGGCCACGACACTTAGGTGCCCGAAGCCCCCCTCGTCGCTCCTGGGCCGTCTGGAGCGTCCTGGCCCGTCCGGGCGGTGCTCTAGGACCCGCGCCAAGGCCTTGCGGTATCTGGCTCGAGTGTTCGGCCCGGTCACATCGGTGCGACCGGCCGCCCTTTCTGCCACCCACATCGGGATGCGTGTGGCCACCGCTGGTGTCACCCCGGCGATCTCCACGAGCTCGGTCTGTAGGCTCTGGAGATCTTCCAGAGTCTGGAGCTCGAAGAGCTCCTCTGGGAGCGTGTCGTGTTGGTTGTGCCAGGTCATGGCCATAGCTAGCTACCTCCTGGGTTGGGTTCATTGTCGCACGCTGCAAGCTCGGCCAGTAGGTCTTCGGGGATGTCTTCGCCCTCGGCCAGGTAGGTGGCCACCAGCTGAGCCAGCGTGTCGCGGCGCCGCTGGAGTTCGGCGGGATCGCTCCAGGCGGGATGGCTGATCTGGCCCGGGATCTGATCGGGGTCGATCGGGCCCGCGGCCAGCTCGATGCCGAGGTCATGCAGCAAGCCCTTGATGTGGCCTCGGTCGACTGGAGAGAGACGGCCGACGGTCTCGATCACCTCGTCGGGCCCGTAGGTCTCAACCAGACGTACCGCCTGGTCAAAGACCACCCCCCGCATGTAGGCCCCCGACGCTCGATGTTGAATGGCCTTGATGGCCCGTGCTTCGTCGGTGCTGAGATCCTCACTTCTTCGAGACCCAAAAGAAGAAGAAATTGGATCTACCCGAAGAACTGAGGAACCTTCTTTCGGCGCATGGTCCGTAGTAGCCCACTCCTGGACGGTGCCCCTAGGGACCTCTAGGTGCTCACTCTTGGGACCGCGCGGGTAGCGCTGGCGTGGTGGCTCTAGTTGCACACTCCTGGACCGCGCAACTACCCGATCTCGTTTCGCAGTGTAAGAGTGAGCTACTACGACTCCTAGGTGCTCACTCCTGGAGTGAGCACCTAGGGCGTTTTGGGCGGATCTAGCTGCACCGTGGTGTTCCCCGTGGAACGCGAGCACTCGACGGGCCACCAGCTCGGGATCCACTTTCCACGGGACGTCACGCCAGGCGGTGATGTCGGGCTGGATCCGGTAGGCGTTGGGCCTAGTGCCAGCCCCCTCCCATCGCTCCACGATCCGTTCTCGGACCATGTGCCCCATCAGCCGCTGGGCCCAGCTGCGTGAGATCCCGATCTGTCTCACCAGAGCGGCCGATGAGATCTCGGTCCAGTCCTCATGAGCGGCGACCAGGGCTACGACCTGGCCTCGGGCGGAGCCCCACTTGTGTAGGTCGATGGAGGCCAGGACCAGACATGCCCCGTGAGGGGTGATGACGTCGATCATGGACCGATCGTTGCATATCCGTTACGATAGGGCACGGATACCCCGACAGGAGGCCCCCGGAGATGGAGATCGTGATGGCGTGGCTAGCGCTCAGCTTCGCGGTACCGGTAGCGCTGGGTGCTGCTGTGGTCGTGATCCGCTCGATCGAACGGGCCCGGGCCGAGCGAGCACGCCGGGAGATGCTGGCTACCCTCACCCGGCTCGGCCTGGGGCCGACCGATGGGGCGGGTGGAGTACCCACATCGGCCACACACCGGGATGGCCGGAGTGTGGCGCGCATACACACCCCCGGGCGGAGGTGAAGGGCGATGGCCCGCGTCAACGTGTACCTACCCGACGAGCTCGTCGAGACGATCAAGAGCAGGATCCCCGACCTCAACCTGAGCGGCCACGTGCGCGAGTCGCTCATCGCGCTGCTGGCCTGCCGACACCACGCCATGAGATGCGCCGACTGCTCGACGGTCATCAC
>Ga0265293_10009784_pt1 | contig 13643 bp, 7 predicted proteins | sample Munlanlewell138R_FD_192505 | JGI IMG/M metagenome (GOLD analysis project Ga0265293, IMG submission 192505) | Leachate microbial communities from a municipal landfill in Southern Ontario, Canada - Leachate well 138R | ecosystem: Engineered > Solid waste > Landfill > Unclassified | place: Canada...
GAAAAGGGCTATAAAGCCTTTAAAATTTCTACTATTGTAGATTGAAAATTTTGAAATAAAATTCAAATTTCGCTATAAAGCCTTTAAAATTTCTACTATTGTAGATTATATGGTATAAATTAAAAAAATAGAGGCTATAAAGCCTTTAAAATTTCTACTATTGTAGATATTGATGACTTCTTTTAAGATTTGTGGGGCTATAAAGCCTTTAAAATTTCTACTATTGTAGATAAATGCCAAGAGGGCAATTCGTAGTATGGCTATAAAGCCTTTAAAATTTCTACTATTGTAGATAGGAACACTATACGGATAATAGAAACAGGCTATAAAGCCTTTAAAATTTCTACTATTGTAGATGTAAATTGTTTCGTGTCCGTCAAAAGAGGCTATAAAGCCTTTAAAATTTCTACTATTGTAGATCCTTAGCCCAACAAGTTATTGTAAATTCGGCTATAAAGCCTTTAAAATTTCTACTATTGTAGATAGTAAGTAATCTGTTTCGTTTATTAAAGGCTATAAAGCCTTTAAAATTTCTACTATTGTAGATTTGAAATAAACGGCTGCAATCCTTCAAGGCTATAAAGCCTTTAAAATTTCTACTATTGTAGATTGTTGCCTTATGTTGTAGAGGCAAAGAGGCTATAAAGCCTTTAAAATTTCTACTATTGTAGATAATGGGTCAAAACTTGGTCCGATAGGAAGGCTATAAAGCCTTTAAAATTTCTACTATTGTAGATTTAAAATAAATACCCATTAATGGAATTGGCTATAAAGCCTTTAAAATTTCTACTATTGTAGATTAATCTATTAATCCCCATTTTTTCAAGGCTATAAAGCCTTTAAAATTTCTACTATTGTAGATTAAGCGTTGTATTTTACTTTTTAATGGCTATAAAGCCTTTAAAATTTCTACTATTGTAGATTTCTAGCAGAACAGACAGAAGCGGCTACGGCTATAAAGCCTTTAAAATTTCTACTATTGTAGATCCAAGATAGGGGGACTGCTGAGCAGTACCGCTATAAAGCCTTTAAAATTTCTACTATTGTAGATAGGAATTTTTTGATTTTGCGAATTTGTAGGCTATAAAGCCTTTAAAATTTCTACTATTGTAGATATACAACGGGGCTAAAAATAGGAAATTAGGCTATAAAGCCTTTAAAATTTCTACTATTGTAGATATATTATTTTTTCTAATTATAGTTTTGGGCTATAAAGCCTTTAAAATTTCTACTATTGTAGATCGGCTTTTTCAAACTCATCAGCACTTAGGCTATAAAGCCTTTAAAATTTCTACTATTGTAGATGGGTGTTTCAGTTCAATACCTGCAAAGGCTATAAAGCCTTTAAAATTTCTACTATTGTAGATTCTTTCTTATTAAAGGCAAACATTACAGGCTATAAAGCCTTTAAAATTTCTACTATTGTAGATTGAAGCGGTCGTGAATACTGTCGTAGGGCTATAAAGCCTTTAAAATTTCTACTATTGTAGATATTTTGCGTGAGTCAAGTCTCCTTGAGGGCTATAAAGCCTTTAAAATTTCTACTATTGTAGATGCAACCAATAATGTTGGTAAAATTGGGGGCTATAAAGCCTTTAAAATTTCTACTATTGTAGATACCGCCTTGCGACTTCTTTCGTCTTTCAGGCTATAAAGCCTTTAAAATTTCTACTATTGTAGATTCAATCGAGTGTCTTACATTATATAAAGGCTATAAAGCCTTTAAAATTTCTACTATTGTAGATTTTTTCTGTTTAGTTTTCAAATTGGGCGGCTATAAAGCCTTTAAAATTTCTACTATTGTAGATTGAAAATGGATTACAAGCTGGTTTGCAGAGGCTATAAAGCCTTTAAAATTTCTACTATTGTAGATAAAGCATCGAGGAGATGATTGAAGCAGGCTATAAAGCCTTTAAAATTTCTACTATTGTAGATTACTATTAATTCTCAATTTCATGAGGGGGCTATAAAGCCTTTAAAATTTCTACTATTGTAGATTTATACATATACAGTAGTTAGTGGCAAGGCTATAAAGCCTTTAAAATTTCTACTATTGTAGATGCATGTGTTCCATGCTTCGAGTAAAGAGGCTATAAAGCCTTTAAAATTTCTACTATTGTAGATTCATTTTGCTACAATTTCTTTGTTATGGCTATAAAGCCTTTAAAATTTCTACTATTGTAGATTGGAATTCAGAAGCATATACTCGTGTGGCTATAAAGCCTTTAAAATTTCTACTATTGTAGATTTTTCAGTTATCATATCCTTATTGTTGGCTATAAAGCCTTTAAAATTTCTACTATTGTAGATTTCATTCAAATTTTTACACTTATCGCAAGGCTATAAAGCCTTTAAAATTTCTACTATTGTAGATTTCATTCAAATTTTTACACTTATCGCAAGGCTATAAAGCCTTTAAAATTTCTACTATTGTAGATTTCAGTGAACTTTTCTATTAACTACAGGGCTATAAAGCCTTTAAAATTTCTACTATTGTAGATCTCATTAAATCCTTTCTAATTATCTTTTGGCTATAAAGCCTTTAAAATTTCTACTATTGTAGATTTTTGTCCGAATAGTCTATTGCGTTTGATGGCTATAAAGCCTTTAAAATTTCTACTATTGTAGATGATGTTCTTTCATCTAAATCTTTTGGTTGGCTATAAAGCCTTTAAAATTTCTACTATTGTAGATTAGCAACGCATCAATAATAATTTCTGAAGGCTATAAAGCCTTTAAAATTTCTACTATTGTAGATAATATTATTTTCTCAAATCTATAACTTGGCTATAAAGCCTTCAAAATTTCTACTATTGTAGAGTGGTTCCATTCCTATAAAATAAAAAAATATATTTATGCAATACATAACATAAATTGTAAAAACAATGTAAAATTCTTGTTTCTATTTTTGGGAAGGGGATATAAAAGTAATATCTTTAGAAACTCAAAAAACAGCATAATATGAACATAATTTTAATGGTTTTGTGAGCAATAGTCTAAAAACTAAATAACACTTGTATAAATAAATGATTATGGAAAATATCAAAAACAATTATCAATTATCCAAAACACTTCGTTTTGGCTTAACACAAAAACAAAATGGAAATAGCTCAAATACAGATAATGTTTATCATAGCCATAGTGCTTTAAAAGAATTAGTGGACATTTCCGAAAACAGAATTAAAAAAAATGTTTCTACAGAGGGAGCAACCGAAATGCAATTATCCATTGAAAGCATTAGAAAATGTATGATTATGATTGAGCAGTTTATTAAAGACTGGAAAAGAGTATATTATAGATCAGACCAAATTTCTTTAGATAAAGATTTTTACAAAAAGCTAAGTAAGAAAATTGGGTTTGAAGCATTTTGGTTTGAAAGAAATAAAAAAACTCAACAAAGGATAAAAAAACCTCAATCTTGCATAATTGCTTTGTCTGAACTCTCAAAAAGAGATAATTTTGGAAAAGAACGTCAAGAATATATTGTTGAATATTGGGAAAATAACTTGCTAAAATCTACAGAAAGATACGAAGAAGTAAGTGAAAAATTAGAACAGTTTGAATTAGCTCTTAAAATCAATCGAACAGACAATCGCCCGAATGAGGTAGAATTGCGAAAAATGTTTCTATCGCTTGTAAATATGGTTCGAGAAGTAGTTGAGCCACTCTGTTTGGGACAAATTTCTTTTCCTAAATTAGAGAAATTAGCAGACAATTCTAAAAATAAACAACTACGAAAATTTGCAACAGATTATCAATCAAAAAGTGATTTATTGACACAAATTTCTGAATTGAAAAAATATTTTGAAGAGAACGGTGGCAATGTGCCGTATTGCAGAGCTACGCTCAATCCGCTTACTGCTGTAAAAAATCCTAAATCTACTGATAGTAGTATTCTTGATGAAATCAAGAAATTAAAATTAGATGTTATCTTAAGAGACTACCAAAGTGTTGCTCTTTTTGATAATTCCATTCGAGATTTGACAGCATCACAGAAAATGCAATTGCTTAACCAAAATAACGAAGGCCTTATAAAGCGTGGTTTACTATTCAAGTACAAACCCATTCCTGCTATTGTGCAATATGAAATTGCAAAAGTATTGAGTGCTGAACTCAACAAAGACGAACAAGAATTACGAAATTTTTTAAGAGATATTGGTCAGGTTAAAAGCCCTGCCAAAGACTACGCAGAATTGCAAGATAAAAAAGATTTTGACATCAATCATTATCCTTTAAAAGTTGCTTTTGACTTTGCGTGGGAATCGCTTGCTAAATCTGTTTATCATCCCGATATAGATTTCCCAGAGGAACAATGCAAAACATTACTAAGGGAAGTTTTCCAAGTAGATGAAAACAACGAAAATTTTAAATTTTATGCCCAACTTTTAGAGCTACGGTCGTTACTTGCCACTTTAGAACACGGAAAACCAACAGAGGTAATAACAATTGAAAACGAAGTAAAGAAAATTCTCGAAAATATTGACTGGAGTAAATTTGGAGATAGAGGCAAAAACTACAAATCGGCTATTGAAAATTGGATACACAATAGAAACAAAAAAGATTTTAAAGGCGACTATTTCAAAAAAGCCAAGCAACAGATAGGTTTAACACGTGGTAGACAAAAAAATTTAATAAAAAAGTATGACGAAATAACAAAGTCTTACAAAGACATTGCAATGAAAATGGGCAAAACTTTTGCCGAAATGCGGGATAAAATTACCGGTGCAGCCGAACTCAATAAAGTATCGCATTACGCAATGATTGTGGAAGATACCAATCAAGACAAGTATGTTTTATTGCAAGAATTTGTAGAAAATAATAAGGATAGAATTTATGCAAAAAGTACTCCTCAAAATGAAGATTTTAAAGCATATTCGGTCAATTCTGTTACTTCTTCGGCTATCGCAAAAATGATTAGAAAAATAAGAATTGACAAGCTACAAGCAAATGAACGAAACAATAATAGACAACAAGCACCAGAACTATCAGAAACTCAAAAAGAGGCAAGAAATATCAAAGAATGGAAAGATTTTATTGCGGAAAAACGATGGAATTATGAGTTCGATTTAAAATTGGACAATAAAAATTTTGAGCAAATAAAAAAAGAAATAGACTCGAAATGCTTTAAATTAGAAACCAAATATATGAGCGAGGAAGTACTTGTTGATTTGGTCAAAAATCAAAATTGCCTGCTTTTACCAATTATCAATCAAGATTTAGCTAAAAAAATAAAATCCGAGAGTAACCAGTTTACCAAAGATTGGAATGCCATTTTTGCACAAAACACACCTTGGCGACTTACGCCAGAATTTAGAGTGTCTTACAGAAAACCTACTCCAAATTATCCCAAATCCGAAAGAGGTGATAAAAGATATTCTCGTTTTCAAATGATAGGTCATTTCTTATGCGATTTTATCCCTAAAACTGCTGATTATATTTCAAATAGAGAGATGATTGCTAATTTTAAAGATGATGAAAAACAAAAACAAACGATTATAAATTTTCATGAAAGATTAAACCCTAAATCTGAAAATGAAAAAATGAACATGTTGTTAGCTAAATTTGGAAATAAAAATTCAAATCAATCTAAAGAAACAAAAAAAGAAGAAAAATTTTATGTGTTTGGAATTGACCGCGGGCAAAAAGAACTTGCAACACTTTGCGTAATAGACCAAGATAAAAAAATTATTGGAGATTTTAATATTTACACCCGCTCCTTCAACACCCAAAACAAGCAATGGGAGCATCAACTTTTAGACAAAAGACATATTTTAGACTTATCTAATCTGCGAGTCGAAACAACTATTGTAATTGATGGTAAGCCTGATGTGCGAAAAGTATTAGTTGATTTGAGCGAAGTGAAAGTGAAAGACAAAAATGGGAATTACACGAAAACGGATAAAATGCAAGTGAAAATGCAACAGTTAGCATACATACGCAAACTTCAATTTCAGATGCAAACGAATCCTGATACTGTGTTGGAATGGTACAATAAAAATCAAACAAAGGAGGCGATTTTAAATAACTTTGTTGATAAACCAAATGGCGAAAAAGGCTTAGTCTCTTTTTATGGGTCTGCTGTTGAGGAATTAAAAGATACTTTGCCGATTGAAAGAATTGAAAAGATGCTGCAACAATTTAAGTCTCTAAAAAATGAAGAAAAAGAAGGGAAAGATGTAAAGGCTGAAATTGACAAATTGATACAACTTGAACCTGTAGATAACTTGAAAGCAGGTGTAGTGGCTAATATGGTTGGTGTGATTGCTCATTTATTAAAAGAATTTAATTATCAAGTATATATATCATTAGAAGATTTATCTAATCCTTTTGGTAGCCATGTTATAGATGGAACCACCGGAACTCATTCAAAAACGAATAAAGGTGAAGGTAAAAGAGCCGATGTAGAAAAATATGCAGGGCTGGGTTTGTATAACTTTTTTGAAATGCAATTACTCAAAAAACTGTTCCGAATACAGCAAGATAGCCAAAACATTTTACATTTAGTACCCGCATTTAGAGCCGTAAAAAATTATGAAAACATCATTGCGGGAAAAGATAAAATTAAAAACCAATTTGGAATAGTATTTTTTGTAGATGCCAATTCTACTTCAAAAATGTGTCCTGTTTGTAATTCTACCAATGAAACTAATAGAGAGTACCCAAATGCAAAAAAAGGAACTTCTAAAGATGATAAAGAAGTTTGGGTAGAACGAGATAAATCAAACGGAGACGACATAATTCGCTGTTTTGTGTGTGGGTTTGACACAACTAAAAAATATGAAGAAAATCCACTAAAATTCATTAAAAGTGGTGATGATAATGCAGCGTATATAATTTCTGCTTTTGGCATAAAGGCTTATGAATTAGCTAAATCAGTAATTGATAACAAGTAATTAAATCCTTACTAAACAACTATGACAAAAAAAATCAATATAGAAGGGAAAGACATTAGCATCATCTCTCAAAAACAAGAGGATTATATTTCTCTTACCGATATGGCAAAAAGCCAGATGCAGGAAGTAATTATTATAAAATGGCTGACGCTAAAAAGCACAATAGAGTATATTGGCGAATGGGAAGCATTGTATAATCCTAATTTTAATTATACCGAATTCGGTACAATTAAAAATGCTATTAAACAACTAAAAGAGTAAAATCTATGAAATATACATTTGCAATAGACGAAACCGGAAGTTTTACTTTTGACCGCAAACAAAAATCCTTTGTTTGTGGGGTATTAACTTCAACAAAAGAACACCAATTAAAACAAAAATATCAAGAAGTTTTTCAGCAAATCTTTAATGTAAGTACAGCTCCGAATACAACTGAAGAACTTATTGGTTCTGAAAAATTTCATTATACTAAACTTGATCCTAATCAAAAAAATATTTGTAAAATCGAACTCTTACCTTTTGCCGAAAAGATATTGGTATCTACTGGCAAACCTTTGCTATTTGCTAATAATCAAAACTATTGGCAAATAGCAGTAACGGCTGTGATTACAGGCTTGTTTAATTCTTATAATTTTGAAAAAGGAGACGAAGTTGATATTTTAATTGATTATCGGAAAGATATAGTGTGGGGTACGGTAGCCGAAAATCAACCCGAATTTCTCCAATATCATCAAATATTAAAGGAGCAATTTGAAAGGATAATACAGCCTTTTCAAAAATCAAAAAAATTAAAAATCAACATTAGTTTTGTTAGCGATACTAAATCTTTCTTCGTTAATCTTGCTGATATTGTTTGCGGTCTTGTTCGAGATGATAAAGAGATACCAACTACAAAATGCCCTTGTGAAAAAGTATTTTCAGAGGCAAATCCGCAACAGATTTATAAAAACAATCCTTTGGCTGCTTTGAATATTATATTTCAGCAATATATAGAATACGGTAATAGTAGCAATATTGATTTAATTCAATTAATTTTAGATGAAAGTCGTTCAGATGATGAAACATACAATCAAATTTGGGATGGGATTTATAGCTTTTTAAAATATCAAATTAATCACCGGTACGATGAAGGTGATTTACACAAACTAATAAGTATTAGAGATTTGTTTTTATCTGAGTTTGAAAAACATTATGCCAAAATAACTAATGGCAAACAATTGGAATTTTTGACTCTATTTATTGAATATGCTTCTCACAATGGAGAAATAAAACACCCATTTGAACAGGATTTTGTGTTAAAAATAATGAACGAAAATCAAGGGGAGAGCCGTTTATTTCGAAAATGGGAAAAATGGATAAGCTATCAACTTAGGTCAGCACAAATTAATTTTAATGCATATAATTTTAATACTGTTGAAAATAATTTTAGCGACTTGTGGTCGCAACAAGAAAATCTAACCAAAATAATTCCATTTGATAACAAAAGAGATGAACACACGGTCGCTATCTTGGGTACACTGGCTCAATCTTATGCGTATAACGGAAAACTAAAAGAAGCTGTGGAATATTTTGAACTTTCATTAGAAAGTACTGTAAAAACATCTGCACAAACCTATTCTTACTTATTTGCTTGCTATTTCGGATTAGAAGATATTGAAAATGCAAAAAAATGCTTTAAAAAACTTACCGGATGCAAAGCAGAAGAGTTTATCCACTCAAAAGCTAAAAATATATGGCAATTATTAGCTTATGCCAAATTAAGAGCTTTAGAACTCTATAAGCTAAAAAGCACCCAATTACCAGAGATTCCACCTCAGGAAAATACAAAAACGGCATACCCTTATCCCTTATTGCTCAAGTGGGTTTCTGTGGCTTTGTTTTTGGAAGATAAGGAGAAGAATAAAAAAAAGATTAGTGAATTTTTAAAACAGGGAATAGATGAATTATTAAGTAACTCCAATGGATTTACAATAAAGACTCTTGCTTTGCCGCTCATTCAATTTTTTGCGTTGATAGATAACAGTAATCCGTATCACAGTAAATACAATAAACTATTAGCAGAACTAACAAGAGAAAATGAATATTTTAAAAATTTTATAATAAAATCAGATTGCTTAAACAGTATTAAAAGCGATACTGATTACTGGCATAGAGCTAGTGCACTACCTTTTATTTATTCTTAAAAATAGTATTAAATAATAATAGTCTAAAATAATAATAGTCTAAAATCATCAAATTAAAAAATATATTCCAACGTAAAACAACAACAGTTCAGAATTTTCAAACAGTTCAAAAACTATTAAAATTTCTACTATTGTAATAAATAGGTTTAAGGGTTTAAAGATTTAAGGGAATAAAACGAAACTGTTTGGTTAAGTCAAGCACAATTAGTAACGTTACATCAAAGTAGTAAGTCCAATGTGAGTAAGCATATTGAAAATATTTTTTCAGAAGGGAAACTTATAGAAAAAGCAACTGTTTCCAAAATGGAAATAGTTCAACAAGAAGGTTCTCGTATGATTACAAGAACAGTAGAACATTATAGCTTAGATGTTATTATTTCTGTTGGATATAGAATAAAATCGTTAGTGATGAATGAAAAAAATGCCATTAAGCACTAAGCACTCTACATTCATCATTAAAACACATTCATCATCGTTTCATAGCTCTATCTATGTCGCGTTTTGCATCTTTTGCTTTAATAGATTCGCGTTTATCGTGAAGTTTTTTACCACGTGCCAATGCAATATCAACTTTAGCCCAACCGCGTGATGTTATAAACATGCCAAGTACAACAATAGTGTTTCCTTTGTCTTTAAGTTTTTCTTCTAATTTTTGTATTTCTTTTTTGTTGAGCAGCAACTTTCGTTCGCGTGTGGTGTCATGATTGTTGTAGCTGCCAAACGCATATTCTGCAATGTGCATTCCTTTAACCCACACTTCGCGATTGGTGATATAACAAAATGCTTCGGAAATACTTACTTTTGAAAGACGAACTGATTTAATTTCGGTGCCCGAAAGAATAATGCCAGCCGTGTATCTGTCTATAATTTCGTATTCAAAATGTGCTTTTTTATTTTTTATATGCAGCTGTGTTTTTGTCATATTTTCGGGAAATTATGCCTTAATTTTTTATATTTGTACATCAATTAATTGCAGTTTCAAAAATACATTTTTTTTTACACTTTTCTATAATACATTTTTTTTGTGCAAAATAAACCAATACTTCCCATTATTTTAGGACCTACGGCAAGTGGTAAAACAGCTCTTGCAACGGCGATTGCCTACAAATTGCAGTACGAAATAATAAGTGCCGATTCGCGGCAGGTGTATAAGGGAATGACGATTGGTACGGGTAAAGATTTATCGGAATATACGGTACAAGGTGTTCAAATTCCCTATCATCTTATTGATATTGTAGATGCAGGATATATGTATAATTTATTTGAATTTTCTCAGGATTTTGCTCGTGCATATACCGATATTTTGCAACGCAACAAACAGGCTCTTGTGTGTGGTGGAACAGGTTTGTATGTGGAATCAATTATAAAACAATATACTATGGTTAAAGTGCCCGAAGATGCTGATTTTCGTGCTGCCTGTGAATTGCGAAGTTTTGAGGATTTGAAGCAAGAGTTTTTACAATATAAAACGCCACATAATGTTACAGATTTTGATACAAAAAAGCGTTTAATACGTGCTATAGAAATTGCACGATATGAGCATCATCATGCACCACAAAAAAACGAAGCAACTTTGAAGTATGAACCTCTTGTTATGGGAATTGCAATTTCGCGTGAAACACGGAGAAATAGGATAGAGGCACGCTTGCATAATCGTATCCATCAGGGCTTAATTGATGAGGTTGAGGAACTTATTGAGTCGGGGGTAACGCACAAAATATTGCAATATTATGGTTTGGAATATAGATATGCATCATTGTATATTCTTGGAGAACTTTCAAAAGAGCAGTTTGAACAACAATTATGCACCGCTATTTTTCAGTTTGCAAAGCGCCAAATGACTTGGTTTCGTGGCATGGAGCGACGAGGAATTCATGTGCATTGGATTGATGGAGAATGTGCTTTGCCAGAGCAAGTAAACAGTGTGATAGAACATATTTCTAAGCATCACACCGCAGCAAAATAAAACGTAAGAATTAATATTCTAATTCGCCGTATCCTTGTCGAATAATTTCAATTTCGTTGCTTGAAGAGCAATCAACAATAGTAGAGGGAATATTGTTTCCAAATCCGCCATCAACAACCGCATCTACTAAATTATCAAATTCTTCTTTTAATAATTCTGGGTCGGTGGTATATTCACTAATGGCATCTAAATTTTTAACCGATGTTGTAAGCAGCGGATTTCCAAGAGCACGAACAATTTCTAAGCAAATATTATTGTTAGGGATTCGAATACCTACAGTTTTCTTTTTAGATCTGAATAATTTAGGAACATGTGAATTTGCTGGTAAAATAAACGTAAACGGACCAGGCAAATTACGTTTCATAAGTTTGTAGGTTTGATTTGTAATATTTTTTGTAAAATCAGAAATATGTCGCAAGTCGTGGCAAATAAACGAAAAATTTGCTTTTTCAAGTTTTACACCTTTTATACGTGCAATGCGTTCTACCGCTTTTTGGTTTGTAATATCACACCCTAACCCATATATTGTATCAGTTGGATAAATAATTACACCACCTTGTTTAAGGATATCAACTATTTGTAAAATTATTCGTTCGTTTGGATTTTCTTTGTAAAGTTTGAATAAAACTGCCATAGTATATTGTTCTCTGCTTCCTCGTAATAAAAAGGGGTAAGCTACTTGCATCGCACCGCTACAACCATCTACCCTTGCTTCATTCCTAACCTGGGGGAGTTCGACAGGAGCTGGTCGTGCAAGACTTACCCCGTGCAAAAATACATTTTTTTTGAAACAATCACCTATTCTTGCGGAGGTTTTATTTTATTCTTTTGTTTTTTTTTGAAACAATTCTCGTAGATAGTTAAATTCTCGTGAATAAAATATGCCAGCCCCGTGCGTGTTTCCTTCTCTTTCATTTAAAGGGTCATTGTTACTTCTCGAAAATCCTTTTAATCGTAAATTTCCCTCTTCGTTTAGTTTTATTTCAATAGAAATATCGCCCGTAAAATCATTTGTTTCTGCATGTTGTTCGTTGGTTTGTCCAAATTCTGTGTATCCGTTGAGGTTGATAAGCACTCTATTATTTAAAATTTGTGTAGAAAGTGCTAATTCTAATTCATTTGAAGTAAATTCGGTTCCTGGGCGATAATTTAAACCTACATCAACATCTTTATCTATTTGCGACAGAATATGATTCATTTGTGCAGTAACCGCTTCAAATGAACTTGAGTTAATTCCCTCAGAACCAGAGGGTGTAAGCGACTGGTCTTTCATAAATGAATTTGCCAACAAGAGCGAGATGAAATGAATATTTTTTTCATCATCACTAAAATTATGCACCACCTCGCTCAATGTTCCAGTAGTTCCTGGGAGTAGTATATCATACGAAATAGTAGGTTTTGTAAGTTCCTGTTCTAAATGTATGCGGCAGGTTACATTTATACGATTTGCGTACGAATCGGCCTTGTCAAAAGAACTCATAAGTGGTTTTGGAGAGGCTTTCAGTTTATAGTCGGCTAACACATCAATTTGTGCATCTAAGGGGTCGCCAGTCCATTGGATTTTACCCCCTCGTTGAATTATAAACTTTTTGTTAATTAAACTTTTCAGCGTAAACAAATAATCGCCCTCATCAATTATGTATAAACCATTTATGCTTAATTCTCCTAATTCATTCAAATTTATTTGCAAATTAGCATTTCCTCGTACTCGAATAATATCACCCACTTTTTCGTCAAAAATAATTTGAGCCAAAGCATGTGGCGTAACTTGCAGATTTAATGAAATTTCGGTAGAAGTTTCTTGTTTTGTATCTGCAGAAATTGTAGTTGTGTTTTTTTCTGCATCTCCAAAAAACAAAAAATCACGACTTTCTTCAAGTTCCGAGTATGAAAGAGGAATATTACATATAGTGTTTTCTAATGTTTTTCCTACAATGGTAATTTTTGTGTGTTCTAAATCACCCTTAATTGTTGCATTTCCATCAAAAAACGCCTGCCCGTAAAAAAATTGATTATCGTATTTATTTGTATTAAGTGCAAAAAGTTTTTTTGTTTCAAGAGCTATAAGATATTGAGGGTTTTTTATGTTTTTAATATCAATATACCCACTTGTGTGTGCACTATTCCCTAAAGTATCGGTAAGAGCTATGTCAGAAAGCACAAATTGCGAGCCTTCTGTATTGAGCGTGCCTTTTATATTATAAGGAGTTTGTGTGGCAATTACCCTAAATTTTCCTCGTTTTACTTCGGCTTTACCTGTTAATGTAGGATTTTGTATGTTTCCTTGTAGCGAAACATCGGCATCAATATACCCTGCCATATTATCAACCGTATTTTTGAAAATCTCAGAAAAATCAGACAATAAATAATTTTTTAATCCCAGCGTAAAATTCATGTCTTTACTTGTTGGGTCAAATGTGCCCCGTAACGACAAAATATCTGTTGTACCTTTTGTACATGAAATGCTAAGTTTAATGCCTCTTTTTTGTGGCATCCACATACTTCTAATTTTGAGCACTCCTTGTTTATTTCCATTAAAATAAAAATCATCAGACGAAATATTTGCAAAAATAAGAGGCGTTTCATACAATCTTTGGAAAT
>Ga0265293_10009785_pt1 | contig 13643 bp, 8 predicted proteins | sample Munlanlewell138R_FD_192505 | JGI IMG/M metagenome (GOLD analysis project Ga0265293, IMG submission 192505) | Leachate microbial communities from a municipal landfill in Southern Ontario, Canada - Leachate well 138R | ecosystem: Engineered > Solid waste > Landfill > Unclassified | place: Canada...
ATGTAAAAACCTAGTTTTATCTACTAAAAGTGTATTGTCATCTGCAAATGGAAAGCCAGTTGGCGTACCATCTCAGGATATGATCTTAGGACTTTATTATATAACTAAAGTAAGATTTAATGCAAAAGGCGAAAATACTACTTTCTCAAATATTCTAGAAGTAATATCAGCATATCAATATAATGAAGTAGATTTACATGCTAAGATTAAATTAAGATTAGATACAGATAAAAATAACAATAAAAATAATATTATAGAAACCACTGTTGGCAGAGTATTGCTTTTTGATGCTTTACCTAAAAATTCTGATATTTCATGGATCAATCGTATCATGACCAAGAGTGATTTAGGTAAATTATTGGAAAGAGTTTATTATAAATTTGGTCCTGAAGAAACCGTAAAATGCTTAGATAAAATTAAAAAATTAGGTTTTTATAATTCTACTATGGCAGGAATATCTTTTGCTATTAATAATTTATTAGTTCCTGAAAATAAAGACCTTTTGATCTCTAAAGCTGAAAAAGAAGTAGAGAAAATCGAAAAACTTTATAAAGACGGTATCATAACTAACGGTGAAAGAGCAAATAAAGTTATTAGTATTTGGACTCAGGCAAACTTAGATGTAGCATCTCAAATGACAAAAAATATGGTAGCACAAGATAAAGAAGCTTATCTTAACCAAGATAAATCTTTTAAACCATTTAATTCTGTTTATATGATGTTAGAATCAGGAGCTAAAGGTACTAAAGAACAGGTTAAACAGCTTGCTGGCATGAGAGGATTAATGTCTAAGCCTTCTGGTGAAGTTATGGAGACTCCTGTTAAAAGTAATTTTAAACATGGACTAAGCGTTTTTGAATACTTTATTTCAACTCATGGTGCTCGTAAAGGTCAAGCAGATACTGCGCTTAAAACAGCTAACTCTGGATATTTAACTAGAAGACTAGTAGACGTTGCACAAGACGTAGTAATTAGTATGTCTAACTGTAATACATTAGGATATATAGAATTAGAAGATCTTAAAGAAGCTGGTGATACTATTTACTCTCTTTCTCAAAGAGTTTATGGAAGAGCAATTGCTTATGATATGAAAGATCCGATTACTGGAGATGTATTATTTAAAAAAGATCATATAGTCTCTAGAGAGGATATGGCTAAGATAAATAATTCAGCTTTAACTAAAATTGCAGTTAAATCTTCTTTAACATGTCAAGCAAAACGTGGTATATGCGCAACATGTTATGGTTATGATCTATCTAAATCTGCTATTATCGATGCAGGTGCTACAGCCGGTATTATTGCAGCTCAATCTATAGGTGAACCAGGAACTCAGCTTACTATGAGAACATTCCATATAGGTGGAACAGCTAACGTATCAGAGCAATCTTCTTATGTAGCTAAGTATGAAGGAACAGCTGTATTTCATAATTTAAAATCTGTTGAAAATAAAGAGGGTCAAACTGTAGTTTTAAGTAGAAAAGCTAAGTTATTAATAATATCTGATGACGGTAGAGAACTTCAAAGAAATGAACTAGCTTATGGTGCTATATTATTAGTAAAAGATGGCGAAAAAGTTAAAATAGGAACCAAATTATCTGAATGGGATATTAATAACAAAGTTATCTTAACAGAAAAAGCAGGTATAATTAAATTCATCGACTTGATGGAAAACGTTACTATGCAAGAGAGATTCGATGAAGCTACTAATAAATCTACTAAGTTTATTTTAGAACATAAAGGTGACAAATATCAGCCGGCAATAGTTATTGAAAGCGAAAATGGTGAAGATTTAGCACTTTATTATTTACCAGTAAATTCTTATTTAATGGTAAATAATGGACAAAGAGTCAGTATAGGTGATATAATAGTAAAGATGCCAAGAGAAGCTTCAAGAACTAAAGATATTACTGGTGGTTTACCTAAGATTGCAGAATTATTTGAAGCTAGAATGCCCAAAGAACCGGCAATACTAGCTGATATAGATGGTGAAGTAGTTTTTGGTGGGCTTTACAGAAACCTTAGAAAGATAAGTGTTATAAACTCTCAAGATTCTCATGATTACTTTATTCCTAGATCCAAGCAGTTAAACGTCGCAAATGGAGATAAAGTAAGTGCAGGTGATAAATTGACAACAGGTGTTTTAGTATTGCATGATATATTGAAAATACTAGGGCCTGAAACTTTGCAAAAATACCTTTTAGATCAAATTCAGATCATTTATAGATTGCAAGGTATTGACATAAACGACCGCCATATAGAACTTATTATTAGGCAAATGCTTCGCAAGGTTAGAATTACAGATGCAGGAGATACGGATTTCCTAGTAGGTGATAGAGTTGATAAAATACATTTTAGAAGTGTTAATCAAGCTCTTATAAACGAAAACAAAAAACCTGCGACAGGCAAGCCAATATTAATGGGTATTACATTGTCATCTTTAGGAACTGAAAGCTTTATATCAGCAGCATCTTTCCAAGAAACAACTAGAATATTAGCTGAAGCTGCTATATCTGGTCAAGTTGATCATCTTTACGGGCTTAAAGAGAATGTAATTATAGGTAAATTAATACCTGCTGGTACTGGGATTAAATCTTTTAAGAAGAAATATATCGAAAAAGCAACTGGTATTGAAAAAGTATTAACAGAATATAAAAATAGTAATTAATGTTAAGGCGCATAGCTCAGCGGTAGAGCACTGCTTTGACGTAGCAGGGGTCAGCGGTTCAAATCCGCTTGCGCCTACCAAAAATAAATTTTAAAAATAAAATTCTAGGAGTTTTATAAAACATGCAATTAGATAATTTTAAAAAACATGCAAATGACACTGGTTCTTTAGAAGTGCAAGTTGCTTTATTAACTGAAAAAATAAACCAATTAAATCAACACTTTAAAACACACGCTAAAGATTTTTCATCAAAAAGAGGGCTTTTACTGCTTGTAGGCAAAAGACATCGTTTCTTGCGCTACATAGAAAAACATAATTATACTAAATATAAAGAGATTATAAAAGAGCTAAAACTGCGCAAGTAATACTGAATAATATGTTTAAAAAGATAATTTAGGTTCAAATAATGGAAAAAAAATTTAAGCTTTCAGAGTTTGGTTACGAGGTTACAATAGGTAAATTTGCAAATCAAGCAGATGGAGCAGCATGGTTTGAACAAAGTGGTACCATTATTCTCTCTACCGTAGTAGAAGGCACATCAAAAGAGTTTCCGGGCTTTTTGCCTTTAACTACAGATTATAGAGAGCATTGGGCTGCTGTTGGGAAAATCCCAGGAGGATATTTTAAAAGAGAAACTAAGTCTAGCGATAAAGAAATATTAGTAAGTCGATTAATAGATCGAGCAATAAGACCGTTGTTTCCTGAAAAATATTTTAATCCAGTACAAGCTTTATCAACTGTTTATTCTGTAAATAAAGATCATCTACCTTACAATTTATCTTTAATTTCTACATCTATAGCATTAGTTACATCCAAAATACCATTTTTAGAGCCTATTGGTGCAATAGAAATGGCCAGAATAGATAAAAAATGGATAATTAATCCTACATTTAAGGATACTTTAAAATCTGATGTCAAGCTAACAGTTGCTGGGACAGAGAATGGTATCAATATGGTAGAAGGACGGATGGATCAAATTTCTGAATCAGACCTCATCGATGCTCTTTTTATCGCTCATGATGTAATAAAAAAACAGGTTACTTGGCAAAAAGAAATCGTAAAAGAAATTGCTCCAATAAAAGAACCTATTTCAGAGTTATATGATTGGTCTTTATGGCAAAAAGAATCAGAAGCCTTTTTAACAAAAGACAAATTAGAAAAGCTATTTATTAAAGATAAAACAGAAAGAGGCAAAGCCTTTAAAGAGCTAAATAATAATTTCTTAGAATCTTTTAAAAAAGAAACTGATGAAAATAAAGTTACTATTAACTTTCTAGAATATATTTTTGATAATGTTTTAAAAGAAAAGCTTACTCAAGAAATGTTTCTAAAAAATCATAGAATAGATAATAGAAATTTTGACAAAGTAAGAGATGTATCGGTAGAAGTAGGTTTACTACCATTTAATCATGGTTCTGCATTATTCAAAAGAGGCCGTACTCAAGCTTTAGTAAGTGTTACACTTGGTGGTGGCCAAGATGAACAAAAAGTTGATGATATTATTCAAGATACAGTTGAAAAAACTTTTATGCTTCATTATAACTTTACACCATTTTCAGTTGGAGAAGTAAAACCGCTCCGTGCTCCAGGAAGAAGAGAAATTGGGCATGGACATTTAGCTGCTTCATCTTTTAATTATATACTTCCTAGCGCAGAAAAGTTTCCATATACTATACGTGTAGTTACTGATATTTTAGAATCTGATGGTTCAAGCTCTATGGCAACCGTATGTGGATCTACTATGGCTCTTATGAATGCTGGAGTACCAATTAATTCTATGGTTAGTGGTATAGCTATGGGGTTAATTGCAAATGATGCTGGAGAATTTAAAGTTTTAAGTGATATAGCTGGCATAGAGGACGCTTTTGGACTTATGGATTTTAAAGTAGCTGGTACTGATAAAGGTATCACAGCTGTTCAAATGGATATTAAGTATAAAGGAGGGCTTGAAAGAGCAATTTTTGAAAAAGCTCTAGAGCAAGCTAAAGTTGGAAGATCTCATATATTAGAAGAGATGCGTAAGGTTATGACGACTCCAAATCCTCATCTTTCTCAATTAGTACCTCATATAGTAAGTTTTAAGATTCCTAAAGATAGAATAGGATCTGTGATAGGACCTGCTGGAAAACATATCAAGGAAATCATAGAAAAAACCGGTACAACTATAGATATAGAAGAAGACGGATTGGTTAAGATATTTGGCCATCCTGGACCTCAACTTGATCAAGCAATATCATGGGTAAAAACACTAGCTGGATTAGTAGATCCAGGTATGAAATTTACTGGTAAGATTAAAAAAATAACTGATTTTGGAGCATTCATAGAGATAGTTCCAGGATTAGATGGGTTACTTCATATATCAAATATGCCAAAAGACTTAAAAGCAAATTATAAAGATAAACTCAAAGTAAATGACATTATGAATGTCGAAGTCTTAGATTATGATTCTGTAACTGGCCGGATTCGTTTAAAGAAAATCTAATTTAATAAGTACTTGGAAATATCAATAAAATAATAATTAAATCTTAATATTTTGATATTTCCATTCTTATCATAAAATTTTTAGTAGTTTATTTTAATAATTTATCATGTCTAATATATTAGAGATTTTATCTATTTTCTCTCCGAAAAATTCAAATATTATAAATAATAATTTTACCTCTAATATTATATTATTTAAATTTCAGATCTATTGCCCAATATTTGTTATTTCATTATTAAATCGTATAAAAAATAATGTTAAAAATAATGTTAAAGATAATGTTGTTATATTGTTAGAAATAAAAGACATAAGCTTACCGGAATTACATCTTAAATTAAATAATAGTTTTTTGGGGCAACAGATCATATACTTTATAAAAGACATGTATCTTTTAGATAAAGATAAGAAGCAAGAAATATATAATTATCTTATTAATTATAATGGACCTAATTTAATCTTCATATTTGATCAAGATATAGCAAATAATAATAACTTACTGATTAACTCATTAAACTTTGATATACCATATAATATAGATTATAATACTTATAATAAATATTATTCATTTTTTTATAATAATTATAATATTAATAAGATATTCTCTCAAAAATTATTTAAACTTTATAAAGTGATACCTTTAGATTTAATTTTTAATATAATGATGTACCAATCAACTTTATCCAGTAAGAATAATTATTATTTTGTAAATTGGTTACCTAAGATATTTACACAAGAAATCTCAACTTTTGAATTAAGCCATAATTTTTTTGCAAAACAAGTTAAGACGTTTTTTGAATTATGGATAAAATATAAAATTGATTACCCAATTGAATTCTGGATATCTTTCTGGTCTGATCAAATCTGGCAAGCAATTATGATTGTTATTATAAAAGAAGATAATGGTATAATTGCTGCAAAAAGATACTCTTCAAAATTACCTTTTTCTTTTATTAACAGAAATCATAATTATTATAATAGTTTATATTTGATTAAGGCTCATCAAGAACTTTATAATATAGATTTTAATATAAAAAACGAAATAGGTTATAAAGCTCTTGAGCTCTGGTTTTATAAATTTTTATACAATAAATTATAGTTATATTAAGCTTTGTTAAGGTTCAGATAGATATATCAAATATCACTGAATAATTTAAAAGTGAATAAATATAGACAATATAAATCAAATATCAATAAATAAAAAATAAGAGCTATTATTTATTGATCTTGCCAAATGAAAAATAATCTAAAAAAAATTTAAATATTATACTAAAAGATAATAATAATTTGTATGTCTAACAGAATTATACTATAATAAATATATAGTAAATAAAACAATTTTAATAAAAAGAGATTATGATTTTTTTAAAAAATGCAACACTCAGACTAGCAGATAAAATATTATTTGATAATGTAAATATATCAATATTGCAAGGACAACGCATAGGGGTTGTTGGTAGAAATGGTGCTGGTAAATCTACACTTTTAAAACTAATATCAGGAATATCAGAATTTGATTCAGGTTCTGTTGAAATCCAAAAAAACAAGAAAATAGCATATATGCCCCAAGAGTTTGTATTTTTATCTGAAAAAACAATATTTGACGAAGTTTTTTCTGTTTTTGATTATCATATTAATATATCTAAAAGAAAATTAGAATTAGAAGATATTTTTAAAAATCAAAATCCAGATGAAGATAATCCTAAATTAGAGGACAATATACAAGAATATCTCAAACTTATTGAGGAACTTGAAAATTTTGACGAAAATTCAGCAATAACCAAAACTAAAGATATATTAAATAATTTAGGCTTTATAGATCTGGCAAAACCAGTTTTTGAATTAAGCGTTGGATGGAAGATGCGTTTATTACTCGCAAAATTACTCCTTCAAGAAGCGGATTTCTATTTATTTGACGAGCCAACTAACCATCTTGATATTAACACTAAATTATGGTTTGAAAGATTCTTAAAAGATTCGTCATTTAGTTTTCTACTAATAACTCATGATAGACATTTTTTAGATAATTGTTGTGATTATATTCTTGAAATAGAAAGAGGAAACGCTAAAGTATTTACAGGAAATTATGAAAAATATTTGAATCTTAAAGAACAACAAAAAGAGTTAACTGAAAGCGCTTATAAGAGACAACAAAAAGAAATAGCCAAAAAAGAAGAAATAATAGAAAAATTCAGATATACAGCTTCAAAAGCCAAAATGGCTCAAAGCATGATCAAGAAATTAGATAAAATAGATATAATTGAACCTGAACCAGCATTGCCTACTATAAAATTAGATTTTTCAAAGATAGAGCAACCTGGCAAAGTTATCTTAAAATTTAATAATTTAGAAAAATCATTTAATAATCAACCCATATTTAATAATATATCAGGAGAGATACAAAGAAATGATAAGATAGCTATAGTGGCATCTAATGGCGCTGGTAAAACCACATTAATTAATATTCTAACAAATAAATACAAATCAGATAACACAGATAGTTCTATAGAGTTTGGACATAATGTAAAGCTAGCAGTATTTGAACAAGATCAATTAAAAGCATTAGACCCAAATAATACTGTATATCAAGAAATATCAAACTCATGTAATCATGATATTTGCGAATCACAAATTAGAGGAACTCTTGGAGCTTTTTTATTCAAACAAAACGATGTTAAGAAAAAAATATCAGTTTTAAGTGGTGGGGAAAGAAATAGAGTTGCTATGGTTAAAATCTTGCTTTCAAAAGCTAATTTTTTAATATTAGATGAACCAACTAATCACTTAGATTTATATTCTAAAGAAATATTACTTCAAGCACTTAGCCAATATAATGGCACTATATTATTTGTCTCACATGATCAAGATTTTTTAGATAAACTTGCTAACAAGATATTTATATTAAATCCAGATGAACTTTATGTTTATCCTGATAATTATAAATCTTATCTAGAAACACAACGTATGCTAAAAAAATAGAACATGTCATATGCCATATAAAAGATATTAACAAGTTGGATCATTAATAATAGATGCAACTTATTAATATCAAATAAATCTCTATATTTATATATCATATATTTATATAAATATATGATATATTTTTATTATAAAATCTCAGGAATATTTAAAATAATGTATATTATCATCATAAACATTACGAATTATCTTTTTTGTCTGAGTAGTAATCTCATACTGATCGGACTCAATCGGTAAGATCCATCTATGATCTACATGTTCAGTTAATTTAATAACTAAAGGTAATTTAGGTTCAACTATGAAATTAAATCTCCTAGTAAGTAATCCATTATAAGATGAAAAATCGATATGATCAATATAACCTATAACTTTATTTATGCTGAAATTAGTCTCTTCGATAAGTTCACGTTCAAGTGCATCAAACAAAGATTCACCTTTCTCCAACCCACCTCCGGGTAATTCATAAATATTAGGCATAAAATCATCAGGACATCGTTTAAGAATAAGTATTCTATTTTCGTATAAAATCACCGCCCCTACTGATAGCTTTTTAACATTATCTTGTATAGCAATATCTATAAGATTTGATATAAATATATCCATATGAATCACACCCAATTAATAGCTTAATATTTGATTTACTTTATGTTTTATTTACAATTCTTTTGGTTGAAATGAGCGAGAATTTTCTCTATATATCGATATGCCTTTTAGATAAGCATAATATGCTTTTAAATAAATATTCATAATTTCTTCCGGCGTTACACTCTCTGGTAAATTAATGGTCTTTGAGATAGCTTCATCTGTAGCTAATTGAGCAGCAATAAGCATATCCAGATGTTCATCAGCACTTAACTCAATAGATGTCACAAAAGGATGTTCTATACTACTTAATACTTCGGACATATTTTTATTAATATCGATAGGAAATCTTTTACTTAAGAAAACCTGTAAAGGCTCGTATATCCCATCTGGAGTATTTAAACTGAACAATGGTTCAATTCCAGTGGAAGCACCAATTATTAAGGCACTCCTACCCGTAGGAGGTAAGGCAGTAGTAGTTGAATTACGTAATAATTTAAATTGTTTAATATTTTTTGCCAGATCATTCCATTGATTACGAGAAACATGAGGGGTATTTAATTGTCCATACTTATCCATAATAAAAGATTCTTGCATATATCTACTTTGTTCTAAAGCTGTAAACGACCCTCTCTCTTTTGCTAGTTCAAATGAAGCTAATTTAGAATGATAGCTAATAACGTTAAGAATATCTTGTAAAATATCGCGAGATTCCTTTTGAGAATATAATAGATTAAGCGATATAAGTAGATCAGCAAAACCACAAATGCCTATACCGATTTTTCTTTTTGCTTTCATAATATTTTTACTCTGATCAATTAAATATTGCTCAATACTTACATGTAGAATATTATCTAAAGCTCGAGTCAGTAATGCTACAACATATTTTAATTTATCAAAATCAAATTTACAACCTAAATCAGAATTAATTATAAGCTTATTTAAATTAATATAACCAAATACACATGTCTCTCCCGGAGCTAACCCTACTTCAGCGCATGGGGCAGTGCATTTATAAGCACCTAAAGATGGTGTAGGATTGTCCTTATTTAATCTATCAAGAAATATCAATCCAGGATCACCACATTTATAAGCTGCAGATGCTATTTTCTTAAATAAATACTTAGCATTAATAAGTTTTCCATCATCCAATTTAATATCTTGACCGCTTTCAACAGCCTGAATAAAACTATCAGATATATTGACAGAAAGATTGAATTTCCAATCTTCGTTATGTTCATCAGCATCTACTTTAATGTCTATAAATTTTTCAATAAATGCAGAATCGACATCTAATATAGCCATATTACCTACAGGACGCTGTTCTTTATTACTATTTGAACCTTTTTTTGCAATATTATTTAGATATTTAAGCACTCTAATCGGATCTTTCGCCTCTGAAAGATAAAAGCCAGTACCCATACCATCCTGATGATATTGGTCAACAATACGCTTAACTTCATTTAAATCACCATTTAGATCAACAGGAGGCATAGCGCAAGCAGACAGTGGTCGTTTTTTAAACCGACCTGCATTTGTTAAAATCGGTGTGCTAAATACAATAATTTTTTCATCTATCAAAATTCCTAACTGTCGCATAAAATCAATATTTGATATATGATTTTTAAGCTGTAATTCAGGATATATATCTTCAGATAACCCGATAACAGAAATTACACGTTCTACCATTTGTTCTGGGGTCTCATTAGCATCTAATATTTGACCATCATAAAGAACTTTATTTGCAGTCTCATTCGGCACCTTAAAATTAGATTTATAATAATTAAAAGAATTATTATCGCTTGATAGATTGTTATACTCATTCATGCTATTTAAATTTAAGCATATATTAAGTAATAAAATTACAATTAGATTTTTAATATATCTCATATATTTCTTACTCGTACTTATTAATAATTATTAAATTGAACATTTAAAGATAGCATAATACAAACCTTAATATAAAAAATTATAGATTAGATATTAAACTGCCATTTCAAGCTTAATCGCTTTGTATGGGTTATAACCTTTTAACTTAATATGCTTACTAGTAAATTGGTCTATATCTTTAATGTTTTTGTCTATCTTTATTCTAGGAAAAGCTCTAGGCTTTCTTGATATCTGCTCTTTTAATCCATCTATATGATTTTTATAGACATGAGCATCCCCTATAAAATACACGAATTTATCCGGACTTAAATTAGTGCATTGAGCAACTAGATGGGTTAATAAAGAATAACTTGCAATATTAAAGGGTACTCCTAACCCTAAATCAGCAGATCTTTGATACATACAACAAGATAATTTACCATCAAATACATAAAATTGACACATTACATGACATGGTGGTAAAACCATTTGATTTAGATCTAGTGGATTCCATGAAGATAAAACTATTCGTCTACTATGTGGGTTACTCTTTATTAGATTAATACAGTCTAATAATTGATCTATTCCCTGCCCAGTATAGTCAATATTGCAGCCTTTATACTCAGCTCCAAAATGACGCCATTGAAATCCATATATAGGTCCAAGATCAAATTCAGCACGTTCTGTAAAACCAAGTTTATCTAAAAATTCACGAGTTCCATTACCATTCCAAATCTTTATACCTTTTTCAGATAATTTAGTTGCATCTGTACTACCACTAATTATCCAAAGTAATTCTTCTACAATCCCTTTGAAAAATACTCGTTTAGTTGTTAACAGTGGTATCACTCCATTACTTAAATCAAATTTCATAAAAGCACCAAATTTAGATATGGTTCCCACACCGGTACGATCTTGTTTTTCATTACCGCTTTTAAGAATATCGGCAACCAAATCTAAATATTGTTGCTCATCTTTGTTTATCAGATTTGGCAATCCTGTTATTGAAGTTGAATATAAATTTATTAAAAACAAACTTGAGTAAATAAATAACCTAAATCCATGCATATTTATCATATTATATCCCTTTATATCTACTACCTATAATTAATTATTTTTTATATATAATAACTTATATATAAAAAATAATATATACCCCAAATGTAAGTTTTTAACTATTAAATTCACATTTGTTAATAGATATAAATATTTTTATATAAAAAATATTATAAATTTTATTTTATAAACTCAACAAAATCTATAATATCCTCTTGAACTGTATCCCAATTTTAATAATTAATATTATTTTCATATATTAAAACAAAAAAAGCTCTTTAATATTTTTAATATCAAAGAGCCTTTTATTTAAAGCTGGCAGTACCTACTTTCCCGGCCCGTCTCCAGACAAGTATCATCGGCGCTGTAAACTTAACTTCCGTATTCGAAATGGGCAACGGGTGTTTCCCTACAGCTATTTCCACCAGCAAACTTTTTATTTCAAATTTTTAACCTGTGTCGAAATATTTTATAGTAAATGCTATCAAAACTTTTTATCTTACTTCAATTTTAAAAAAATTTAGTGTGATTAAAATTTCGATCTATTAGTACTGGTTAGCTTAACACATTACTATGCTTACACACCCAGCCTATCAACCTCGTAGTCTTCAAGGGATCTTATGTATAACCGAAGTTATACTGGGGTATCTAATCTTGAGGTAAGCTTCCCACTTAGATGCTTTCAGCGGTTATCTCTTATTAGCGTAGCTACCCAGCTTGCTTTTGGTAAACAACTGGAACACTAGAGGCTAACTCATTCCGGTCCTCTCGTACTAAGAACAACTCCTCTCAAATACCCTACGCCCACAGCGGATAAGGACCGAACTGTCTTACGACGTTCTGAACCCAGCTCGCGTACCGCTTTAATTGGCGAACAGCCAAACCCTTGGGACCGACTTCAGCCCCAGGATGCGATGAGCCGACATCGAGGTGCCAAACCTCCTCGTCGATATGGACTCTCAGAGGAGATAAGCCTGTTATCCCCGGCGTACCTTTTATCCATTTAGCAATGGCCCTTCCATTCAGAACCACTGGATCACTAAGACCTGCTTTCGCATCTGCTCGACCTGTATGTCTCACAGTTAAGCTCTTTTATGCCTTTGCGCTCTACCGACGATTTCTATTCGTCTTGAAAGAACCTTTGTATGCCTCCGTTACTGTTTAGGAGGCGACCACCCCAGTCAAACTGCCCACCAGACAATGTCTTCCACCCGGATTACGGAATGGAGTTAGATTTTCAAACTAACAAGAGTGGTATTTCAAGGACGACTCCATCAAAGCTAGCGCCTTGACTTCATAGTCTCCCACCTATCCTACACATATTAGTCCAAAAATCAATGTCAAGTTGCAGTAAAGGTGCACGGGGTCTTTCCGTCCAGCTGCGGGTAGCAAGCATTTTCACTTGCACTACAAATTCACTGAGTCTATCATTAAGACAGCGCCCAACTCGTTACGCCATTCATGCAGGTCGGAACTTACCCGACAAGGGACTTCGCTACCTTAGGACCGTTATAGTTACGGCCGCCGTTTACTGGTGCTTCAATTCAGAGCTTCGCCTTGCGACTAACCCCTCCTATTAACATCCCAGCACTGGGCAGGCGTCAGACTGTATACATCCTCTTACGAGTTAGCACAGCCCTGTGTTTTTGTTAAACAGTCGGTTGGGCCTATTTATTGAAACCTAAATTACTTTAGGCACCCCTTCTCCCGAAGTTACGGGGCAATTTTGCCGAGTTCCTTAATGATAGTTATCTCAACGCCTGAGCATTTTCAGCCCATCTACCTGTGTCAGTTGCGGTACGATCGCTCATAAAGCTCGCTAGAGGTTTTTCTAGTCAGCGTAGGATCAGCTAAATACATACACCTACTAGAAGTGCAAATACCCATAACGCTTCAAAGTTAACGATATTACGGATTTACCTATAATATCCTTCTTTGCGCTTAGCTTGGCAAACCATACGCCAAGTTAACCTACCTTCCTGCGTCACCCCTTTGCTCAAACGCTTATAAGCG
>Ga0265293_10009787_pt1 | contig 13642 bp, 10 predicted proteins | sample Munlanlewell138R_FD_192505 | JGI IMG/M metagenome (GOLD analysis project Ga0265293, IMG submission 192505) | Leachate microbial communities from a municipal landfill in Southern Ontario, Canada - Leachate well 138R | ecosystem: Engineered > Solid waste > Landfill > Unclassified | place: Canada...
GTCGCCGAGGGCGCGCTCGACGTAATTGTAGCCGAAGCGCTCGCGCAGCTGGTCGATGTGCCAGCCGATATAGCCGTCCATATTCTGCTGGAAGCGTTCCAGCGAGGCGCAGCCCGCCACGGCCAGCAGCAGCCCCACAAGCAACCAGTGCGTCATCTGCATCTTCCGCATGCCCCGCCCTCCGCAGCGCGCTGTGCCCCTTTGCGCGGCATAGTTCTCAGGCCGGCACCCCGGGTTCGCCACCGCACGCCGCCCGACAACCGTCCAGCCGACAAAATTCACCAGATCACCCGACTTTCTGATCATAGCTCATACCAAAAGGGCTGTTTCAGCCACGGAAACACCTAATAAGACGCGGGGACGCGAGGCCCCTCAGGTAACTGTCCGTACCGTCCAGCCGCGTAAGACGGCTGCATAAAATCAATGGTCCTGCCCGTCGCCTGGCGTGAGTGAGGGCGGCGCATTTCAAACCCGCACCAGACAAAGTAGAATCCCCCGGTCACGTCCTGCAGGACAAGGACTCTGACCGTCCCAGGTCGGGCCTGCCCCTTCACGGATCCTGTTTCCCCTTCGCGCGGAGGTCGAAGTCTCTTGGCGTTGAACCTTGCATTCGCCGCAGTGATGGCCTCGCTGCTTTCCGCTGCGGTATCCCTCGGCGCCCACCGGCGTATCGTGGTCCTGCGCGCGCTGGCGTTCCCGCTGCTCGGTCTCGCGGGTGCGACCGCCGCGGTCGCGGGCCTCATCACCCTGTCGTCGGGTGCGGTCTTCACCGACACCCTGCCCATCGGCCTGCCCTGGCTGCACTGGCAGGTGCGCCTCGACCCGTTGAGCGCGCTGTTCCTGATCATCATCGGCATCGTCACCTTTGCCGTGGCCCTGTTCGGACCCGGCTACCTGCGCGAGTACGAGCACGGCGATCACCCGCTGGTGCAGCTCGGCGTGTTCACGGGGTTGTTCATCACCGGCATGCTGCTGGTGGTGCTGGCCGACGATGCCTTCATGTTCATGATCGCCTGGGAAGTGATGTCGCTGTCGAGCTATTTCCTGGTGGTATTCCATCACGAGCAGGCAGCCAACCGCCGTGCCGGCTTTCTCTACCTGCTGATGGCCCACGTCGGCGGGCTGATGATCCTGCTTGGTTACGGCGTGCTGGCGACCTTCGGCGACGGCTTCGCCTTCGCGTCCATGCGGGTGGCCGAGTTGTCACCGCTGTGGGCGAGCGTGGCCTTCGCGCTGGGTTTCATCGGCTTCGGCATGAAGGCCGGTCTGGTGCCACTGCACGCCTGGCTGCCGGAGGCGCACCCGGTGGCACCCTCGCACATCTCGGCGCTGATGTCGGGCGTGATGCTCAAAGTGGCGGTATACGGATTCATACGCATGAGCCTGGACCTGATCGGCGACGTGCATTGGGGCTGGGGCGTCACCGCCCTGCTGGTCGGCAGCGTCTCGGCGCTGCTCGGCGTGCTGTATGCCCTGCAGCAGAACGATCTCAAACGCCTGTTGGCCTATTCCTCCATCGAGAACATCGGCGTCATCTTCATCGGCCTGGGGCTGGCGATGGTCTTCATGGGCAGCGGCCACCCGAAACTGGGTGTCATGGCCCTGGTCGCGGCGCTGTTCCACGCCTTCAACCACGCGCTCTTCAAGAGCCTGTTGTTCCTCGGTGCGGGCGCCGTGATCCAGCGTTCGCACGAGCAGAACCTCGAGCGCATGGGTGGTCTGCTGACGCGCCTGCCGTACACCGGCGTGTTCTTTCTGATCGGCGTCATCAGCATCTCGTCGCTGCCACCCTTCAACGGCTTCGCATCGGAGTGGCTGATCTTCCAGGCCGCACTGCAGGCCGGCACGCTGGACAACGGCGTGCTGCGCATCCTGATTCCGTTCACCGCCGCGATGCTGGCGCTGACCGGTGCGCTCGTCGTGGTCTGCTTCGTGAAGGCCTACGGCATCGCCTTTCTGGGACAGCCACGCAGCCGCCGCGTCCGCCATGCCCGCCAGGTCACCTGGGGTATGCGCAGCGCACAAGGCCTGCTGGCAGTGGCGTGTCTGCTGACCGGGGTGTTGCCCACTACGGTGGTGAACCTGATCCTGCAGATCCCCACACAACTGCTGGGCACGGGGCTCCCCTCCGTTACCGCCCACGGCTGGCTGTGGCTGACACCGGTATCGCCCGAGGTCGCCTCCTACAGTGCGCCGCTGGTACTGCTGGGCCTGCTGCTCGCCTGGTTCCTGGCCTGGCAGCTGTTGCACCCGCGTGGCCCGCGCAGCATCCGCCGCGGCGACCCCTGGGATTGCGGCTTCGGCCCGTTGAGCTCACGCATGCAATACACCGGCACCGCCTTCGCCCAGCCGCTGCGGCGCATCTTCGCGCCGGTATGGAAGGTGGAGGAACGGATCGAACGACAGACGGAGGCGGACGGGCTGCGCGTCATCCGGCTGTCGCATCAGCAGCAGATCATCGACCACTCCTGGGCAGCGCTGTACGAACCCATCGGGCGCTGGGTGATGCTGGTGGCGCGGCGCGTCACCCGGCTGCAGCAAGGCAACATCCGCATCTATCTGGCGTATTCGTTCTTCACGCTGCTGCTGCTGCTATGGCTGATATCATGACCTGGACCGGTTGGTTGCTGGCGCTGCTGCAGACTACGCTGTTCGTGGCCTGTGCACCCTTACTGGCGATCTGGATCAAGCGCAACAAGTGCTTCTGGCAGAACCGGCGCGCGCCGCGCTACGTGCAGCCCTACCGCGACCTCATCAAGCTGTTCCGCAAGCAGGTGGTGCTCGCGGAGAATGCCTCGCCGCTGTTCCGCATGGCCCCTTACATCGTGTTCGCCGCGACCATCGTCGCGGCCGCTACTGTGCCGCTGGTCGCCACCGAACTGCCCACCACGGCCATCGCCGACATGCTGGTGCTGATCGGCTTCCTGGCCCTGGCACGCTTCTTCCTGGCGCTGGCCGGCATGGATATCGGCACGGCCTTCGGCGGCATGGGCGCATCGCGCGAGGTATCGCTGGCATCGCTGGCCGAGCCGGCGCTGCTGATGGTCGTGTTTACCATCGCCATGAGTGTGCAGAGCACCAACCTGTCGAACGCGATGACGCACCTGTTGGAATCCGGGCTGGTGCTGCGCCCGTCGCTGCTGTTTGCGTTGCTGGGGCTGTTGCTGGTCGCGGTCGCCGAGACCGGCCGCGTCCCGGTCGACAACCCCGCTACACACCTGGAACTGACCATGCTGCACGAGGCAATGATCCTGGAATACAGCGGCCGCCATCTGGCCCTGATGGAGTGGGCGGCACAACTCAAGCTGATGATCTTCGGCGTACTGATCGCGAACATCTTCTTCCCGTGGGGCATCGCCACCGAGTTCACGGCCGCCGCGCTGGCGACCGGTCTGGCGGCCGTCGCGGTCAAGCTGGCGCTCCTGGGCGCGATCCTGGCGATCGCCGAGACTGCGCTGGCCAAGATGCGGCTGTTCCAGGTACCGCAATTCCTGAACCTGGCATTCCTGCTCGCCCTGCTCGGTGCGTTGACCCATATCATCCTGGAGGCGGGCACATGAACATCGCACAGATCAGCCTGCAGGAGCAGGCCATCATCTTCAGCGCGGCGCTGGTACTGTTCACCTCATTCGCGCTGCTCGCCCAGCAGCGTATCCTGGCATCCATCCATGTGTTCGCCTGGCAGGGTTTCCTGGTGGCCACCACGACCGCCCTCATCGCGCTCGTCTCGGGCCAGCACCATCTGTATTACTCCGCATTGCTGACGCTGGTATTGAAGGCCCTGCTGCTGCCATGGATGCTGCATGAGCTGGTACGGCGACTCGGTATCGTGCATCACGTCGAGACGGTCGTACAGCCTGCCATGATCCTGCTGGCGGCGGCCGCGCTGGTGGTGTTCAGCTATTACGTCGCCCTGCCCATCGAGAAGCTGTCGTCGTTATCGACACGCAACACCATCGCCATCAGCATGGCGGTGGTGCTCATCGGCATGCTGATAATGGTGTCGCGACGCCAGGCGGTCAGTCAGGTGATCGGCTTCATGTCCATGGAGAATGGCCTGTTCTTCGTTGCCGTCGTCTCCACCCACGGGATGCCGATGGTGGTCGAGCTCGGCATTGCCTTCGACGTACTGGTCGCGGCGGTGCTGTTCGGCGTGTTCTTCTTCCAGATCCGCGACAGCATCGAATCCCTCGACGTCGACCAGCTCAACCGCCTGTCGGAGAGTGTAGAGCCGGACGGGACCGCCGAATGAACGGCCTCTATCTGACCCTGTTGCTGCCGCTGGGCGGCGCGATCCTCCTGGCGCTGGTGCGCAGCCCGGCGGTCGCCGGCTGGCTGAACGTGCTGATCTGTGGAGCCACCTTTCTCGCCTCCCTGGACGTGGCCCTCGCCGTGCTGGCCGACGGCCCGCTGCTCAGCCCCGGCGAGATGTTCTACATCGACGCCTTCAACGTCTATCTGGTCGCACTCACTGCCTTCGTCGGCGTCACGACCGCCATCTTCTCCCGGCCCTACATGCAATACGTGCTGGGCGAGGGCTGGGTGCGCGAGCGGCGCCTGCGCCTGTATCACTCGATGTATCAGGTGTTCCTGGCGACCATGCTGCTGGCGCTGACGACCAACAACCTCGGCATCCTCTGGGTGGCCGTGGAGGGCGCGACGCTGGCGACCGTGCTGCTGGTGTCGCTGTACCGTACCCCGGAATCGGTGGAGGCGGCGTGGAAATATTTTATTCTGTGCGGCGTCGGCATCGCCCAGGCGCTGTTCGGCACCGTGCTGGTGTACTTCGCAGCGGCCAATCTCCTGCAGATCCCCGAGGCCGGGCTGCACTGGACGGTGCTGCGCGATGCCGCCCCACAGCTCGATCCGACGGTGATGAGTATCGCCTTCGTGTTCCTGCTGGTCGGCTACGGCACCAAGATCGGGCTGGTGCCGCTGCACCACTGGCTGCCCGACGCGCATTCGGAAGGCCCCACGCCGATGTCGGCGGTGCTGTCCGGCCTGCTGCTCAACGTCGCCCTGTACGCCGTGGTGCGCTTCAAGATGCTGGTCGATCCGGCACTCGCCGATCCGGCCTGGGCCAACCCGCAGCTCGCCGGTCATCTGATGATGGGTTTCGGCCTGCTGTCGTTCCTGGTCGCCGGCTTCTTCCTACACCGGCAGCGCGACATCAAGCGCATGTTCAGCTATTCATCCATTGAGCACATGGGACTGATGACCTTTGCCTTCGGCCTCGGCGGCCCGCTGGCGACCTTCGGCGGGCTGCTGCACATGGCCGTCCACTCGCTGACCAAGTCGGCGATCTTCATCACCGTCGGTCACGCCACGCACATCGCCGGCACACAGTCCATCGAGAAGATCCGCGGTCTGATCAAGACGCAGCCCGCAGTCGGCTGGGGCCTGCTGATCGGCACCGCCGCCATCGCCGGCTTCCCGCCCTTCGGCGTGTTCATGAGTGAGTTCCTGCTGCTCACCGCGACCATGCAGAGTTGGCCATGGCTGACGGTGGTGCTGCTGTCCGGTCTGGGGATCGCCTTCGCCGGGCTGTTCCGCAACATCCATCCGATGGTCTACGGGCAAGTGCCCGAGGGCCAGGTGGCGGTGCGTGCGAATATGCTGCCGGTGGCCCTGCATCTGTTGCTGGTACTGTGGCTGGGGCTCGCCATCCCGCTGTTCCTGGCGCAGTGGTTCGATCAGGCCACCCTGCTGATTACCGGGAGCAACTTCCTGTGAGCGCATACGACTGGCTGCCCGATTTCATCACCCGTCTGCGGGGGGCGTTCGTCGCCATCGCCGACGACGTCGAACCGGTGCGGATCGGTGACGCGCGTCTGCTGCCACTCGAACCCGAGGATTGGGGCCGTGCCGGCCAGGAGGCTGCCGCCCTGGGATTGCGCTGGGCCGGCGGCTGGGGCGAGCCATGGGGCGACGGGTTCCGGATCAACGCCTGTCTGATGCGCGGTGGCGAGGCCCTGCTGCTGCGCACCCACGTGCTGCAGGTGACGCCGGCCCTGCCCTCGCACACACCCTATTTCCCCGCTGCCGACCGGATGGAACGCCGCACCCAGGACATGCTGGGCATCGTCTTCCTCGATCACCCCGATAGCCGCCGCTGGGCGCGCCACCATGCCTGGGGGGAGAATGAGTATCCGCTGCGCAAGGATTTCCCGGTTGCCGGCACGCGGCACGAGCCGCTGCCCACCGATCACGACTACCGTTTTCTTCAGGCGCAGGGCGCGGGTGTCTACGAAATCCCGGTGGGCCCCATACACGCCGGCATCATCGAGCCCGGACACTTCCGCTTTCAGGCCGTGGGTGAGCACATCCTCAACCTGGAACAGCGTCTCGGTTATACCCACAAGGGCACCGAGAAGATCGCCGAAGGCCGTGATGCCGCCGGCGCGGCACGTCTGGCCGGGCGCGTGTCGGGCGACAGCACCGTGGCCCACACCTGGGCCGCCTGCCGCGCCATGGAGCAGGCCGCCGGCATCGAGGTGCCGGAGCGTGCGCTCTACCTGCGTGCCATCATGGCCGAGCGCGAGCGTATCGCCAATCACCTCGGCGATATCGGCGCCATCTGCAACGATGTCGCCTTTGCCTTCGCCAACTACCAGTTCAGCCGCCTGCGCGAGCACTGGCAGCGTGCCAGCGCCGCGGCCTTCGGGCACCGTTTCATGATGGATCGCATCATCCCCGGGGGCGTGACGGTGGAGCTGGACGAGGCTGTGGCCGGCGGCCTCACCGCGGACCTGCCGCCGCTGGCCCGCGAGATGCGGGAACTCATCCCCATCCTCGATGAAAACCCCTCGCTCGAAGACCGTCTGGTCACCACCGGCTTCCTCAGCAGGGACATCGCCGCCCGCCTGGGATCGACGGGTTATGTCGGCAAGGCCTCGGGGCAGGACTACGACGCGCGCCGCGACCTGGGCTATGCACCCTACGACCGTCTGGAGATCACGGTGCCGGTCTACGAGGACGGCGATGTCGCCACCCGTCTGCGCGTACGCGCCGAGGAGATCCTCATCTCCCTCGACCTGCTCGACCGGCTGCTGCGCACGCTGCCGCCCGGGCCGATCACGGCCGACTGGGTGGCCCCACCGGCCGACGCCGAGGGTCTGGCCCTCGTCGAGGGCTGGCGCGGCGAGATCCTCTGTCACGTGCGCTTCGGCGCGGACGGGCGGATCGCGCGACTGTTCCCCCGCGACCCCAGCTGGTTCATCTGGCCGGCACTGGAGCAGCTGATCCACGACAACATCGTTCCCGATTTTCCGGTGTGCAACAAGTCGGTGAACGGTTCTTATTCAGGGCACGATCTGTGACTGCGTGCGCCACGGAAACACATGGAAGTACACTGAAATGAAACCACGCCGCGAAGCGCTGCCGCAACCCATGGCCGATAACGTGAGCTGTTGTGTGAAGCCCGGGATCTTGTCCGTGCTGTTCCGTGTGCTTCCGTGGCCAATGGCGTTTTCGGGTTTCGGGGACAACCGTGCCTGTCAGGGTATTCCGTGTACTTTCGTGGCTGAAATGAACTTTTCCAGGCTGAAACGACCCGTCGGAAAATGACCAGACATGTTTAGGATCTTCAACAAAATTCGCAAGATCGGTGTGATCACCGAGCCGGCCCTGAGCGACGACCCGGCCTTCGAGGCGGTTGGCGAGCAACTGCAGGCACGCGTCGGCGAACTGTTCAGCGGCAGCCTCGCAATCCGCGCCGTCGACGCCGGCTCCTGCAACGGCTGCGAACTGGAGATCCACGCACTCAATAACCCGTACTACAGCATCGAGCGCTTTGGCGTGCACTTCGTCGCCTCGCCGCGCCACGCCGATCTGCTGCTGGTGACCGGCCCGGTATCCACGCACATGGAAGCCGCCTTGCGCCGTGTCTATGCCGCCACCCCCGACCCGAAGCTGGTGCTGGCCGTCGGCGACTGCGGCGCCGACGGCGGTGAGTTCGGCTGCAGCTATGCCAGCCGCGGTGGTATCGGCGCCGTCATCCCCGTCGACGGCATCGTGCGCGGCTGTCCACCCACGCCCGCCGCCCTGATGCACGCCATCCTCAAGCTGATCGAGCGGCGCGGCAGCGCGTGATCCGTTCCGCCGCAGCGCCACGCAACCCATGACCCGTCGCTCGCGCCGCCACCTCCCACGGTTCCCCGGGGACGGGGCGAAAACTACCCGGGCCGTCGCTCAGGGCGTGTCCTCCAGCTTGTAGAAGGTACGCGCGAGATAATCGGCCACATCACCGATCTCCTCGTCGCCCCAGCCCAGTCCTGCATGCACGTTCCAGGACGCCACATAGCGGCGCAACTCGTTCAGGGTGGCCACTTTGCGCGCATCCCGCGTATGCACCCAGCTCTCGTGACAGGACTGGCAGTGATTCTCATACAGCCCCTGGCCGCGCGAGAACTCCTGTGCCGCGGCGGGCGCACCGCCGAGCAGCACGGCGGCGCACAGCCCCAGAAAGAACGTCCACATGTTCGAACCCGACCTGACCTGCATAGCAACATCCTCCCCATTCAGCACACCAGAACCTGTCTCAAAACACACCCCAATCTTGCCGGCGGTGTCGTGGCCCTGCTCCGGTGCTTAGTTATTCGATATGAACTCCGCTCCTCGCAGCGACCACGCCTTGCCTGGAGGCCCGGTCTGATGTCGAGACAGGTTCCGGAACTATAGCGCACCGGCACATCCGACCGGCAGACCGCCTGGCTGGCGCATCTGCCGTCCGCTATAGTTCGGTAGAACCGCGTCGTCCCCACCGCGAGTGGCAAGGATGGGTCAAGATGGCTGCACGAGCGTTCCTGAGCGGTGTGTTTCTGTACTGGCTGGGGCTGTCGGCCGCTGGCGCCGCGCCGCTCGCGGTGGCGGGTGGCATTGCGCAGGAGTATCCCCAGGTCGTGCAGTTTTTCCCAGACGCGGACCGCTTCGGGGACGTGGCCGGCGACCCTCCCGCGGCACCCGTTTTCCGCGGCGACACCCTGCAAGGCTATGCCTTCCTCAGCGACGCCGTGGCGCGCATCCCCGGCTATTCCGGCCGGCCGATCAAGCTGCTGATCGGGCTGGGTCTGGACGGCGTCATCACTGGCGTGGAGCTGCTCGAACACCAGGAGACCATCCTCAAGTCACATTTCCCCAAGGGGTCACTGGAGCGCTTCATCGCCGGCTATGTCGGCCGGTCGATCCGCGAGCGCTATGAAGTCGGTAGCGGTCGGCGGGCCGGCTATGTCGATATCGATGCCCTGACCGGTGCCACCGTGACCTCGATGGCGGTCAATCACACCCTCCTGATCACGGCCCGCGAGGTCGCGGTGTCACGCGGCCTGCTCGAGGTCCGCGAACCGGTACGCATCGCGCCGGCAACGGTTCGTGGCGACCACTTCCAGGCGGCCGACTGGATCTTTCTTACCGGCAACGGCGCCATTCGACGCCTGTTGCTGACCCGCGGCGACGTCGAGCAGGCGCTCGCGGAGCGTACCGCGACCGGCCCCGTGGAGCCGTTGACCGGGGACCGCGACTGCCACCCTCTGCCGGAAGGCGATTCCTGCGATGTCTTCATCGATCTCTATTACACCTATCTGAATGCGCCGACCATCGGCCGCAATCTCCTCGGCGAGCCGGCCTATGAACGCCTGCTGGCGGAGCTCAAGCCGGGCGAGCATGCCATCGCCGTGCTGGCCCGCGGCCTGTATTCGTTCAAGGGCACGGCCTACGTACATGGCGGCTTCTTCGACCGGGTTCAGCTCCGACAGGACGACCAGACCATCACCTTCCGTGACGCCGACCATCAGCGCCTGGACGATCCGGCGCTGGCGGGCATGCCCGACTTCACGGAGCGTTCCATCTTCATCGTGCATGCCGAGGCCGGCTTCGACCCCGGCGCACCCTGGGCGCTGGCGCTGCGGGTGCGGCGCATGGTCGCCGCGCGCACCGGCGTCGCCGTGACTTTCGCCGGTGATTACCAGATCCCCGCAGACTATGTCGTGCGATCTGCCCGCCGCTGATCCGGTAAAACGAGGACGGAGAGGAAGGCGCGTACTTAAAGCTGAGATCCTGGGAAAATGGCCACGGAAGCACACGGAATAACACGGAAAGAATTCACTATGTAAACCAGGACTATCCCTCGAGGTTTGGCTTCCGTGTCATTCCGTGTGCTTCCGTGGCCAAGAATGGTTTAAAAGTAAGCATCAACCTCGACACAAGCTGCCTGCTGATCAGACTTCGCACGCACAACGATTAGCTGTTGCATTCGCAGCCGGCTAATTCCCACTCATCCGCTTGCCGAACGAAATCGCGTAGGCCGGTGAACGGAACAGCAGGACGGGATCATTCGTCGGTTCGATACCTTCCGTCATCACCAGGGGATCGAAGTTGATCTTTTCACACGCCGCCCCCTTCTGCGACATCGCCGAGGAGATGGTCAATGTCCCGGCCTTGATCTCCTTACGCCCTGCGGGCCACAGCCGTGTCGGGTCATCCACCGGATCGCCGGCCGCACCGATCGTCACCAGCATGTCCCAGTGCACCGGACCGCGCTCGGTTCGATCGATCAAGGCCTGTTCGAGGAAATCTGGCGGAAAGGACTTGAGCTCGTCAGCGGACATCTGCTTTTCCCCATCCTGAGGAACGAAGCGCCAACGGACCAGCGTGGTCTTGCCGGCACGATCCACGAATTTGAACGTGTGGATGCCAAAGTAGCTGCTATTGGCCCAGCTGGGTGGGGGGTTGTGCCGGGCGAGGAATTCCGCCTGCGGCCAGCTGTCGGGATGCGAGGCCTTGAATGTCTTGATCTTCTCCGGATCAGGCTTACCGGTTGCAGGAACGGGTCTCTTGGCGACGATGTCATCGAAGAAGGTCTGTGGCGATGCCGCGCCGAACATCGGCGTGTTCAGCATGGTCATGTGCTGCAGACTGCCGTCGGCCAGCCTGAACTCCACGGCCATTCCCCGCGGAGTCTTTGCGGTATCGGGGATCTTGGGGTTGCCGCCAGGCATGGAAAAACGTGCAACGACCGGTACCGGCTCGCCGGAAAAAAGTGCTGCGCGCGTATACGCCTCCATCTCCGGGGAGCCGACAAACTCACCCGCGGCACACGTCCCCTTGGTGTGATTGCGGCGTTCTCCCGGGTGTACCCCGAACGTATCCTCGAGGGCGGACACCACTTGATCTGCAGTCACACCCTCGCCTGCCGCCACCCCCAGCGGCGTGGCGATGAACAGCATGCCGGCCAGCAGCCGGATGGGGAAATTGTTGCTCTCGATGAACATATACCCTCCCGTCATTGCACGCAGTCGGACCAGACGCTCAACGACCAGACCCGCCCTCGGCTGCAACATAGAATGTCGAATCGGACACCTCAGTATGGACGGAAAAACAGACCACAGGGCCGGTGGGGTTATTGATTACCCACCGCAACCCGTCTTCCGGGTTCGTCCCCGGTACCGCTGCCCTGTCCAGACACCATGTGTCTCATCGATCCGTGACCCGGTCACCCGGCTATTCCTCATTCCCTCCGCCCCCTTTCCGGTTGGCGGGTGAACTGCTGGCCGATGAACAGGTCGTTGGCGACGACCAGGACGTTCTGCAACCAACCGGCGGAAACCGCGCAGGCACCTGTATACGGCGGTTCCTTGCACGCCTCGACCTCGCCATTCGCGAGCACGTCGATATGCAGCCCCGGTAGTGGCCGCACCTGCATGCCGGCCGGTGGCCGGGTATAGTCCATGATCGTCGCTTCGTCGTAGTGCAGTAAACCGAGCAGCAGACCCGGGACCTCGTACATGGCCAGATCGCCGCTCCGTAGCGGACCGTGCCGGCCATCGATGATGATCAGGGGGGTACTGACATAGAACCTGAACATCGTTGCGGTGAAGTCGCTGCGGGTCATGGCGAGCACGCCGGAGTCGACGTAACCGGCGAAATTTTCACCCATGAACGGCAGGTGATCACCAAACAGCACGATGATGCCGTCGGGGTCGCGCCGCTGCAGTGCCGCGACGAAGGCCATCAGCTCACGCGACTTGTAGTAAATGGTATTCGCATACGTGGTCACCTCCTCGACGCTGGACTTCGAGGTGATCCGGGGCGGGCGCGAGGCGCTGAGTGGATAGTTCCAGTGACCGAAATAGGTCACGATGTAATTCAGCAGCGGCTGCCCGCTGTCGAGCTGCGGTTCGATCTTCTCCAATACCTGCCGATACAACGAACTGTCCGCGAGGAACTCGCGGTTCATGTCGTCGAGCACGAAATCCTGTTTCGCCCAGTAGGTCTGGAAGCCCATGCGCTTATAGGCGTTGACGCGATTCCAGAAGACCGGCACGTTCGGGTGGGACGCCACGGTGCGGTAGCCGCGCCCGGCCAGCAGGTGCGGCAGGCAGGGCACATCATTGAGCATCTGTCGCTCGAACTTGACGCTGTCCTCCACCACCGGGAACCCGCACAGGACCTCGAACTCGGCATTCGCCGTGTAGCCGCCGAATACAGGGCTCATCACCCGGGCATTGCCGGTGCGCTTCCAGAGTCGCCGGAACGCGGGGTCGACCGGATCCTGACTGTAGCCCGCCTGTTTGAGCAGCAGCGGATCCCAGAAGGATTCCAGCAGCACGATATGCACATTGCGCGGCGTGAATTCCGCCTTCGCGGTGTCCTTCGGCGGGGCGGCGCTCAACAGGCTATCCGCGGCGCGCAGCGCCAGGTCGCGGTCCGGCGGCACGGCGGCGGCGGCGAAGTAGCGCGCGCCCTCCTGCAGCGAATACAGCGTCGCACCGCGGTACAGATAATTGGAGCGCTGGTCCCACACGGAATTGCCGAAGTAGCGGTCGAGGGGAGCCAGAATGACGGCGGGCTCGTACACCAGTGTCATCGAGCACAGGATGACCGCGAGGCTGGCCAGATAGGCACGCCATTGCCGCAGCGAGATGTTGAAGATGAACAGCGCCGCGATCGCTGCCAGCGGCAGCGCCGCGGCGAGGAAGTGCCAGCCTTCCAGGACCAGCAGCAGCGAGCGCAGGGCATACACATCGTCCGGCATGATCGGCCCACCGAAAAACGAGATCTTGACCGCGTTGCCGACATACAGCACCGCCATCAACAGTCCCTGCAGCACCACGAATACCCGTGGGCTGCGCGACAGCGCGTACAGTACGTACCCGACCAGCAACTGCAACAGATAATCGTACGGCACCGCACGGGGGGCGATGTGCACGTCGAACTGCAGCGCACTGACGAGGTAATACAGGGCGTAGAACGCCGCCGTGGAGAACACCGGCAGCAGCGGGCCCGCTACGGCTTTGCGGATCGGCATCGAAAGACCCTTCAAGGATAAGACGTCCCGAATACCATACTGGTGCGGCCCCGCGCCGCGGCACACAGGAGGGCCGCTACGCCTTGCCACGCTCCGGGAACATATGGGTGTACTCCGTCGCGTCGAAGAAGGCCTCGAGCGTGAGAATCCGTCCCCGCTCGATCTTCGCCCACAGTACCACGGGGGTGTGGGTCACGACATTGATGCGGATGCGGAAGTCGAGGATGGCACAGATCTCGTTGCCGTCGACGAAGATGCGCCGGCGGTCGATGCCGTCGAGGATCTGACCGATGCGGGCAACGATGTCGGTGATGAACACATCGACATCGGTATGACTGG
>Ga0265293_10009788_pt1 | contig 13642 bp, 14 predicted proteins | sample Munlanlewell138R_FD_192505 | JGI IMG/M metagenome (GOLD analysis project Ga0265293, IMG submission 192505) | Leachate microbial communities from a municipal landfill in Southern Ontario, Canada - Leachate well 138R | ecosystem: Engineered > Solid waste > Landfill > Unclassified | place: Canada...
TATTGAAAAATTGACTTGTGAAAATTTAAACAATAGGGTAATATTAATACAGGATAGTCATGAAAATATTGATTTATACATTGATGAAAAGTTGGATTTTATTGTTTATAATTTAGGGTATCTTCCTAAGGGAGATAAAAATATTAAGACCAATAAAAAAAGCACATTAATAAGTCTAAACAAGTCCCTTAGTCTATTAAATGATAATGGTATAATACTCGTTTCTTGCTATGTAGGTCATGATGGAGGCATGGAGGAAAAAAATGGGGTAGAAGAATTATTAAGAAATTTAGATCAGAAAAAGTTTAATGTAATTAAATATGATTTTATAAATCAAGGAAATTTTCCGCCTATTTTATATGGCATAGAAAAATCTAAAACTAGGAGGTAGAGAAATGGCTGGAATAAAGATTACAGATACTATTTTAAGAGATGCTCATCAATCCTTAATAGCCACAAGGATGAAAGTAGAGGATATGCTTCCCATAGCAGAAAAACTAGACAATGTTGGTTTCCATGCATTAGAAGTATGGGGGGGAGCTACTTTTGATTCTTGCTTAAGGTTTTTGAACGAAGATCCATGGGAGAGACTAAGACTTTTAAGGAAGGCTTTTAAGAAGACAAAGCTACAAATGCTTCTAAGGGGTCAAAATCTTCTAGGTTATAGACATTACCCAGATGATGTAGTAGAAGAATTTGTAAAAAAATCAATAGAAAATGGTATAGATATTATTAGAGTATTCGATGCGTTAAATGATATCAGAAATATTAAAACATCAATAGAAGCAACAAAAAAATATGGTGGACATGCACAAGCTGCAATTTCATATACTATTAGCCCTGTCCACAATATAAAATATTATGTAGAATTGGCTAAAGAAATGGAACAAATGGGTGTAGATTCAATATGTATTAAAGATATGTCAGGGATTTTGCTACCATATCCAGCAGAGGAATTAGTTAGAGAATTAAAAAAAGTAATATCAGTGCCTATAGAAATACACTCACATTTTACAAGCGGAATAGCTAATCAAACATATATGAAGGCTATTGAAGCTGGTGCAGATATTATAGATACTGCTATATCACCTTTAGGCAATGGAACATCTCAACCTGCTACAGAACCAATGATAGCAGCATTAGAAGGCTCATCTTATTATCCAGATGATATAAATATGGAGTTACTTCTTGAAGTATCTGATTATTTTAAGACCTTAAGGGATAGATATTTAGAAGAAGGATTACTTAATACTAAGGTGTTAAATGTAGATGTGAATACTTTAATATACCAAGTACCAGGTGGAATGCTTTCCAATTTAGTTTCACAATTGAAAAGCCAAGGAAAAGAAGATAAATTTGATGAGGTTTTAAATGAAGTTCCTAGAGTAAGGGAAGATTTTGGTTATCCACCTTTAGTAACACCAATGAGTCAAATGGTGGGAACTCAAGCTGTATTTAATGTGATTCTTGGTGAAAGATATAAAATGGTTCCTAATGAAGCTAAAAATTATGTGAAAGGATTATATGGGAAGCCTACTCTACCTATATCTGATGAGATTAAGAAAAAGATAATTGGGGAAGAAGAAGTATTTACAGGGAGACCAGCTGATTTAATGGAACCTCAGTTAGAGCAATTCAAAGAGGAAATCAAACAATACATGGAACAGGATGAAGATGTTTTGACCTATGCCTTGTTCCCACAAGTTGCCTTGGAGTTTTTCAAGCAAAGGCAATCGGAAAGATATAGAATTGATAGTAATCTTTTGGATGAAGAACATAAAATTTATCCAGTATAAGACAAGCCTATAGGGCTTGTTTTTTGTGTCAAGCATGAATAAATATATGGAATATGAAGTGAAACTTGCAGAAAAAAAATAAATACATATAAAATGAAATAAATCTTGCAAAGGGTATTCCAGTTTGTTATTATTAAATTAACAAATAATATTGAAGGGGGAAACCAAATTGTCAACCAAGACAGAGAAGTCTCTTACGGTAGATAAAAACTGGTGTAAAGGATGTGGAATTTGTGTTGCATTTTGTCCTAAAAATGTACTTGAGATAAAGGATGGAAAAGTAAATATTAAGGATTTAGAAGCATGTATTCAATGTGGACAGTGTGAGCTTAGATGTCCTGATTTTGCTATTTACTTAGGAGGTAAATAATATGGCTGATAAAATAGTTAAATTAATGCAAGGTAATGAAGCTTGTGTAGAAGGTGCTATTGCTGCTGGTATGAAGTTTTATGCAGGATATCCAATTACTCCATCTACTGAAATTGCAGAAATTTCTGCTGAAAAGCTACCTAAAATAGGTGGTACCTTTATTCAGATGGAAGATGAGATTGCAAGTATTTCAACAATTATTGGTGCTGCCATATCTGGCACCAAGGCTATGACTGCAACCAGTGGACCAGGATTTTCCCTTAAACAAGAGGGTATTGGGTATGCAGTAATAACTGAAACCCCATGTGTCATTGTAAATGTACAAAGGGGTGGTCCAAGTACAGGGCTACCAACAGCTCCTGCACAAGGTGATATTTTGCAAGCTAGATGGGGAACTCATGGAGATCACTCTATTATTGCTTTATATCCTTGGTCAGTTAAAGAAATATATGAGACTACAATTAGGGCATTTAATCTATCAGAAAAATATAGAACTCCAGTTATTCTTCTCATGGATGAAGTAATAGGTCATATGAGGGAGAAGATTGAAATATCTGATGAAATAGTTGAAATCTACAATAGGAAAAAACCAACTTGTGGACCAGAAGAGTACAAACCTTTTAAAGTAAATGAAGGAGATATTGTCCCTGAAATGGCAGGTTTTGGTGAAGGATATAGGTTTCATGTAACTGGACTAGTACATGGAGAGACTGGATTTCCATCAAATAACAACAAGGTTGCTGAAGATTTAATTAATAGATTAATTAATAAAATTGAAGAAAATAAAGATGATATTGTGAAGGTAGATGAATATCTTATAGAAGATGCTGATGTTGCCATAGTTGCATTTGGTGCTACTGGAAGATCTGCAAAGTCGGCTGTAGATGCTTTAAGAGCTGAAGGTATGAAAGCCGGTCTATTTAGACCTATTACCATATGGCCTTTGGCAGATAACCAATTAATTGAGTTATCAAAGAAGGTTAAGAGAATAGTAGTTGTAGAAATGAATATGGGTCAATATTTTTTAGAGGTAGATAGAGTTGCTGGTAAACATACTAAAGTAGAGAAATATGGTCGATTAAATGGAGAGTTAATAACCCCAGAAGAGATTGTTTCTTTTATTAAGGAGGATTAATATGCCTAGTCAATTAGTTAATGAATATTTTAGAACTGAAAACTTGCCACATATTTGGTGTCCGGGATGTGGTAATGGAATAGTTACAAGGTCTATAATAAAGGCTATCGACAATTTAGGATTAAATAAAAATGAAGTTTGTATTGTATCTGGCATTGGATGTTCTTCAAGGGCACCTGGATATTTAGATTTTAATACTTTGCATACTACCCATGGTAGGGCCCTTGCCTTTGCCACAGGCGTAAAACTTGTAAAGCCAAATTTACATGTAATTGTAATAACAGGTGATGGAGATTCATCAGCTATTGGTGGAAATCACTTAATCCATGCTGCTAGGAGAAATATTGATATTACTACTATAGTGTTTAACAATAATACCTACGGAATGACAGGAGGACAATACTCACCTACAACTCCTACTGGTGATAAAGGAACAACGGCTCCATATGGAAATATTGATGCAAACTTTGATTTATGTGAACTTGCCAAAGCGGCAGGTGCCACCTATGTAAGCAGAGGAACCATATTTACTGCTAATATGTTGATAAAACAAGTAGAAGAAGGAATAAAAAACAAAGGTTTTTCTTTTATAGAAGCTTTAACTACTTGTCCAACCTATTATGGAAGAAAAAATAGAAAAGGTGAGGCTGTAGATATGATAACTTACCTAAAAGAAAACGCAATTAATATTGCTGCCTATGATAAATTAACAGAAGAACAAAGGAAAGGTAAGTTTATAATTGGAGAATTGCATAAGAGTGCTAGACCTGAATATACTGAAGAATATCAAAAGATAATTGATTCTTTTGCAAAGGAGAGATAACATGGCACATCAAGAGTTAAGGTTAACAGGTTCTGGAGGACAAGGACTTATTTTGGCAGGTATAATATTAGCTGAAGCAGGATTATACGATGGTTTAAATGTAGTTCAATCTCAATCTTATGGGCCAGAAGCCAGAGGAGGAGCTAGTAAGGCGGAGGTTATAATAAGCCATAAAGAAATTAATTATCCTAAAGTAAATGATTGTGATCTGATGCTTGCACTTACTCAATCAGCCTGTGATAAATACATAAAATCTTTGAAATCAGGTGGAGTACTGATAATGGATAAGTCTATAGAAAACAAGCCTAATAGAAATGATATTACCGTATATGTGGTGCCTATACTGGAAACAGCAATAAATTCTTTAGGTAAGCCTATGGTGGCCAATATTATTGCACTAGGAATCATATATGAATTGACTAAAATTGTATCTAAAGAGTCCCTTGAAAAAGCAGTATGTGGAAGAATCCCTAGGGGGACAGAGGAATTAAATAAAAAAGCCTTACAAGAAGGCTATAATCTAATAAGAAATCATAAGGAAGAGTGTTTTGGAGATGGCTGTAGATCTTATTAAAAATATTCAAAATAATTTTAATGCTTTAAGCAAGGGGCAAAAACTAATTGCAGAATTTATTATAAATAATTATGATAAGGCAGCGTTTATGACTGCGGCAAGCCTTGGCGAAACAGTCAATGTTAGTGAATCAACTGTTGTAAGATTTGCTAATACTCTAGGATATAAAGGATATAAAGATCTTCAAAAAGAATTACATGAACTAATAAAAAATAAACTTACCACTGTTCAAAGACTTTCTATGGCAAATGAATATTCTAATAAAGAAAATGCATTAAAGAAAGTCATGGAAAAAGATATGGATAACATTCAAAAAACCATAAATGAAATAGGACAGAGATCCTTCCAAGAGGCTATAAAATTAATACTAAATGCAGAGAATGTATATATCCTTGGACTAAGATCATCTTCTTTTTTAGCAGGTTATTTAGGCTTTTACCTTAGTTTTCTAATTAAAGGTGTAAAGGTAGTGACATCAGGACCTAATGATGTATTTGAACAACTACTAAAGGCAGATTCAAAGGATGTCATTATAGGTATTAGTTATCCTAGATACTCTAAAAGAACACTAGAAGCTTTAGACTTTTGTATGGAAAAGAAATGTAAAATCATCAGCATTACAGATAGCTTAATATCTCCTGCATCTAAATATTCAAATATTTCTTTGATTGCTAGTAGTGATATGTTATCCTTTGTAGACTCTTTAGTAGCGCCTATGAGCTTAATAAATGCATTAATTGTATCAATAGGTATGGAAAAGAGAGACGATATTACTTCTTCCTTCGAGGATTTAGAAAATATTTGGAATAAATACAATGTGTATGATGTAAATGGTAAAGATAACAAATAAAAGCGATAAATATATCGCTTTTATTTGTTATCCAATATATCATAACAGATGTTATCATAAATGATACATTCCTTTATGAATTTTATTTGTTATAATATAAATATATTCAATATATATAACTTACTAGTGGGAGGGTAACTCTTGAAAAAGATATTTTTAATTAGACATGGACAATCTGAATGGAATAAATTATATAAGATTCAAGGTCAACAAGATACTATGCTTACAGATTTAGGAAGAAAACAGGCTGTTAGAATAGGTAGTAGATTAATAAATGAAAATGTAGATATAATATTTACTAGTGACTTGGCTAGGGCATTTGATACAGCTAATATAATATCAGGAATAATTAATAAGCCTTTAGTAGTAAGTCAGGATATTAGAGAGATAAATTTTGGGAAATGGGAAGGGTTGACTTTACAAAATATAAAAGAAATGTATAGGGATGAATATTCTCTTTGGCTTAAAGAACCTGATAGACTTGAAATAGAAGGCGCTGAAACACTTAAGAAGTTAGAGGCTAGGATTATGAATTGGATAAATAACATTATTATGGAAAGTAGAGAAAATAATATTGCCATTGTATCCCATAGTGCAACTTTAAAGACAATCATATTAGGATTATTGGGAATAGATATAAGTCATTATAAAAACATTACTTTACACAATGTATCCCTTAGTATAGTAGAGTGTAGAGAGTACAATAATGTATTAACAATGTTAAATGATACATCTCATTTAAAGGAGTTGCTGTAGATGAAGGAAAAGGTTTGTGTAATTGGGGCTGGTCCATCTGGAATTATGGCAGCAGGCATAGCTAGTTCAAGGGGAAAAGATGTAACTCTAATAGAAAAAAATGAAAGGCTAGGGAAAAAATTATTTATTACTGGAAAAGGAAGATGTAATATAACAAATGATAGTCCAATTGAGGATTTTTTTGATAATGTTATGAAAAATAAAAGCTTTCTCTATAGTAGCTTTTACTCTTTCACTAATATAGATATTATTAATTTACTTGAAAACTATGGACTTAGAACTAAGGTGGAAAGAGGAAATAGGGTATTTCCAGAAAGTGATAAATCATCGGATGTTATAAAGGCCTTTAACAAATTTTTAATTACAAATAATGTTAAGATAATGTTAAATACCAATGTTATTTCAGTAGATTATAGTCAAGAAAAGTTTATAGTAAAATCTGATAATGAAGAAATGAGTTTTGACAAATTAATAATAGCTACGGGAGGCAAATCATATCCTTCCACTGGTTCAACAGGTGACGGATATAAATTTGCTGAAAGATTAGGTCACAAGATTACTAAACTTAGGCCTTCATTAGTTCCTATAGAAACACAAGAGAGCTGGGTTAAGGAGTTACAAGGACTATCCCTTAAAAATGTGACTCTTTCTGCATATGCTAGAGGTAAGTCTTTGTATGAAGAATTTGGAGAAATGATATTTACTCATTATGGGATTTCTGGTCCCATTGTTCTTTCAATGAGTAACTATTTACACAATTATATTGGTAACAAGATTAAACTGTCTATTGATTTAAAGCCTGCTTTAGACATGGATAAATTGGACAATAGGATATTAAGGGACTTCAAGCTAAATAATAACAAACAACTAAAAAATGGATTAGATGATTTATTACCCCAAAGACTAATACCAATATTAATTTTCTTATCAGATATAGATCCCGAAAAACCTATACATCAAATTACAAAGGATGAGAGAATGAGATTGTTAAAGTCCATAAAGGAGCTTAACTTTTCATTTAAAGATTTTAGGCCTATTGAAGAGGCTATAATCACATCTGGTGGAGTATCAACCAAAGAAATTAATCCTTCTACAATGGAGTCAAAAATAGTGTCTGGTTTATATTTTGTGGGAGAAGTTATAGATGTAGATGCTTTAACAGGAGGGTATAATTTACAAATTGCATATTCTACTGGATACTTAGCAGGAAACAATATTTAACATACAAACAACTAAAAAAACTTGTTTACTTAAGGGATTTAATATATAATTATTAGGGAGTGGTAATATGAGTACTGTAGCTATTAGAGGTGCTACTACTGTAAGTGAAAACTCAATTTCTAGTATATTAGAATCTACTAATGAATTATTACTTGAAATAGAGAGACAAAATCATATAGATAGGGAAAAGGTTTTAAGTATAACATTTTCTTGTACTAAAGATTTAGATAAAGTTTATCCTGCTAAGGCTGCTAGAGAGATGGGATATACAAATACTGCTTTGATGTGTTTTAATGAAATGTATGTAGAAGGCAGTCTTAAAAAATGTATTAGACTAATGGTTCTTTATAATTGTGAAGCAAATCAATCTGATGTAAAACATATTTATTTAAGAGATGCTAAAGTTTTAAGGCCTGATTTGTCGAACAAAGCATAAGCCACCAATGGTGGTTATTATTTTGTAACTTATAACTCTTTTTAGGAGGAATTACTATGCTTACTAAAAACTTTACAATTGCCATAGATGGACCTGCTGGCGCTGGGAAAAGCACTATTGCTAAAGAAGTTGCTAAGATTTTATCTATTGAATATATTGATACTGGCGCTATGTATCGTGCTTTAACATTAAAGGTACTGCAATCAAAGATAAACCCAGAATTAGAAGAAAGTGTTATTGAAATCATGGAAACTACTTCAATTGATTTTAGAGATAATCATATATATTTAGATAATGTTCAGGTGGACAAACTCATTAGAGAAAACATCATTAATAAAAATGTTTCTTTTATTGCAAAAATTAAAGAGGTTAGAGAAGGCATGGTTAAAATACAGCAGCAATTATCTAAAACAAAATCAGTTATCATGGATGGTAGGGATATTGGTACTGTGGTTTTACCCAATGCAGATTTTAAGTTTTTTCTTACAGCAAGCGTAGAGGAAAGGGCAATAAGAAGATATAAGGAATTACTAGAAAAGGGTGAGGCAGGAATTTCCTTAGAACTAATAAGAGAAGAAATTCAAAATAGGGATAGAATAGATAGTACTAGAGAATTTTCTCCTCTAATTCAATCTAAGGATGCATATATACTTGACACTACTAATAAAACTATAGATGAATGTGTAGATGAGATTGTTTCTATTGTTAGGGGGAGGTAACTATATGTATTTTTATAGTGCCATAAAATTTTTAGCAAATATAGTTTTTAGGCTTATATTTAGGATAGAAGTTCACGGTAAAGAAAATGTTATAAAAGAAGGTAGATTAATATTGTGCTCTAACCATATACATAATTTTGACCCAATTATCCTAGCCATGGTATTTCCAAGACAAGTTTGCTGGATGGCGAAAAAAGAAATTTTCAAAAGTAAAATATTTGCAAGTTTTTTAGATAAACTTGGAGCTTTTCCTGTAGATAGGGAGGAAAGTGATTTATCAGCAATAAAAAATGCTTTAAGAGTTCTAAAGAATGAAAATGTTCTTGGGATTTTCCCAGAGGGAACTAGGGTAAAAGAGGTTAATTTAGATAATGCAAAGCCAGGTATTGCTCTAATCAGCATAAAATCTAAGGCACCGATTATTCCAGTATACATAGAAGGAAACTATAAACTTTTTAGTAAAATTAAGATATGTTTTGGAAGGGTTATTGACTTTTCCAGCAGTTATGATAAAAAACTTAATACAGAAGATTATAGGTTATTGAGTCAGGATATCTTAAAGACAATATACTCTATTAAATATAAAGAGGAGGAAATATAGTGGAAATAATTATAGCCGACAATGCTGGGTTTTGCTTTGGAGTAAAGAGAGCTGTTGATATGACAACTAATGAGCTTAAAAATTCCGAAGGTAATGTTTACTCACTTGGTCCTTTAATTCATAATCAGCAAGCAGTAAAAGAGTTTGAAAAAAGGGGTTTGAAAACAATAGATGACATAGATGGAAATAAGGATGGCAAGGTAGTGATTAGGTCCCATGGTGTAAGTAAAGCTGTTATTAGTAGAATGGAAGAGTTAAAGCTAGACATTCTTGACAGCACATGTCCTTATGTTAAATCTGTACATAAGAGGGTTGAAGAATTTCAAAATCAAGGATATAATATAGTAATAATCGGAGATCCTAATCATCCTGAAGTGATAGGTATAAATGGATGGTGTGATGATAAGGCATTTATTGTTAGTTCTGTTGAAGAAGCAATTAATTTGCCTAACATGGATAAAGTTTGTATAGTTTCTCAAACTACTAATACACAAGATAAATTCCAAGCTTTATCTAAAATTATTGAAAGCAAAGGTAATGAAGTTCAGATATTTAACACAATTTGCAATGCCACAAATCTTCGTCAAGAATCTTGTAAGGATCTTTCACAAAAGGTTGATGCAATGATTGTAATTGGTGGGTATCATAGTTCAAATACTAATAAACTAGTAGAGGTTAGTAAAAAGTATTGTAATCATGTATACCATATCGAAACAGTAGATGAATTACCTTTGCAGGAATTACTAAAATTTAATAAAATAGGAATAACAGCAGGTGCTTCTACACCTGATTGGATAATTAAGGAGGTAGTTGAAACAATGGACAATATAAACAATAATGAAATGATGGAGGCAATTGAAAATTCTTTTACTAGGATTCATAGGGGAGATATACTAAAAGGTGAAGTGATTTTTGTTACTAATGATGAAGTTATGGTGAACATAAATTACAAATCTGATGGCATTATTAACAAAGACGAACTTTCTAATGATCCGTCTATAAAACCTAAAGATTTGTTTAAACCAGGAGATGAAATAGATGTTTATGTAGTTAGGTTAGATGATGGTGAAGGCAATGTGGTATTATCTTCAAAAAGGGTAGATGATTTTAAAAACTGGGATATTCTTGAAAAGTTATTTAATGATAAAGAAAGAGTTGAATGTAAGGTAATAAATATTGTTAAGGGTGGTCTTTCAGTTTTAGTTCACGGAATTAATGGTTTTATGCCTGTTTCACAGGTATCAATTAATTATGTTTCAGATTTAAATCCATACAAGGGAAAGACTTTAGTTTCTAAGGTTATTGACTTTGATAAAGAAAAGAAAAGAGTTATTTTATCTAGAAAAGAAGTTGAGAGAGAAGAATTGAATAATAAACGAAAAGAATTATGGGCAACCCTTGAAGTGAATCAAGTTGTAGAGGGTGTTGTACAAAGATTAACTGATTTTGGTGCCTTTGTAGATTTAGGAGGGCTTGATGGATTAATTCATATTTCTGATTTATCCTGGAATAAAGTAAAAAACCCTTCAGAAGTTGTAAAAGTAGGTCAAAAAGTATTAGTTAGAGTTTTATCCCTTGACAAAGAAAAAAATAGAATATCTTTAGGATTAAAACAAACTGTGGAAGAACCATGGATAGCTTTCTCTAAAAATGTAAGTATTGGAGATGTTGTTGATGGAATTGTAGTAAATCTATTGGATTTTGGTGCTTTTGTCAGGTTAAATGAAGGAGTAGATGGACTTTTACATGTTTCACAAATATCTAATGAACATATAGCTAAACCATCAGACGCTTTAAAAATAGGAGATAAGCTGAGTGTTAAAGTAATTGATATTAATGGAGAAGATAAAAAGATTAGTTTAAGCCTAAAAGAAGCTTTAAATAAAGATATGGAAATTGAAGAAAGTAGTATAAATACTAGTATTGAGCCAGAAGTTACAATTGGTGACATAATAGAAAATAATTAAGGTTAGCTTCTGTTAAGGGTTTTGATGTGTGAAAATACATTAAAGCCCTGTATTACATTTTTGCATTATATATTTTGGAGGTAAGAAGATGGCTAAATATGAGGCATTTAAGAAGGATATTAATAATTTAATAAATATTGATTTAAATTATTATAAGGAAAAACAAATGAAGAGAAGGATAGAATCTCTTTTAACCAGAAACAACTTTAAAGATTTTGATGACTATTACATTGGTTTAAAAACCGATAAACAACTTCTAGATCAATTCATTAATTATCTAACAATAAATGTTTCAGAATTTTATAGAAATCCTTCTCAATGGGATGTATTAGAAAAGGATATTATTCCTTCTTTGATGGCTAGTAATAAAAGAGGATTAAAAATATGGAGTGCTGCCTGCTCTACTGGAGAAGAACCTTATTCTTTAGTAATGCTACTTTCCAATTTTTTTCCATTAAGAGATATAAAAATATTAGCAACTGATATTGATGATGAGGCTATGAATAAGGCACAATTAGGTTTATATAATGAAAAATCCTTGGAGAATTTACCAAGAGGTTTTAAAGAAAAATATTTTACTAAAATCCAAAACTCATATAAAATATCTGATGATATTAAGAAATGTGTTGAATTTAAGAAAATGGATTTGCTAAAGGATAGATTTCAATCAAATATTGACTTGATAACATGCCGTAATGTAATGATATATTTCACTGAAGAGGCAAAGGAACTATTATATTCTAAATTTTACAATTCCTTAAATGACGATGGAGTATTATTTGTTGGAAGTACAGAACAAATAATTATGCCTGAAAAGCATAAGCTTAAGCCAGTTAGAACTTTTTTTTATAAAAAATTGAACTAATTTTGAATAAGGAGGCATTAATTTGGATACTAAAGTATTTCTCGAACTATTATGTAATGGCAATGGTATTTCAGGATATGAAAATCCATTGAAAGAAACTATAATGTCAGCTTTTAAAGAGTATGGAGATGACATTATGGTGGACAAGCTTGGAAATATTATTGTATTAAAGAAAGGGATTTCCAATATCTTTAAAAATAACAATATAAAAATAATGCTTGCTGCACATATGGATGAAATTGGTTTTATGGTTAAGGATATAGAAGACAATGGATTTATTAGATTTACAAATGTTGGTGGAATCGACCCTAGAACCATATTAGGTCAAGAAGTTATTGTCCATGGAAAAGAAAACCTTTTTGGCGTCATAGGCTCAAAGCCACCCCATTTACAGGAGCCATCTGAGCGTGACAAAGCTGTTAAAATGGAGGACATGACCATAGATGTTGGATATTCAAAGGAAAAGTTGGAGGAGCTTATAAGTATTGGAGATCCTATTACAGTAAGAAGAAAAATGATTGATCTTCTGGGAACTAGGATATCCGCAAAGGCTTTAGATGATAGGGCAGGAATTGCTGTTATTTATGAATGTATAAAAGAACTAAATAAAATAAATCATGAAGCTGATGTATACTTTGTTTCTACAGTACAAGAAGAAGTTAGCATGGCAGGAGCTTTAGTAAGTACCTATGATATTGATCCGGATATTGGAATTGCAGTAGATGTAGGATTTGGAACAACCCCTGAGCTTTCTAAATCTTCTTCAATAGAACTAGGTAAAGGTTCGGGGATTACATTAGGTGGCAATATCCATCCCACACTTCGGAAAAAACTTACAGAGATAGCTATGGAATATAATATTCCCTTCCAAATGGAGATATGTTCTGGACCAACAGGTACTGATGCTAGGGCTATGCAAATTACTAGAGAAGGAATTCCTTCACTGGTATTATCGGTACCATTAAGATATATGCATACCTCCGTTGAAGTTGTAGATCTGTTAGATATTAAAAATACTGGAAAGTTGCTGGCATTTTTCATTGCTTCTATTTCTAATGAGAATTTGGAGGGATTATTATGCTACTAAAAGAACTTACTGAGGCATTTGGAGTATCTGGTAATGAAAAGGAAGTCAGAGACTTAATTGTATCAGAAATAAAGGATTATGTTGACACTATTAAAATAGATAGAATTGGTAATATTATAGCCTACAAGAAAGGTAAGGATTCCAGTAAAAAATTCATGGTTACTGCCCATATGGATGAAGTAGGACTACTTGTTAAAGAGATAGATAGTATGGGACTGATAAAATTCATCACTGTAGGTGGTGTTGATAAAAGGATTTTAATATCAAAGCCTGTTTTAATTGGAAGAAACAAACTACCAGGAGTTATAGGTTCAAAGCCAATTCACCTTCAAAAAAAAGAAGAGTGGACTAGGGCACTAAACATAGATGAGCTATATATTGATATTGGTGCAAAAACTAAAGAAGAAACAGAAAAACTAGTTAGTGTAGGGGATTGTGTATC
>Ga0265293_10009790_pt1 | contig 13639 bp, 11 predicted proteins | sample Munlanlewell138R_FD_192505 | JGI IMG/M metagenome (GOLD analysis project Ga0265293, IMG submission 192505) | Leachate microbial communities from a municipal landfill in Southern Ontario, Canada - Leachate well 138R | ecosystem: Engineered > Solid waste > Landfill > Unclassified | place: Canada...
CATCGTTTTCTGCGAAGACATCGACCACGCCGCCCGAATGCGCCAGGCGCTGGCCAACGCCAATGCGGACATCTGCGCCACGCAGCCCAAGTACGTGGTGCAGATCACCGGAGACAACCAGGAAGGCAAGCGTGAGCTGGACAACTTCATCGACCCGGAGAAGACCTATCCGGTGATTGCCACCACCTCCAAGCTGATGAGCACCGGAGTGGACGCCCAGACCTGCAAGCTGATCGTGCTGGACCAGAACATCCGCTCGATGACGCTGTTCAAGCAGATCATCGGCCGGGGCACAAGGCTGCGCGAAGACTTGGGTAAGTCATGGTTCACCATCCTCGACTTCAAACGGGCCACCGAGCTGTTCGCCGACCCCGCGTTTGATGGTGAGCCGGTGCAGATCTATGTACCTGGTGGCGATGACCCGATTGCGCCGCCTCCACCCGAAGATCCGCCACAAGGCATTGAGGGGTTGGGTGGAGAGGGTCAACCACCGGGTTTCACGCCTCCCGGTACTGGCCCGGGTGGCGATCCACCCGAACCGGAAGAACCGAAGAAGTACGTCGTCGGCGGTATGGTCACGGTTTCCGTGGCGCGTGAGCGCGTGCAGTACCTCAATGCCGAAGGCAAACTCATCACCGAGAGCCTGCGTGACTACACCCGCATCAACCTCAAGCGCCAGTTCGATTCGCTGGACAAGTTCCTGCAAGCCTGGAACGACGCCGACCGCAAGGCGGCCTTGATCGATGAACTTGAGCGTCAGGGCGTGCTCATCGAAGCCCTGGCCGACGAGGTCGGCAAAGACCTGGATCCGTTCGATCTGCTGCTGCACGTGGCCTACGACCAACCACCGCTAACCCGGCGTGAGCGTGCCAACCGCGTGAAAAAGCGCAACGTCTTCACCCAGTACGGTCCCATGGCCCGCCAGGTCATCGAAGCCCTGCTGGACAAGTATGCCGACGAAGGCATCACCACCCTGGAGGCGAGCAACGTGCTCACCCTGCCGCCGGTCAACCAGTTGGGCCTGCCCGTCGAACTGATTCGCGCCTTCGGCGGCCGACCCCAATACCTTTCCGCGCTGCAAGCACTCGAGCGTGAGCTCTATGCCGCGTCCAACCCGCCTGGAAGCGTTGCAGGCAGCACCGCTTCAGCGGCACCTTTCTGATTTCTCTTTAACTGAATGTCCAACCTCTCTCCCGTCATCAAATCCATCCAGGACGTCATGCGCCAGGACTCTGGCGTGGACGGCGACGCCCAGCGCATCAGCCAGCTGACCTGGCTGCTGTTCCTCAAAGTGTTCGACGCGCTGGAAGAAGAGCTCGAACTCACCCGCGACGACTACAAGAGCCCCATGCCCGAGAGCATGCGCTGGCGCAACTGGGCCGCCGACCCCGAAGGCATCACCGGCGACGACCTGCTGGACTTCGTCAACACCGAGCTGTTCGTCACCCTCAAGAACCTGCCGGCCGACCCGGTGCGCAACCCGCGCGGCTATGTGGTGCGCGGCGTGTTTGAAGATGCCTACAACTACATGAAGAGCGGTCAGCTGCTGCGGCAGGTGATCAACAAGCTCAACGCCATCGACTTCAACCGCCAGAGCGAGCGCCACCAGTTCAACGACCTCTACGAAAAGATCCTGCGCGACCTGCAGAGCGCGGGCAACGCCGGTGAGTTCTACACGCCGCGGGCGGTCACCCAGTTCATGGTGGACATGGTCAACCCGCAGCTGGGCGAGGTGGTCATGGACCCGGCCACCGGCACCGGCGGCTTCCTGGTCTGCGCCATTGAGCACCTGCGCAAACAGGTCAAGAACGAAACCGACGCCGCCCAGCTCCAGGCCAGCATCCGCGGTGTGGAAAAGAAGCAGCTGCCGCACATGCTGTGCATCACCAACCTCATGCTGCACGGCATCGAGGTGCCCAGCGCCATCCGCCACGACAACACCCTGGCCCGCCCCCTGCGCGACTACACCCCCGCCGACCGGGTGGACGTGGTGCTGACCAACCCGCCCTTCGGCGGGATTGAAGAGCCGGGCATCGAGCTGGGTTTCCCCGCCGATGTGCGCACCAAGGAAACGGCCGACCTGTTCCTGGTGCTCATCAAGCACATCCTCAAGGCCAACGGCCGTGCTGCGCTGGTGTTGCCCGACGGCACGCTGTTTGGCGAAGGCGTCAAGACCCGCATCAAGGAACAGCTGCTGACCGAGTGCAACCTGCACACCATCGTGCGCCTGCCCAACGGCGTGTTCGCCCCCTACACCGGCATCAAGACCAACCTGCTGTTCTTCACCAAGGGCCAGCCCACGCAGCACATCTGGTACTACGAACACCCCTACCCCGAGGGCGTGAAGAGCTACAACAAGACCAAACCCATCCGCATCGAAGAGTTCGACGCCGAGAAAGCCTGGTGGGGCAGCGAGGCCGATGGCTTTGCAGGGCGAGTGGAGAACGAACGCGCCTGGAAGGTCGGCATCGACCAGATCAAGGCCTCCAACTACAACCTCGACCAGAAGAACCCGCACGCCCCCGAGCAGGAAAGCCACGACCCGGACGAACTGCTGCGCCGCTACGCCAGCCTGCAAGCGGAAGCGCAGGGCCTGCGCGACCAGCTCAAAGCCATCCTGGCCGAATCGCTGAGCGGAGCCCGCGCATGAGTGCGGTGGTAGAAGCCCGCGAACCCAGCGCGAAATACCTCAGCGCCCTGCAGCCACCACTGGTGCAGCAGTTCGACCTGCTGGCTACCGCGCCCGGTGGCGTGGCCAAGCTGCGTGAACTGATCTTGACGCTGGCCGTGCAGGGCAAATTGGTTCCGCAGGACGCGCAGGACGAACCTGCGAGCGAGTGGCTGAAAAAAATGCAAGAGGAAAGAGAGCGCCTAGTAGCCACCAAAAGAATCCGTCGGTCCAAGCCACTGACTCCTGTGAAGGAAAGCGAATACTTGTTCGACCTGCCCAGAGGCTGGGAATGGGAGCGTCTCGGCAATCTTGGCGACTGGGGGGCAGGCGCGACACCGTCAAGGGCGAACAGTAGCTACTACGGAGGACGGATTCCCTGGTTCAAATCGGGAGAGTTAACGGCTGACTTTATTTCCGAGTCAGAAGAGACCGTCACCGACAAAGCGCTGAGCGAGTGTTCTCTTCGCTTGAATGCAGCAGGTGATGTGCTGCTCGCGATGTACGGGGCAACCATTGGAAAGACCTCGATTCTTTCCGTGCCCGCAACGACCAATCAAGCAGTATGTGCATGCACTCCTTATGGAGGGCTCTCAAACACCTACTTGCTCTTGCTCATGAAGGCATTGAAGCCATATTTCATCAGCATCGGTGCAGGGGGTGCACAGCCCAATATCTCTCGCGAGAAAGTCATCGCCACAGTTGTCGGTCTACCACCTCTCACCGAGCAAGCCCGCATCGTCACCCGCGTCGAAGAACTCATGCGCCTGTGCGATGCCCTCGAAACCCAGGGCCAGCTCGAAGCCGCGCAACACGCCCAGCTCGTGCAGACCCTGCTGGGCGCGCTGACCGGCAGTACCTCCCCAGACGAATTGGCCGACAACTGGCAACGCGTCGCCACCCACTTCGACCTCCTGCTCGACCGCCCCGAAGCCATCGACGCTCTGGAACAAACCATCCTGCAACTGGCCGTGCGCGGCCTGCTCGTGCCCCAGGACCCCAAGGACGAACCCGCCAGCGAACTGCTAAAGAAGATTCGCGCCGAGAAGGATCGTCTGATCGCGGAGGGGAGGATCAAGCCGGACAAGCCGCTGGCGGACATTGCAGATGAAGAGATACCGTTTGAGGCGCCACAAAGTTGGGTGTGGGCGCGCTTGGGCGAGGTAGTCTCTATCTCCAGCGGCATAACACTGGGACGGAAGACAGCCATCCCCGCGCCTGTTTCATATCCCTATTTGCGCGTGGCAAACGTTCAGCGTTGGCACTTGAATCTGAGCTCCATGAAAGAGGTCGTGATCGACCGATCAGAACTTGCGCGCTTCCAGCTTGCAAAAGGCGATTTGTTGATCACCGAAGGCGGCGATTGGGACAAAGTAGGACGCACCACCATTTGGCGTGACGAGCTGCCTGTGTGCTTGCATCAAAACCACGTGTTCAAGGCGCGTGGAATGACTGCTGAATGGAATGCGATTTGGGCAGAGCTCTACTTAAATTCAACCGTTGCTCGCGCCTACTTCGCGTCGTCCGCCAAGCAGACTACAAACTTGGCGTCTATCAACATGACTCAGCTGAAGGGCTGCGTTTTCCCGCTTCCTCCACTGGCAGAACAGTCCCGCATCGTCACCCGCGTCGAATCCCTGCGCCGCCTGTGCGCCGACCTGCGCCAGCGCCTCGCCGCCCGCCAGACCACCCAGGCCCACCTGGCCGAAGCCCTGATCGACGAGGTGGCCTGAGCATGTCCTTCGTCGGCGAAGCCACTGGGGTGTTCGGTCTGCTGGAGAAAGCATGGAACCTGCTGCGCGACCGCCTGGATCCGGCCCGCGCCCAGGCCGAGCGGCTCATCGAAACAACTTTCGAGGCCTACGGCATCGCCCGTCAGCAGATCCCCTTCCTGCTACCCGCCGAGCTGAAGCCGCACAACGCGTGTTCTCTTCCCCAGGCAAGCTGAAATACAAGGTCGCCCCATGTCATGTGTCCACTACCTGAGTTCTGTGCTTCAAGCGAACCGGCTGGCGGATGACGAAGCCAGCTACACACGCATGTCCGGTACTGTCGCCAGCCGCCTCACCGCAATGGGGTTTGAGCAGCCAGTTGACCTGGACTTGCTACCTGAGAAATGGTGGGTGCTGAAGGTGGACGCAGCGGCCATGGACGACCAGCTGGAGTCCGGCGGCGCGATGGTGACTGTCGAGGCAACGACATCGGCGATCGTTCACCGGTTTGGTGGGTACTTCTGTGAGGTCGTTGGAGGCCCCTTTGAAACCCAAGCAGACATGAACGGCTGCGTCTGGGTGAAGGCAGGTTTCGACCGTCTTTCGCTAGGTGCAAAGGCCTTGCCTTGTGTCATTCCAGGCTGGATTGCCAAGAGATTGGCGGCCCAAGGCCTATTCACTCCCGTGCCGTTCTCCAAGCTGGCAGATGCCTACTGGGTGTGCGGTATGGGTGGGGGCGTTGCTTCTACCCATGAACTGGAAGAACAGATGCGATCAGAACTGGATATGCACCACGGCATCACCGACGGACCCTTCAACTCACATGCTGAAGCCACATTCGCCTTCGATGTTCTGTGGGAAAGCCCAGAGTGACTTGAACGGCCAGCGAATGCAAGGCCACCAGATCCGCAAGAACAGCAAACCCACAGCCACCGCACATGCCCATACAACACGCCATCTGGCAAGTCGGCGCACAGCCTCAGCCGCTCACCAACAGCAAGTTGCCCAGCGAGCAGCTGCTGGAAGACATGATCGTGCAGGACCCGCGCATCCTGTCGAATGAATGGATGCTGATCGGTCGGCAGGAGATCACCACCTTTGGCGGCCGCATCGACCTGCTGGCCATGGCGCCTGACGGATCCTTGGTGTTGATCGAGCTGAAGCGCGACCGCACGCCACGCGAGATCGTGGCCCAGGCGCTGGACTATGCGTCCTGGATGGAAGAACTAAGTGCAGAAAAGCTGGTTCAGATCTACAGCCGGTTCTCCAAGGGCGGCAGTCTGGAGGAGGCATTCCAGGAGCGCTTCGGTGCAGCCTTGGACGAAGAGTCGCTCAACAAGACCCACCAGATCATCATCGCTGCCGCTGAGCTTGACCCGTCCACCGAGCGCATCGTCGGCTACCTTAACGCTCGCGACATCCCGATCAACGTGATCTTCTTTCAGGTATTTCAGCATGGGGAACACCAGCTGCTGAGCCGCACTTGGCTGATCGATCCGGGCGAAACCCAGGCCAACGCCGCCGTTGGCAAGAGCAACGTTGGCGAGAAGGAGCCATGGAACGGTGAGTACTACGTGTCATTCGGTGACACGTCCAGCCGCAGCTGGGACGACGCCCGCAAGTATGGGTACATCAGTGCAGGAGGTGGCACCTGGTACAGCCAGACGCTCAAGATGCTCTCACCAGGCGACCGGGTCTGGGTCAACATTCCCAAGAGGGGTTACGTGGGTGTTGGCGTGGTGGAGCAATCCGTGCAACCTGCCAGCGAGTTCACTGTGATGACCGATCACGGGGAGCAGTCCGTGATGGACGTGGTTCAGCATGGCGCCAAGTACAAGACATCAGCCGACACGCCCGAACTCAGCGAGTACTTCGTCAAGGTGAAATGGATCCATACGCTGGAGGCCGGCAAGGCTTTCTATGAAGTGGGCCTCTTCGGCAACCAGAACACTGTGTGCCAGCCCACGACGCCCAAGTGGCGCCATACGGTGGAGCGGCTGAAGCAGGTTTTCCAGATCGATAAGGGCCAGCCATGAAGAGCGCACTGTTCGTCGACTTCGACAACGTCTACTCCAGCCTTCGCAAGCTCGACCAGGAAGCCGCGGACCGGTTTGCTAGTCAGCCGGGCATCTGGATCGACTGGCTGACGGAAACACTGCGACCTCCGCCGCATGCTCCTGACACCGAAGGCAGGAGACTCCTGGTGCGCCGCTGCTATCTGAACCCGCAGGCCTTCCAGCGCTTCCGGCCAGCATTCAACCGGGCAGGTTTCGAGATCATCGATTGCCCACCCATGACGAGCGAGGGCAAGACGAGCACCGACATTCACATGGTGCTGGACATCGTCGACCTGCTGCAGCACCAGGTGCACTATGACGAGTTCATCGTCTTCTCTGCCGACGCAGACTTCACCCCGGTATTGCGCAAGCTCAGACGCTGGGACAGGCGTACCACGGTCCTGGCGGTCGGATTCCCATCAGCAGCCTACAAGGCGTCTGCTGATCTGCTGATTGACCAGGACGAATTCATTCGGACCGGGTTGGGTTTTGCTGAAGAAGACGCAATCCCAGAGTCCACACCTGTGACGAAGAGCAGATCTCAAGCAGATGTCCTCAAAGACGCCACGGCCTACACAATGCGCTTGCTTCAAGAGTCGCCGAAAGCCGTGGCACTTCCATTCCTCGCCAGCAAGCTTGCCCAGGAAGTTGACGGCATGGACGCCGCCACATGGGCAGGGTTCGGCAGTTTCCGAAAGCTGATGGACCATTGGTCGCCGAGACTGAGGCCCTTGGTGGTCGATTGGGACAGCGGCACCATCAGTGACCCGGCGAAACATGAGCTTCCCCAACGAGCCAAGTCAATCCACGAGGGCAATGGCGAGAAGCTAGACGACGTCATCCGCAGTGTCCACCGCCTCATCCTCGACGAGTTGGTGAAAGCTGGACGCCCTGTGCCGTGTGCACGCCTGGCACAGCTGATCGTGGCAAGGCATGGGGAAATGGCGGCTGACTGGGGCGGCAAGGGTTCGTTTCGCAAGTTCATGGACTCACTTGACCTGGAGCCACTCAAGGTGAACTGGGAGAACGGTGGCGGAACGGTTGTCGACCCTCGGGTCATAGCCACGCCGACACCTTCAAAGACCAATGACTGGGGACGAGATAAGCATCTGTACCCTGTTGTCTACCAAGTGAATCAGGCGACAGGGATGCCTTTGCTTTCGCCAGCAGAGATCAGAGGGCTTCTGGATGTCGTGGCTAAGGATGTTGAAATGACCCCGTTTGCACTGTCTGACACCAGCAAGCGGGTTCGAGACCAATGCCGCACGCTGGGCTTGGGGATCAATCGGGCAGACACGAGCTATGTACTCAAAGGCATCTTGCTTGGCGGCCACGCATTCGACGGAGGAGACAACTCCAGACGCTCTTTGGCCAAGAGCTTCATTCAAAGCATGAAGGCCATCAGTGCGCGCGAGCAGATTGAAGTCGATGCAGACATGGAACGAGCGCTGATGGTCTGGGCAACGGGAGAACAGACTTGATCATTCGAACATCGCAAGCTTCAATGCAGCCTCAAAGGCTTTCTTCCGGTTGCGGAGCTGATTGACCGGTATGCAGCGTTCACGGTCGGTCGGCGCTGGCCGTCGTACTCACGATGTCCGCCGCATGGCGGTCCTTGCGACGTGAAGCCTGCCGCCACGTCAGCGGACCAGTCTCGAAGCATCAGCTGCCCTTTGGCGACACGGCGCTCGTCGCCAGGGGACCGGCTATAAACGACATTCCAGGCGGGCCACAGAGCTCAAGCTTTGACAATTTGACGAGGGCGCATGTTTTTCTATGTCGATGAGAGCGGGCACACGGGTTCGGAATTGTTCGACGCGACCCAGCCTGTCCTGTATTACGGGGTCCTGTCGAGCGATATGAACCTCGATGTGCTGGTCGAGGAGAGGCTCACCCCCTTGCGCAAACGCCTCGGCGTGGACCGGCTGCACGCGGCTCAGCTTGGAGTCGGCAGACTGGCCACCATCGCCGACGAGTTGGTGTCCATGCAGAAGAAGTTCACCTTGCGCTTTGACCTATACCGGGTGAATAAGCCGGACCACGCGGTCATCTGCTTTTACGATCAAGTCTTCGACCAAGCCATGAATCCGGCCGTCACTTGGACCAGCTATTGGACGCCGCTGCGATACATCCTTTTGCTGAAGCTCGCATCCTTGTTCGAAGAAGACGATGCACGCCTCGCTTGGTCAGCCCGTATCGACACAAACCGAGCGCGAGCCAACGAGAAGCTCATCTCCGTGTGCCAACGAATCGCGGGACGTGTCGATCAGCTTTCCGACGCGCGCTCGCGTCAGTTGATCGGCGACGGCCTGACATGGGCCGCCCAGAACCCGGATGCGATTGGCTACAACGTGGATCATGCCGACGACATCAAGCAGATCAGCCCCAACATCATCGGGTTTCAGTCGGTCATGCACGGCATTGCAAGGCGAATCGTGCAGCGCGGCAAGCGAGCGTCGAGAATTGTCGTGGACCGGCAGTCCGAGTTCAACAAGGCGCAGAAAACCCTCTCGGAGTTTTTCGCCGCCGCGTCGGGCATGGAAGGCGCAACTGGCCCCGGCATGCCCAAGATCAGCTTCGCGGGGATGCCCAAAACCCCCATCGAATTCGCAGCCGGCACCGACAGCGCGGGGCTTGAGCTTGTCGATGTCTACCTGTGGATTTTCAAGAGGCTCATCGACGGCAAGGACATGGCCGCGGAGCTGATGCCGCTGGTCTACGCCCAGCGACATCGCGGCAACACCGATGAAGTATCCCTGCGAGCCATTGAGGCCAGGTGGGAACGGCATTTCGCCAACATGCCCCCGCTTGAAGACATGCCGCCGGAGCAACTCGAGGCGGCGAGAGAAATCATGGACAAGGAAGAGGCACGCCGGCAACAAGCCCTCCAAGGCCATTTGGCATCGCCTTGAGCTGCGCGCCAAGGGGCCTAAGGCACCGGTTGTAGTGACAGGCGGTTGCCACTCCAGCGCGAGCCCGAGAAGCCGCAGCGTAACAACTGCGCGGCATCGAACTGGGCAACGGCCACATCAAACGTCAACCGGTATGGCGGGCAAGAAGCCCATAGCGTCCGTCGCCGACCAGACCGGTGAAGACCTCGATGTACGCCAGGTCCTCGATCGCAGCCGGCGGGTCAGAGTTTTCGATGACGATGACCTGCAGCTTCTCCTCCAGGCTGGCGAGATGCTTGTAGAACTTCTCGGCGAGGCTTGTCGCCTTCAGCGCCTTCTCGTCGTCCGACAGATCACCGTGCTTTGACTTCAGCGGCTCACGGTACGTCAGCAGCGGGGTGTCGAGCACCAGGAAGCCGGGATGCGGTAGGCCCTTGTCAATGCAGTGCACGGCGACTGCCACGTTGAAGGCCGCATGTAGCACGGCGCGGACACCCTTGCCGTTGGCGTCCCTGGCCTTGCCGGCGACGGTGATGTCGTTGGCCTTTGCGTCGAACTGGATCTTGTCCGCATCCGGGAAGCCCCACTCGGTCAGGACCGCTTTGACGGTCTCGCCGAACTCGAAGAGCACCGTGGATTCAGGGCCAACGGGAAGAGGGTCGCGCTCGCTTTTCGTGGATGCCGCGGCGATCTCTGCTCGGCGGTTGGCCAACTTTTCACGCCGCAGGTGCAGGTCGATCAGCTTGCACAGTTCAGCGCGCTGGGCGTTGTAGTTCTCGAAGCTGCTCCGCAGCGACGCTTCCGTGGGGCGTAGGTCCAGGGCGCGCTGATCGAATTCTTCAATCTGGTCCTCGAGTGACGCGATGGAGGTCGTGAGCGCCAATGCCTCGGCGTGCAGCGAATCGACGACGTGAGCCAGTTCGCGCTGTTCACGCTCGATCTTGCGCGCTTCGGCTGCCGCGGCCGTATGCGCCATCGAAATCTCTGTGGCGGCGTGCTGGTGCTTCTGCGCGCCGGGCGGGGCGCCGCAAACCGGGCAATCACGGCCGGCCATGGCGGCCAGCAGGCTGCCGCCCTCCTCGATGGAATGCAGCCGGTCCAAGTCGGAGTTGTAGACCGCCTGCAGCTTGACGAAGCGTTCCAGGGTGATGTCGAGTTCTGCCGCTCGTGCGGTGAGTTCCTGGCGGCGGTCAACCGCGGCACGCCGCTCGGCGGCGTTGTCATCCAGCATGGTCTGCACGGCCCGCAGCTCGGCGGTGGTCGTTGCGCCACTGGCGTCCAGTTCCGCGAGCTGTGCGTCCACCTGCGTCCGGTCTGCCGGGGCGTCGCCCAGTTCCTTGTCGAGCTGCGCCAGCATCTCGTCGACGAGCTCCAGTTTGGCCGCCTTGGCGGCAATCCGCGCGGGCTCGGTGGGGACTGTCACGGTGGCCGCGTCGTCCTGACCGGTGAGGAGCAGCTTGAACAGGTTTTGATCGAGGGTGCGCTCCGTATAGCTGTTCGACACGTAGGCGGGGCTGCGCTTGGACATGATGTCCTCCTCCCCAACCACGGCGAACTTCGCCAGTACGCGGAAGGCCAGCTGTTCCTTCTCACCGCTGGCATTGCGCACAATCCACCGGTCCTGCAGGCCCAAAGTCTCGAGGATCCGGTAGGAGACAGAGTCGGTTGCCTTCGCGCTGTGCTTCCCTGACAACACCTCTCCCTTGCCGGTCGGGTGGGAGGTGATGAGACCCGGGAAGAGCTTAAGGTTTCCACCCTTGGTCGGGCGATACAGGGTGAACTCGCCCTGGTCGCCAAGGGTCAGGCCGAGCCAGACTGCGTCGTAGGCCTTGATTTCATCGGTCTTTGGAAGCTTGGAAACCGCGCCGAGCATGAAGAGCACCGCTTCCGATGCGAACGACTTGCCGGTGTTGGACGCGCCGTAGACGATGTTCAGGCCGTCGACGAATTCAAGTTTGGCAGGCTCAATGTTGGGCCCGGTGAAGGCCAGGTGGCGCAGCCGGATACCGTTCATGCGCGTGCTCCCGCAAACGTCTCTTCAACGCGGAAGTCGGCGGTCCACCGCCCGATTCGCTTTTCCATCTGCTCGCGCATCTCTGCGGCCGGCTTGTTGGCAAAGCGCTCGGCCATCCACTGGGCGCGCTCCTTGAGCGCGACGGAATACGATGCTTGCAGCAGGTCGAGGTAGATCGGGGCGTCGTCGCTCGCACCGAAGGTGATGCCGTCTTCAGTCTCGAAGACGTCGACGAGGTGCAGCTGCTGCATCAGCCGAAGGCTTTTCTCTACCAGCGGACGCCTCACCACGAGCTCGGCCGCGCGGTTGGGCAGATCCGGGTGCAGGCTGCTCGGGGCATCTGGGTCGTCGAGATCCCCGGTGTGAACGACCAGGTGGTCGAGCCAGGTCATCTCCAGCAGGTCGCAACGCCGCGGATGGAAGGCTTCCAGCACGACCAGCGCGCGGATGCCTGTTTCGAGCGTGCTATTGAAGGGGTGCGTGCTGGGCGCCGGCCTGTCTACCGATCCCATGGCATGACCCCCTCGTTGGCAAGCAGGTGGCAGGTGCCCTGCTTGACCTGCGGCCCGGCATGCCGGCCCAGCACGCCGGAAGCTTGCAGCAGGGCGGCCTGCTGCATGACCTTGTTCAGGCGGGCGAACTTGTTGGAGTGATCGGCGTCGTGGACGTCGACAACGCCGTGGTGGACCTCGTCGCGGAAGGTCTGGACGAACTCCTCCGGCGTCGAGTCACGGTAGAAGCGGTCGAACGCCGTGGCGTCGAAGAAGCGGGTGCGCTGGATCTTGAGATGCGGCCCCACATCGGGGCAGGCCAGCGCGGCATCGGGATCGGGGTAGGTACCCGGCCCCCGCTCCTCGTACACCTTCAGCAGTTGGCCGAGGTAGGCCGATTCGCTGGCGTGGATCGCAGCGGGCACGACGCCCCTGGGGCTCTGGCCGGGGTCGGCATCAAACCATTTGACCAGCGCCGGCATGCATGCCGGATCCTTGGCCAGCAGCCTGGCGTCGAGCCAGTGGACGTTCGCGAAATCGAAAGCTCTGATCTTGGCCTCGATCTCCGGCGTCAGCTTTACCGTCGCGTTCTCCACCAGGTCACCCGCGATGTACGTGTCCCAGCGATCCAGGAACGCCTGCTTCAGCCGGTCCGGGTGCGCGACGAACTCGCGTACCTTGCGCACGACGCCCAGAGGCGCCACGAAGGTGTAGGCCCGCGGCAGCGCGTACGCGCCTGCCGCCGAGTGCATGAAGATCTTGCCCAGCTCTACGAACAGCGCCTTCTCGGACAGCGGCTTGCTAAGCTGCTTGCACTGGAAGTTGTCCCATGGCCCGTCCATCCGACGGTCGGTGACGTAGCCCGTGACATCGCGGCCCAGGTCGCCCGTGCCGCTCCACCGGTCGTGCGAGTGGTAGTCCTTGCAACGCTGGTGCAACCAGTCGTCGACGAAGTCCTCGAGCTCCGCCGCGGTCAGCACGGAGATCAATCCGGGGTAGTTCTTGTGCAATGGGGCTCCTCCCAAGTCCGATCTTAGATGGGGCGTCGATACCTGGCGGGCCAATGATAGCGACGCCTGAAGCTGTCCACGGTGTCAGCGCGGCGCCGGGCCCCGGCCGTAGACCAGCGCGTCGCGAATCTCGACGTCAAGGCCGGCGACCAAGCGCACTGGCGCTTCGGTGGTCAGGTCGGATCGGCTGTTGACGACCGCCAGGCCGATGGTGCTGCACTCAAGGCACAGGGCGACGGTCATCCAGAATCGGCCGACCGCCGCACCCTATCGAGTACCCGGTCTACGATGCGCAGCGGTCATACGAACCGCTGCACATCGAATGTCGGGTGACGAACGCGGCGGTCGCTCGGACCGTCTGCCGTGAATGACTCTGACCAGCCTAGAACAGCCTGTAGCTGCCCTGACACTGCGCAAACTACATCCCGCATGGCCCATGCGGATCAAGGCAGCCGCACCGGATGACACCTAAGTCCTTGATTTTTGAAGAAAACCTCCTGAATGAGATCCAGGAGGTTTTGACAGAGTTAATTCATTTTTGACAGGGTTTATTCACAGAACCAGAGAAATTACCCACTAGCGAAATTATTCTACGGTCACGCTCTTGGCCAGGTTGCGTGGCTTGTCCACGTCGGTGCCCTTGGCCAGGGCCGTGTGGTAGGCCAGCAGTTGCAGCGGCACCACGTGCAGGATGGGTGACAGAGCACCGTAGTGCTCGGGCATGCGGATCACGTTGACGCCGTCGTCGCGGCCGATGCGGGTGTCGGCGTCGGCCAGCACATAGAGCACGCCGCCG
>Ga0265293_10009791_pt1 | contig 13635 bp, 13 predicted proteins | sample Munlanlewell138R_FD_192505 | JGI IMG/M metagenome (GOLD analysis project Ga0265293, IMG submission 192505) | Leachate microbial communities from a municipal landfill in Southern Ontario, Canada - Leachate well 138R | ecosystem: Engineered > Solid waste > Landfill > Unclassified | place: Canada...
AACTCGAGGCCCCCCAGCCCGCGCTCCGCCGCCTGCCGCGCGAGGCCAGGGAGCATGACACCACCGCCCGCCTCCACCTCGAACTCGCCCTCGGGGAAGACGACGGCGCGACAGCAGCGCCGGAGGGAGACGACCACGGCGCGGACGCCCTCGTCGGTGACGAGCACGTTGGAGCCGCCACCGGCGACACGGACGGGCAGCCCCACCTCGTGCGCCCACGCCACGACCCGGTCGAGGCCCTCGATCGTCTCCGGGGTGCCGAAGTACGCGGCGGGGCCGCCGAGGCGCAGGTAGGTGTGGCGCGACATCGGCTCGTCGCGCACCAGGCCGAGCGCGGCGGGTGCCTCGGGCAGCCCCTCGAAGGGTGACGTCATGCCGAGGATCGTAGGGCGACGGTCGCGTTGGGGGTGGCGGAGGCGGGGCGGGGAGGACGGAGCGGACCCTCACCCCCGGCCCCTCTCCCGGAACCGGGAGAGGGGGGATCGGAGTCAGAGGGCAGCGCCACGAGATCCGGATCTGCCTCCCCTCTCCCGGTTTCGGGAGAGGGGCCGGGGGTGAGGGCCTTTCGGCTAATCGCCGTCGGGTAGTGCAGGCGCCTTCGTGTGCCAGTCGGTCGCGCCCTGGAAGGCGTGCGCCGCGCTCAGCACGGTGGCGTCGTCCCAGAGCGCGCCGCTGATCATGAGGCCGGTCGGGAGGCCCTCTGCGTCGAACCCGCAGGGGACGCTGATCGAGGGCTGGTGCGTCATGTCGAACACCGTCGTGTTCACGAAGATCGTGGGCGGCGCCTGGTCGCGCTCCTGGTCTGGGTCGATCGGTGGGGCCGTGATCGGCGAGGTAGGGGCAAGGTAGCCCGCGAGGTGGTGCTCGCGGAGGACGGCCTCGAAGTGGCGCTCCGCCAGCTTGCGGACGTCCAGCCCTCGGGCGTAATCCCACGCCGTGCGGTCGAACGCCTGCGCGATCCGGGAGCGGACGGCCGGCCCGATCTGGCTCGGCTCCTCCATCAGCGCCTGGTGGTAGGAATAGCACTCCACCGAGATGAGCCCCGTGAGGGCGGCCCGCCAGTCCGGATGGTCCTCCATCGGTTCGACCTCGATGACCGTCGCGCCGAGGGAGCGGAGCACGTCCACGGCCGCGAGGAAGTTCGCCTCCACGGCCGGGACCGCGTCCTTCAGCATCGAGGGGATGATCGCGAAGCGGAGGCCGCCCACGCCGTCCTCCAGCCCGGCGGTGAAGTCCACCGCCGGCCGCGCGATGCTGTCCAGGTCGTGCTCGTCGTAGCCCGTGAGGACGTCGAGGAGGAGCGCGCAGTCCTCGGCGGTGCGAGCCATCGGCCCGGCGTGGTCCAGCGTGTGCGAGAGCGGCGTGATGCCGGTGCGCCCCACGAGGCCGTAGGTCGGCTTGTGCCCCGTCACCCCGCAGAACGCCGCGGGGATGCGGATCGAGCCGCCCGTGTCCGTCCCCAGCGCGCCGAGCGCCTGCCGCGCCGCCAGCGCCGAGCCTGAACCGCCGGAGGATCCCCCGGGCACGCGCTCCAGGTTCCACGGGTTGTGTGTCGCGCCGTAATGGATGTTGTTCGTGGTCCCGCCGAACGCGAGCTCGTGCGTGTTCGTCTTGCCGAGGAACACCGCGCCCGCCGAGCGCAGCCGGCGCACCGCGGTCGAGTCCTCGGCCGCGACGCGGCTGCGGTAGGCGCCGGTCCCGCCCGTGGTCACGACCCCGGCGATGTCGTACAGGTCCTTCACGGCGATGGGGATGCCATCGAGCGGTCCGAGGCGTCCCCCGTCCACGACGCGGGCGTCGCTCGCCTCGGCCTCAGCGCGTGCCGTGTCCACCAGGACCACCACATACGAGTTCAGCGCGGGTTCCGTCGTCACGATGCGCGTGAGGTGGGCCTCAAGCAGTTCGACGGCGGTGACCTCGCGCTTCTCTAAGAGGCGAGACGCCTCCGCGATCGTGAGGTCCGAGAGGTCGGTCATGCTGTATCCATTCGCGCATCGTGCTGGGCCGCACCGCAGGGTACGCCTCGACGGAGGAGAGTCGAGGGGTGCCGAGTGGTGTCAGACTCGGCTACCTACATTGACCCATGATTTCGGCGACGCCTACGCTCGGCGCCCACCGACCGATGGATGCACGCTTGCCCTCGTGGCCCGTCTGCGAGGAGTCGAAGACAGGACTCCGATGATCGACTTCGGCCTCGTCGATGCGGTCGACGCGGAAGCGATCGGCCAGCCCGGCCAGCGCACGTTCCGCGTGCGCGCCCGCTCCGGCGATTCGTATGCCGCGCTCTGGCTCGAGAAGGAGCAGCTCGCCCAGCTCGGACGGCTGTTCTCCCAACTGCTCGCCGAGCGCTCCAAGCAGCGAGGGCGCGCCGCCGCCGAGGTGGAGCCGGTTGGGAACTTCCCGCAGACCCCGCAGGTGAACCTGCAGGTCGCGCGCCTCGGACTGGACTACGACACCGACAACGAGCGCGTGGTGCTGCTCGCCGACGACCAGACTGCCCTCGAACGGGGCGACTCGCCGGCGTTCCGCATGGAGATCGCGCGTGACCAGGCTCTGCAGACGATCCGCGTCATCGAGGACGCCGTCTCCGGAGGCCGCCCGCTCTGTCCGCTCTGCCACCAGGCACTGGAGTTCGAGGGCCAGCCGCACTTCTGCCCCGGCGGCAACGGCCACTCGAAAGAGCTGGAAGTCCCCCCGCTCGACGCGGAAGAGGACGACTAGAAGGAGCGGTGAGGGCCTCCCCCGCCTCTGACCTCTCGAGGCGCTAGTCGTCGCCCTCGCCGTGGGGCCGGACCAGCAGCACCGAGGCGTTCCGGGTGTTCCTCGCGACGTGGTCCGCCACGGAGCCGAGGATCGCGCGACGGAAGCCGGTGCGACCGTGGGTCGCCATGACCACCACGTCCGCGCCGACCTTCGCGGCGGCCTCCACGATCTCGTCGCCCGCCTGCCCCTCGCAGATCAGCGTCTCGACCGAGGTGACTCCGGCGGCTTCGAGCTCCGTCTTCGCGGCGTCCAGGTTTCGCGTGGCGGCCTCGCGCTGCGCGGCCACGGAGGCGCGGGCCGCGTCCACCGTGATCTCACCCATCGCCATCGGCTCGATCGTGATGCCAGAGGCCTGCGCGATCAGCTGCGCCTCCGAGTCGATCACCTGGACCAGGACGACGGGCGCGCCGGCCTTCAGTGCGAGTTCGCGTGCGTCGTCGAGCGCCTCGCGCGACAGGTCAGAGCCGTCCAGCGGCAACAGGATCTTTGTGAACATCTAGGAGCGTGTCCTCTCGAGGTGCGGTCACCCTCGAGGCGTCGTACGGCGCAGCGCTGGGTGCGCCCGCGATGATAGCGCGACGCACCCTCGGTGCCATCGAGGAGCCATCGGTCCGCCGAGGGCGGTCCGGGCGCCTCGGACGGGGTAATTCGCCTCCGCGTTCCCGTAGTCTTCCCTCCCATGACTCGTCGAGGCCGCCCGGCGCACCCTGACATCCTCACCCCCGCGGAGTGGGGCGTGCTGGACGGCGTGCGCGAGGGCCTGAGCAACGCCGAGATCGCGGACCTCCTGGGCGTCAGCGTGAACACCGTCCGCTATCACGTCTCCAACATGCTCACGAAGGTCGGCGTTCCGGACCGCCAGGCGCTCGCGGCGTGGGAGGGCGCCCCGGCCGTCGAGGTCCGTCGTCACCACGGCCTGCTGGCGCTCGCGCGGATCGTCGGCCTCGCGGCGGCGCTCCTCGTGGGTGCGGTGCTCGTCTGGATCGCCCTCGACCGGTTGTCGGGCACCTCGGCGGAGGTCCCCGCGAGCCCACCGGAGGCGACCGCGACGGCGGAGGGGGAGGAGGCGTTCGATCCGCTGGCGCGGGACGTGCCCTTCGTGTCGGACGGTCGCTACTGGGCGCGGGCGGTTGTCAGCAACGGGAGCACCGGCCTCTCCTCGCCGGCGGTCGTGGTGCGTCCTGACGGGACAATCGTCTTCGTCGCCACGGTCGGACAGGCGAAGATGCCCGCTCCGCCGGTCGATGTCGGGGGCCCGCCGCTCGCCATGGCCGGTCGTGACGACATCGTCCTCGGGGCTCTTGCTGCGGATGGGACGCACCTGTGGAGCCGCCTGATCGGCGGGCCGGGGTACGACTACATGGGCGACATCGCGCTCGCCGAGGATGGTGACATCCTCGTGTCCGGGACGTTCGAGGACGGGATGGACTTCGGAGGCGGCTCGACCCCGAGTGCTGGCGGCTACCAGCCGGGGTCAGTCGGCGCGCGGGATGCGTTTGTCGCGCGGTTCGATCCGGACGGTGACCTGCGGTGGGCGAAGACGTTCGGGTGGGAAGGCCGCGACGATGGCGGCGCGGTCGAGGTCCTCCCCGACGGCGACATCGTGATCACGCTCACCTCCTCGGCGACCGAACTACACATCGGCACGACGCGCCTCGAGAGCCCCGAGGGTGAACTGAGCGCGGTCGTCCGGCTGACCTCAGACGGTGACGTGATGTGGGCGCGGGCGATCTCGGATGCGACCAGCCTGGGTTCGTTGTGCCTCGATCAGGAGGGCAACCTCCTCATGACGACGCGCATCCGGACACGGATCGATGGACAGCGCGTGTCCGGCGTGGACGGACTGCTCAAACTTTCGAGCGACGGCGAACCGATCTGGCGCACGACCTTCGACGGTATCGTCCCCTGGGCGACGACCGTCGCCCTCGCCCCCGACGACTCGATCGTCATCGGGGGAGCGTTCGTCGATGGTCCGGTGGACTTCGGCGGGGGCGTCCTCGCACCCGGCGAGGGCGACCAGGGCCTCCTCGCCCGCTTTGCATCGGATGGCACGTTCGAGTGGGCTACCTTCCGTGAGGACGGCATCGAGGCGTTAGTCGTGGACGGCTCCGGCGACATCTGGATCGCCGGCGGCGACGACACGACTGTGAGCGAAGCCTACATCGAACGTCTCGACGCGGACGGGAACTCCGAGGCGTACCTGCTGCTCGGCCCTCCACAGCCGGCATGGGGCCCGTGGGGGCCCGCCCCGGAGCAACAGCAGCAGACGCGCGGCAGCAGCCTCGCGCGCCTCCACACGCTGATCGTCGACAGTGCGGCCACGGGGGAGGACGAGGTCCTCATCGCCGGCCGCTTCCAGTCTCGCCTGGTGCTTCCGTTCGACGAACGCCTGCTGAGTTCGTACTGGCTGCCGCACTTCATCGCCCGCGTCGAGACCCCCTGACTGCCTTCGGCCATGCACTGCCTTGACCCTCACGCTGCGTGAGGCCGCACGCTCCGTCCATCAACAGACGGAGGCGATGGTGCGAGACAATCGACTCATGGCACGTGAACGCCCCTACGCACGAGGTCGAGGACGGGATGTCGAGGGCGGCCCGGGCAGTTCGATCCCCTCGGGACGGACGGTCGGGGAGGTGGCGGCGCTGGCGCGGGTGACCGTGCGGGCGTTGCACCACTACGACGAGATCGGGCTCGTGCAGCCGAGCGGGCGGAGCGAGGCCGGCTACCGGCTCTACGACGAGGGCGACCTGGAGCGGTTGCAGCAGGTGCTGTTCTACCGCGAGCTGGGCTTCGCCCTCGACGATATCGGGGAGCTGATGGCCTCGCCGGACTTCGAGCGCGGGACGGCGCTGCGCGAGCAGCGTCGCCTGCTGGAGGAGCAGGGCGAACGCCTGCGCGCCATGATCGAGGCGGTCGACGCCGCCATCGCCGCCCACCAGGGAGGCTACCGGATGAACGATCAAGAGATGTTCGAGGTCTTCGGAGACTTCAACCCGAGGGAGTTCGGCGCGGAGGCGGAGGAACGCTGGGGCGACACGGTCCCGTTCAAGCAGTCCCGCGAGCGGGCGAAGGACTACCGCAAGGAGGACTGGCTGCGCATCACCGCCGAGGCGGGCGCGATCAACGAGTCCTTCGCGGAGGCGCTGGATGCCGGCGTCGCGGCGACCTCGGAGCGGGCGATGGGCCTCGCCGAGGACCACCGTCAGCACATCGTCCGCTGGTTCTACGACTGCTCGCCGGAGCTGCACCGCAACCTCGCGGAGATGTACATCGGCGACGATCGCTTCGCCGCGACGTTTGAGGCGGTGCGTCCCGGCCTCGCGCAGTACGTCCACGACGCCGTGGTCGCGAACGCGGCCGCGCGAGGGTAGCGGCGCCCGGCTCTGCTTCCGTTTTCCGTGTCTGACCCCCTCTCCCGAAACCGGGAGAGGGTTGGGGTGAGGGCCGTTCCGCGCTGCGGCGCGAAGCTGCGAAGCCGGAGGGCCCCTCACCCCCGGCCCCTCTCCCGAAACCGGGAGAGGGGAGTCAGAGGCAGAGTCGGAGGGGGGCGGAGCTAGGACTGCTTGTCACTCCACCTCTGGCAGCGCGCACACCGAGTTCGCTGTGAACCCGTGCGCCTGGAGGCCGACTGCGCGGTTGAAGCGGCCGCGGTAGTTCTCCCACGCGGCGATCGCCGTGATCTCCACGATCTGCTCTTCGGTGAACTCGGCGTGCAGGGCCTCGAACAGGGCGTCGTCCACCTCGGCGCGGGTGCCGCTCATGGCGAGGGCGTACTCCAGCGCGAGGCGTTCGCGAGGGCTGAAGGCATCGCTCGTGCGGAAGTCCGGGAGCTCCAGGATCTGGCGCTCTGTGACGCCCTCGCGTTCCGTGCCGAGGAACGAGCCGATGTCGATGCAGAATGCACAGCCCAGGTGGGTCGCGACCTTCAGCATGATCAGGCTGCGCAGGCTCTTCTCGGTCCGGCGGGCCTTCAGAAGGCCAGCCTCGAAGTCCCAGTAGGCGCGGAAGACCTCCGGGTGGCGGGCGGTCACCGCGACGGCGTTGAGCACCTCGCCGTAGTAGGCCTGGTTGACCTCGAAGGCCTCGCGGATCTCGGGCGAGGCTTCCTCAATGGACAGGGGGGCGATGCGGGTGGAGGGGGCTTCAGTCATCGGGTGCTCCTTTCGCCTCTGGGGCGGTGCGGTCATCATGGGTGTGACCCGATCTATCATGGACATCCAACCTCCACAATAGATCGCCGACACGAGAGGTCTCTCACGCGAGGAGCAGCACATGAGGATGAGCGAAGGCGTCGAGTGGGGCCTCCATTGCTGCTCCTTCCTCGCGCGGCTGGGCGAGGGCGAGACGATGGCGGGGCGGGATCTCGCTGAGTTCTTTGGCCTCCCACCTGCGTATCTGCTGAAGAACCTCCGAGCGCTCGCGCGAGTCGGCGTGCTGCGGACCACCTCCGGCCCCCGCGGCGGCTACCGCCTCGGACGGCTCGCCGAGGAGATCACGCTCCTCGACGTCGTCGAGGCGATCGAGGGCCGCGAGCACGCCTACCACTGCGCGGAGATCCGGCAGCGCGGCCCCACGGGCCTCGACCGGTCGGAGTATCCGGAGCCCTGCGGCGTCGCCGTTGCGATGTGGCGTGCCGAGCAGGCGTGGCGCGACTCGCTCAGCTCGACCACCATCGCGGACCTCGCCGAGCTCGGACACCGCGAGGTGCCTCGTGAGCAGTGGGTGAAGTCGAAGGAGTGGCTGGGGCTGGTGCGGGCGCGTCGCGCCTAGGCGCCGCAACCAGGGGCGAACGCCCGCAGCCCTCGATCGCGTGTCGCAGTACCATCGAGGCTCCCCGAGAGGTGAGTCGGCAGGAGTCCTCGATGGCAGATGCGTTCGACATGCGGCACCGCAGCCGCACGCTGGTGGATGGCCCGGACCGGGCGGCGGCGCGGTCGTATTTCCACTCGGTGGGGTACGAGGTCGAGGACCTCAAGAAGCCGCTGGTGATGGTCGCCCACGAGTGGATCGGGACGATGCCCTGCAATTTCTCGCAGCGCGCCCTGGCGCAGCGCGTGATGGAGGGCATCCGCCAGGCCGGTGGGACGCCGATGGAGGTCAACACCGTCTCGATCTCGGACGGGATCTCGATGGGGACCGAGGGGATGAAGGCATCCCTGATCTCCCGTGAGCTGATCACGGACTCCATCGAGCTCTGCGCCATCGGCTATTCGTTCGACGCCGTCGTGGTCATCGTGGGGTGCGACAAGACGATCCCGGCGGGGGCGATGGCCCTCGCGCGGTTGAACCTGCCCGGCATCGTCCTCTACTCCGGCTCGATCGCTCCCGGGCGGTTCGAGGGCCGCGACGTGACGATCCAGGACGTGTTCGAGGGCGTCGGCGCGCACGCCGCCGGCAAGCTCTCGGACGAGGGGCTCGCCGCCCTCGAGCAGGCCGCCTGTCCCGGCGCCGGCGCCTGCGGCGCACAGTACACCGCGAACACGATGGCGACCGCGCTGGAGTTCATGGGCATCTCGCCGATGGGCTCCGCCACCGTCGGCGCCACGGACGGCCGCAAGGACGACGTGGGCGTCGAGGCTGGCAAGCTCGTCATGGACGTGCTGAAGCGAGGCGTGAGGCCCCGCGAGATCATGACGAAGGAAGCGATCGAGAACGCGATCATCTGCGCCGCCTCCACGGGCGGCTCGACGAACATCGTGCTTCACGCCCTCGCCATCGCGGCCGAGGCCGGCGTCGAGCTGGACATCGACGACTTCAACCGCATCTCTGACGCGACCCCGCTGATCGGCGATATGCGGCCGGGTGGGCGCTACGCGGCGCTGGACATGGACCGCGCGGGCGGGACGCCGCTGCTCGCGAAGCGACTGCTGGAGGTGGGGAAGCTCCACGGCGACGTGATGACCGTGACCGGCCGTACCATCGCCGAGCACGCCGAGGAGGCCGTCGAGGCGCCCGGGCAGGACGTCATCCTCCCGGCGGCGCAGGCGCTCAAGCCGACCGGCGGCCTCGTGGTCCTCAAGGGGTCGCTGGCGCCGAACGGCTGCGTGATCAAGGTGGCCGGCCACGAGCGCCTGTACCACCGCGGCCCGGCGCGTGTGTTCGAGCGCGAGGAGGACGCGATGCAGGCCGTCCTCAACCACGAGATCCGCGAGGGCGACATCGTGGTGATCCGCAACGAGGGCCCGGTCGGCGGGCCGGGGATGCGCGAGATGCTGCTCGTCACCGCCGCCATCGTCGGCGAGGGCCTCGGCGAGTCGGTCGCCCTCCTCACGGACGGGCGCTTCTCCGGCGCCACGCGCGGCCTGATGGCCGGCCACGTCGCCCCGGAGGCCGCCGTCGGCGGTCCCATCGGCGCGGTCGAGGAAGGCGACATGATCGTCATCGACATCGAGAAGCGCGAGCTCAACCTCGAGGTCGACCCTGCCGAGGTCCAGCGCCGCATCGCGGCCCGGAAGCCGCTGCCCCCGCGCTACGAGACGGGCGTGTTCGCGAAGTACGCCAAGCTCGTGACCCAGGCCGACCGAGGCGCGATCACCCGCTAGCGGACGCGCGGAAGAACGAGAGCAGGAGGCGCCCGCGATGATCCTCGTCGTCGGCGCCTCCGGCACCGTCGGCGCGGCGGTCGTCGCACGGCTGCTCACCGAGGAGCCTCGCCCCCGGCTTCGCACGTTCGTGCGCACGGAGTTCGACGCAGTCCGGCTGCGCGACCTCGGTGTCGAGGCCGTCGTGGGTGACCTCGTCACGGGGCGAGGGGTGGACGAGGCGATGCGCGGCGTCACCTCGCTTGTCTACGCCGCGGACACCGCGGGCCGTGAGGGCGACATCGTCACCAACGAGCTCGAGGCGGTGCAGCACGCCCTGATCGCCGCGCGAGCGGCGGGAGTGCGGCGCGTGGTCGCCCTCAGCCATGTCGCGGCCTCCGAGGAATCACGTTCGCGGTACCTGGTGGCGCGCTGGGGCGTGGAGCTGGCCGTGCGCCAGTCCGGCCTCGCATGGGTGCTCCTGCGCGTCCCGCTGGTCGTGGGGCGGGGGAGCATGCTCTGGGAGTTGCACCGCCGTCTCGTGGACCGCTCGCCGGTCGTGCCGATGTTCCGCTCCCGTCACGTGGAGGTAGAACCGGTCGCCCTCTCGGACGTCGTGGAGGCGGTCGGCGTGAGCCTCCGCGGGCTCGATGGGGAGACGGGCGGGAGCCTGTACTACGTGACCGGAGCCTCCCGCGTGACGTGGGGGGACGTGGTCCGAGGGTGGGCGCGTGCAAGTGGATCACGGCGACTGTTCGTACCCCTACCGGGTTGGGGTGAGCAACCACTGGAGGCGCTGGCGGGCACCCTCGGGCGGTTATCGCGGTCCGAGACGCACGTGCTGCTGGAAACGCTGCGGGAGCGGCAGGTGTGTCCCGACCCCTCGTCGAGGTTCCCCCTGGGCCGGCGTCCACTGGACCTGGAGGGGGCCATTGCAGCGGTGCGGAGAGTCTGACGGAGCACTGACAGAAACGGAACCGGGCCACGCGGACGCTCGGGCGTATCGAAAGCGCGAATTCACCCCTCCGGCGGGTGCTGGGACGAACGGCTAGACGGGTTCCTCGTTGTACCTTGCGAGGAGGGACAGACCTCTGGAAACAGCGGTCCGATCCTCACAAAGCACTGGGTCCGTCGTCGCCCGTCAAACGAGCCGACCCCGCTACCTCGGCGGCGGCGGGCCCAGGCAAACCTCCTCTGGTTGAGGATCCCCCTCACTCCCCAGTCGTTGCGGTCCCCTCCGATCTGCGGTGCACGAGCAATCGAGCCACTGCTGAACAGCGACTCCGGGGTTCCCGACACCACACGGTCCTGAGTCCGGAAGACTAACCCTCGAGGACGGCGCGCCATGATCCGGCGCCGAAGCCACCGTCGAGGTGGATGACCTGCCCGACGAGCATCGGCGCTTCGTCCGAGCACACCCACGCCACCGCTGCTGCGAGGTCCTCCGGCGCCACGTTGCGTCCCGCGGGGACGTGGCCGCGTACGCGGTCGCTCACGTCGGCGCGGTAGGAGTGCTCGCCCTCGGAGCCCTCTACCCAGCCGGCGGAGACGCCGTTCACGCGGATGCCGCGAGGCGCCAGCTCCACCGCGAGGTACATCGTGAGTGACTCGAGGGCCGCCTTGGACACGCCGACCGCCGAGTAGTCCGGCATGTAGTGGTGCGCGCCCGGGGAGAGCAGGTTCACCACCGAGCCACCGCCACGCGCCTCCATCAGCGGCGCGGCAAGCTGGGCTGCCTGCCACGGGCCGAAGAGGTTCACGTCCATCGTGCGGTGCAGGTGCTTCGGCTTCTGCTCGACCGCCGGTCGGGGCCGTTCCAGCCCCCGCGCCGCGTTGTTCACGAGGATGTCGAGGCCCCCGCCGTCGCGCTCGATCTCGTCGAAGACCGCGGCGAGTTCTTCGTCGTGGCCCACGTCGCCCTGTGCCGTCGTCGCCTGCACGCCGCACTCGCGGGCGCGGGCGGCGGTCTCCTCCGCAGCCTCAGCGGAGCGTGCGTAGTTCACCACGAGGTCGCAGCCCTCCCGCGCGAGGCGGAGGGCGATCGCGCGGCCGATGCCACGGGACCCGCCGAGGATGAGCGCGCGCTTGCCTCGGAGGGACGGGTACGACGCTGGCTGGTCTGACGGTCCGGTGGTGAGGGCCATGTGGAGCAGTATGGCGGCTCATCAAGCGTTGCGCATCGTGCAAGGTTAAGCGAGCGTCAGTCGCGGCCCCGCCCGTTCGACGTCTCCTAGTCCTGTCGGACGGCGCGGTGGACGGTGTGCTGCCGGCCCTGGCGCACCTTCTCATAGTTGCCGAAGGCCTCCTCCAGCGTGCGCTGGATGTACTTCCGCATCCCGGAGAGCGTGACCAGCCAGAACTCGCCCCCCGGCCGCAGCCGGTCGTGGGCGTCCGCGAACAGGATGCTCGTCATCTCGTTCCCGACCTTCGCCGGCAGGTTCGTCGCGACGAGGTCGAACCGCGCCGCTTCGGGCACCTCGTCGAAGCCGTTCGAGAGCAGCGCGCGAGTGTTCGTGACGCGGTTCGCCTCGGCGTTGCGGTTGGCGTACTCCACTGCGAGGTAGTCGCGGTCCACCATCGTGGTCTGCCCGTCCGGCGCGAGCATCGCGAGCGTGAGCCCGATCGGCCCGTACCCGCACCCCAGGTCGAAGCAGTCCGCGTCCCGCGGTACCTCGATCTCCTCGAGGAGCATCACGGTGCCCGCATCCACCTCCCGAGGCGAGAACAGGCCCCACGTCGATGCGAAACGGAACGGGTGGCCTCGGAGGGTCCACTCGAACTCGATGCCCTCGCGGTACCGCTCGACCTCGGAGCGCCAGTCTCGACTCATGCGTGTCTCTCTGCTCCGGCTCGTAGCGCCTCGATCTGCGCGACGTGCTCCAGGTCGTGCGCCGCGACGTACGCGAGCATGAGTCGCGGCATCCTCGGCGTGCCGTCCGGCAGCCTGAACGGGCGGTCGAGGGCATCGTCCGGCAGGCGCCGCAGCAGCGCCAGCATCGGACGGCGGCACTGCTCCAGCCACTCGCCGAGGTACTCGGGCGTCGCCGCGATCGCGGGGCGGTCGCGGTGCGCGTACAGCTTCACCTCGCGGCCGTTCACCGCGGCGTCCACCGTGCGGCGTACCCAGTCCTCCAGCAGTCCCGCGTGCCAGAGCACGTCGCGCACGGACCAGCGTCGGTCCGCCGGGTCGTCCGCTGGCACCTCCGGCACCCGCTCGAAGGCAGCCTGGGTGATGCCCTCGAACGACGCGAGGAGCGCCGCCCGGGCGGCGTCGAGTTCGATGCGCAACTGCTCGACGTCCCGCGAGAGCTCGCCCATGCCGCTCCTCTAGCTCCCGCATACGATACGGCGCATGACCTCAGCAGATGCACTCCCGCTCGCTGGCCGCGTCGCCCTTGTCACGGGCGCCGCCGGGAAGGGCGTTGGACGGGCGACAGCGCTCGCGCTCGCGCGGGAGGGCGCGGACGTGGCGCTCAACACCCATCGCTCGCTCGCGGACGCGGAGGTGGTCGCGGAGCAGGTCCGCAGCCTCGGTCGACGCGCCCTCGTCGTGGGCGGGGACATCGCCGACCCCGCGACCGTGGACACGCTCGTCGCCCGTGCGCGCGAGGAGCTCGGCCCACCGGACATCGTGGTCGCGTCCGCCGGAGGCCGGTGGATCCCCCGCCCGATCGAGGCGATCCCACCGGAGGAGTGGCGCGAGGCGATGGCCGAGGAGGTGGATGCGGTCTTCCTCCTGCTGCGCGCCACGCTGCCCGCGATGCGGGAAGCCGGGTGGGGCCGCGTCGTCACCGTCGGCGGGTACGACGCCGAGCAATGGACCGTCCCGCCCGAGGTGGGCCCGGTCGACTACGCGCTCGGCAAGGCGGCGCGGCACTGGCTGGTGCGCACCCTCGCGCGGCACGAGGCGCAGCACGGCGTGACGCTGAACGCCGTCGCTCCCGGCCCGATCACGCGCCTCGCTCGCGAGGACGTGCTGGACGCCGTCCTCGGGCGGCTCGCGCTGGACGGCTACCACCGCCCGACTCAGGTGGACGTCGCCGAGGCGATCGTGCGGCTATGCCTGGATGCGAGCGTGACGGGCAGCATCGTGGCGCTGCCGGGTCCGCACCCGGGAGCGGTGACGCTGGAGTAACCCTCCGACCTCTGACCCTACGACCTCTGCTCCTTCTGGCCCCCTCTCCCGGCTTGGCGGGAGAGGGGCGGGGTCAGGGTCTGCTCCCGCGCGGAGCCATCCTCGCTACATGACGACGAGGATGACGGTGCCCTCGGGGACGTTGCCGCCGGAGAACTGTGCGGCGAAGTTCGCGTTCACGAAGGCCTGCGCGCCGATGTTGTAGCCGAGCCAGCG
>Ga0265293_10009793_pt1 | contig 13634 bp, 14 predicted proteins | sample Munlanlewell138R_FD_192505 | JGI IMG/M metagenome (GOLD analysis project Ga0265293, IMG submission 192505) | Leachate microbial communities from a municipal landfill in Southern Ontario, Canada - Leachate well 138R | ecosystem: Engineered > Solid waste > Landfill > Unclassified | place: Canada...
GTGGTGCACTTGAGCGTATGAGTATCGTCGCACTGGGTATCATGCCCTACATTTCGTCGTCGATTATCATGCAGCTGCTGACTGCGGTTAACCCGCATCTGGCGCAGCTCAAGAAAGAAGGTGAGTCCGGTCGTCGCAAGATTACCCAATACACCCGTTATGGCGCTCTCGCACTGGCGATTGTTCAGGGTACGGGTATGACAGTGGGCCTGCTGGCTCCAATGTCCTACAACCCAGGGCCTGGCTTTGTATTTACAGCGATTGTGTCGCTGGTTACTGGCGCCATGTTTATGATGTGGCTCGGTGAACAGATTACTGAGCGTGGAGTAGGTAACGGTATTTCGATGCTGATATTCGCTGGTATCGTTGCTGGTTTGCCGGCAGCGGTAAGCAGCTCCCTGACACAGGCGTATGAAGGTCAGATCAGCGGACTGTTGCTGTTTATTGTTGTGATCATTGCGGTTGTTGTTATTGCCGGCATCGTGTTTATCGAGCGCGGCCAACGCCGGATTACGGTGAACTACGCCAAACGCCAGCAAGGAAACCGACTGTATCAGCCGCAGTCCAGCCATTTGCCATTGAAGGTCAATATGGCGGGTGTTATCCCGGCAATTTTTGCCAGCAGCATCCTGCTGTTCCCGGCCTCAATCGGTCAGTGGTTCGGTCAGGCTGAAGGCGCGGAGTGGTTGCAGGATTTTGCGTTGTTGATCGGACCTGGACAGCCACTGTATGTGATTCTGTTCAGCGCTATGATTATTTTCTTCTGCTTCTTCTATACGGCGTTGGTGTTCAACCCAAAAGATGTGGCAGACAACCTGAAGCGTTCCGGTGCGTTTATTCCGGGTATACGCCCAGGCGACCAGACAGCGCGTTACATTGATGCCGTGCTGACTCGTTTGACCATGTTTGGTGCGATTTACATCACCATCGTGTGTCTGCTGCCAAACTTTGTGCAGATGATGGCTAACGTGCCATTTAATCTGGGCGGTACGGCAATGCTGATTGTTGTAGTTGTCAGTATGGATTTTATGTCTCAGGTTCAGGCTCATCTGATGTCACATCAGTACGAGTCGCTGATGAAAAAATCCAACCTCGGCAGTTTTGGACGCGGTTTGTAAGTTTGACTGGCGCACTTTATAGCCTGCGCTGAATGGAGAGAGAAACGTGAAAGTCAGAACATCTGTTAAGAAAATCTGTCGCAAGTGCAAAGTAGTAAAGCGCAACCGCGTGGTTCGCGTGATCTGCTCTGCGGAACCCAGACACAAGCAGCGTCAGGGCTAAGTATCTGGTTGATTTTTATATTTCCAGAGTATATTCTTTGCGCCCCTGAATTTAAGGGCTCAGCACTCTGGTACATGGGTAATTAATAAGATTGGAGTCAAACTATGGCACGTATTGCCGGTGTCAACATACCAGATAACAAGCACCTGGTTATCTCCCTGGAGTACATCTATGGGATCGGTGCAACACGCGCAAAACAAATCTGTGAGCGCGTAGGTATTGCCCCGTCTACGAAAACCAGCGATCTGTCACCGGAACAGCTTGATATCGTACGTGCCGAAGTTGGCAAATTTACGGTTGAAGGTGATCTGCGTCGTGAAGTTTCGATGAGCATCAAGCGTCTGATGGACCTTGGCTGCTACCGCGGTATTCGCCATCGTCGTTCTCTGCCGGTTCGTGGTCAGCGCACCAAGACCAATGCCAGAACACGTAAAGGTCCGCGCAAGCCGATCCGTAAATAATTATTGATGGCTGGTTTGTTTGTTCAGGCCAGCCTACAAGTTAAACGCTTTAATCTGATTCAGGAAATATTATGGCAAAGCCAGCAGCTAAAGCAGCCCCAAAGAAAAAGGCTCGTAAGGCGGTCGTTGACGGGATTGCATTCATCCATGCTTCTTTCAACAACACTATCGTGACAATCACTGATCGTCAGGGTAATGCCCTGAGCTGGGCTACCTCCGGTGGTTCAGGTTTCCGTGGGTCCCGCAAAAGCACGCCCTTTGCTGCACAGGTAGCTGCAGAGCGCGCCGGAAAAACAGCAATTGAGTTGTACGGTCTGAAGAATCTGGACGTTAAAGTTAATGGTCCAGGCCCGGGTCGTGAGTCAGCAGTTCGTGCGCTGAACTCTTGCGGACTGAAAGTGGGTAACATCACTGATGTTACACCGATTCCGCACAATGGTTGCCGTCCCCCGAAGAAGCGTCGCGTATAACCCGACGTTCCGGATCAGTTACAGCTCATTCCGGCCTTGTGCCGAGATATAGGAAAACAGGAGTCAGTGTATGGCCCGTTATCTAGGCCCCAAATGCAAACTCGCCCGACGTGAAGGAACAGATCTGTTCCTGAAGAGTGGCGTTCGCCCGCTGGAAAGCAAGTGCAAGGCAGAAACTCAGCCTGGTGTTCACGGCCAGCGTCGTGGTCGTCTGTCCGACTACGGTGTGCAGCTGCGTGAAAAGCAGAAAGTTCGTCGTATTTACGGCGTGCTTGAGCGTCAGTTCAGCACCTACTACAAGGAAGCTGCCCGTCGTAAAGGCGCTACCGGTGAGAACCTGCTGCAGCTTCTGGAGTCGCGTCTGGATAACGTGGTTTATCGCATGGGTTTTGGTTCTACTCGAGCCGAAGCGCGTCAGCTGGTTTCCCACAAGGCAATTATGGTTAACGGCAGTGTTATCAACATTCCGTCCTACCAACTGTCTGCAGGTGATGTAGTTTCTGTGCGTGAGAAAGCGAAAAATCAGCTTCGTATCAAAGCAGCGCAGGAGCTTGCAGCTCAGCGCACTGCCAGCGACTGGATTACCGTTGACTCCGGCAAACAGCAGGGCCAGTTCAACCGCAAGCCTGAACGTGCTGACCTGTCAGCAGATATTAACGAAAACCTGATCGTAGAGCTTTACTCCAAGTAAGTCTGAACAAGCCTTCGGCTGCCATGATGGTGCGAAGGCTTCAGTCCAGTAAACTCAAAGATTGCCAGGCTAATTGTTAAGGGTGAACCCATGCAGATTTCGTTGTCGGATTTTCTTACACCACAGTTAATCAAGGTTGAAGAGTTTGACAAGTATCATTCCAAAGTGGTGCTTGAGCCTCTTGAGCGTGGTTTTGGCCATACTCTGGGCAATGCGTTAAGAAGAATCCTGCTGTCTTCCATGCCAGGATGCGCGGTGGAAGAGGTTGAAATCGACGGTGTTGTACACGAGTACAGCAGCATTGAAGGTGTTCGCGAAGACGTTATTGAGATTCTGCTGAACCTCAAAGGTGTTGCGATCATTCTGAACGGCCAAGACCAGGCAGTTCTTACGCTGAACAAAAAAGGCCCCGGTGTTGTAACCGCGGCAGACATTGTGGTCGACCACAATGTTGAAATCGTGAATCCTGAGCATGTTATCGCCAACCTGAATGGTGTTGGTGAACTGAACATGCGTATTACCGTGCGCAAAGGCCGCGGTTATGTTCCTGCTGACTCACGTCGCCGTGATGACGACGAAACACGTGCTGTTGGCAAGCTGATGCTGGATGCCAGCTACAGCCCGGTTACAAGTGTTGCTTACTCCGTTGAAAGTACCCGTGTTGAGCAACGTACCGACCTGGACAAACTGATCATTGATCTGAAGACCAATGGCACTATTGATCCAGAAGAAGCGATTCGTCGCGCTGCAACCATTCTGCAACATCAACTGGCTGTATTCGTTGATCTGCAGAGCCAGGAAGCGGCAGCCCCAGAAGAGCCGGAAGATGAAATTGATCCAATTCTGCTGCGTCCGGTTGATGACCTTGAGCTTACCGTGCGTTCAGCAAACTGCCTGAAAGCAGAGGATATCTACTACATCGGTGATCTGATTCAGCGCACCGAAGTTGAATTGCTGAAGACGCCAAACCTTGGCAAGAAGTCACTGACTGAAATCAAGGATGTATTGGCAACACGTGGTTTGTCTCTGGGTATGCGTCTGGAGAACTGGCCACCAGCCAGTCTGCGTACCGAAGAGAAGTCGAATTAATCATAACGAGTCAGCCGTGAGGCTGCGGTTAGAATAGGAAAAGAGATATGCGTCATCGTCATAGTGGGCGTCAACTGAACAGAAATTCTTCTCACCGCAAGGCCATGTTCCGTAACATGACCGCGTCTCTGGTTGAGCATGAAATTATCAAAACCACTGTAATCAAAGCGAAAGAGCTGCGTATGGTAGCCGAGCCTTTGATTACCCTGGCTAAAAATGACAGCGTTGCAAACCGTCGTCTGGCGTTTGACCGTCTGCGTAGCAAAGAAGCCGTAGGTAAGCTGTTTACTGATCTGGGTCCTCGTTATCAAGGACGTCCGGGTGGTTACATCCGTATCCTGAAATGCGGTCTGCGCGCCGGTGATAAAGCTCCGATGGCATACGTCGAGCTGGTTGATCGTCCAAATGGCGTAAATTCTGACTCAGCTGAATAAGTAGTCAGGAAGAAGCTATACTCAAGAGCCGGGCTAGTCCCGGCTTTTGTATTTGTGCTTTCCGACTTTATGATCAGGAGACAGCTATGAGTAAGTCCTTTTATCCGCCTCAGCGCCGCCTGATGGGCCCCGGCCCATCAGATGTGAGTCCTCGTGTGCTGGCCGCCCTGTCTCGTCCAACCATCGGTCACCTGGATCCGCTGTTCATCATGCTGATGGACGAGATCAAGTCGTTACTTCAATACGCATTTCAGACGTCCAATCAGTTGACCTTGCCCGTATCCGCTCCTGGATCGGCAGGGATGGAAACTGCATTTGTGAATCTGGTTGAACCCGGCGATAAGGTTATTGTTTGCCAGAATGGTGTATTTGGCGGACGTATGCGGGAGAACGTACTGCGTACAGGGGCTCAGGCCATTATGGTAGAGGACACCTGGGGAGAACCGGTTAGCCTGTCAAAGGTTGAACAGGCGTTGTCTGAACATCCTGATGCCAAAGTGCTTGCCTTTGTTCATGCAGAGACATCAACCGGTGTGCGCTCGGACGCAGCCGCACTGTGTGAGCTGGCACGTCGTCACAATTGCCTGACTATTGTTGATGCTGTTACCTCGTTGGGTGGCATTGAACTGCGCACCGATGACTGGGGCATTGACGCGATTTACTCCGGGACGCAGAAGTGTTTGTCCTGTGTGCCCGGTTTATCCCCGGTCAGCTTCAGTGAGCGCGCTGTAGACGTGATTCGCTCACGCAAGACTCCGGTGCAAAGCTGGTTTATGGATTTAAATTTGGTGATGGCTTACTGGGGGGGAGAATCCGGGCGCAGCTACCACCATACGGCGCCTGTGAATGCCCTATATGCACTGCACGAGTCACTGTTAATTCTCAAGGAAGAAGGGCTCGAGCAGTCGCATAGTAGACACCGACTCCACCACAAAGCGCTGGCGGCCGGTCTGGCGGCGATGGGCTTGGGTATGGTGGTCGCTGAAGAGTACCGGCTGCCACAACTTAACGCTGTTGCAGTGCCACAGGGAATCAATGAAGCCAGTGTGCGGCGCCAGTTACTGCAGGACTGGGATCTCGAAATCGGGGCAGGATTGGGGTCGCTGGCCGGCAAAGTATGGCGCATTGGCTTGATGGGACACGCGGCACGCAAAAGTAACGTGGTCTTCTGTCTGGGGGCACTGGAACAGACTCTGCTGCAACACGGCATGGCACTTGAACCTGGTGCGGCGCTGGCTGCAGCAGAGAGTGTTTATGCAGGTGCTTCTGCCTGATCGCGATGCAGAAACAGGCCGATGAACAACATCGGCCATAACCCCAGGTGAATAAACGTATCGGCCGTATTAAAAATATAGTGCCAGTACGGGATTCCCTGTACATCTATAAAATCAATCACGCTGCCGTATATGAGTCTGTCGACAATGTTGCTGGCACCCCCGCCAGCAACCAGACCAAAGCCGATAAACTCGTAACGGCGAACCTGTTTACTGCACAGCAGATAAAACAGCAGTGCGGCCAACAGTGCAAAACTGAACAGCGCAAAAATCCATCCTTGGCCCTGAGCCATACCAAACACACCACCAAGATTACGGATGTGGGTAAAGTATAAAAATGGTGTGACGACTACGCTGCTGCCTTGTGGAATGTTGTGCTCAACCAAATAGCTTCCCAGTTGGGAGATTGCCAGACAGCAAAACGCAATCAGTGAAAACCACAACAGGTGTTGTGATCTGTCGGGTGCTGCAGGTTGCAGCAAAACGGCTTTTAAACTCATAGGTCCCTGCTTGTACTACTGATAATTGTTACGATCGTGGTGATAGGTCTGGTCAGCATAAACGCTGATGCGGCGGCTGCCATCGCTGTACAGGTCAATAATACTATGCGCGCAGTTATGCATGGAGGGGGCGTCCCACAGCCTGGACAATGGACGTTGCTCAATATCACAAAGCAGAGTCTTGATTACAACGCCATGGCTGACAATCGCCAGCTCGCGTGCCGGATCTTTGTCCAGTATGCGCTGGAGTTTTTGCAGCGCGCGTTGCTGGACGTCGTTATACGTTTCCGCACCATCCAATGCAAACTGATCTGGCTGGTTCCAGAACGCATAGAATTGATCAGCATGGCTGAGCCGCAGTTCTGCATAAAGCAGGCCCTCCCACGGTCCCATATGGATTTCCCGCAGTTCGTCGCAATAATGGATATCAAGGCCTGAGTCCGCAAACAGGATCTCGGCTGTTTCACGCGTACGCACGCTGCTGCTGCAATACACCGCATCAAAACTGAAATTCGCAAGGCGGTTTCGCAGGTCGGCGGCTTGTTGTTTGCCAGATTCTGTCAACACAGAGTCCTGTTGTCCCTGTGCGCGCTTTTCACGATTCCAGTTGGTTTCGCCATGGCGGATCAGATGGATCCTGCGCACGATAGTATGGTCAGTCATATTTCTAGCTCAGGGTGCGATGCACAGCATCTTGCCAACGGCGATATTGTTGTTGTCGCCACTGTTCGGGTTGGGAAGGCGTAAAACTGCGGTCGAGCAACCAGAGTTGGCTTATTTCATCGGTCGATGCGTAAAGGCCGCATTCAAGTCCTGCCAGACAGGCAACGCCAAGCGCGGTAGTTTCAGTAATCTGCGGCCGGTCCACCGGACAAGCCAGCAGGTCGGCCAGCCGTTGCATCACAAAATTATTAGCCGCCATCCCGCCATCCACACGAATCCGTGTGGGACTGAAACCATCAAGCGCCATCGCGTCCAACAGATCGCGAGTCTGGTAACACACGGACAGCAATGCGGCGGTGACAATATCCTCAATTCCGGTATCACGAGTCAGTCCATAAATAGCGCCACGTGCACCAGAATCCCACCAGGGAGCGCCCAGGCCAGTAAACGCCGGTACAAACATCACGCTTTCGCCGTGCTGCGAAAATGTCGTCATTGCTTCGGAGGCCGCAGAGTCGCCAAAAAAATGCATCTTATCGCGTAACCACTGCATTGTTGCGCCTGCCATAAAAATACTGCCTTCAAGCGCATAGGTGGTTTTACCGTTTAAACGCCAGGCAACGGTGGTCAGCAGATTATGAGTGGATTTCACAACAGTATCGCCGGTGTTCATCAGCATAAAACAACCGGTGCCATAGGTGCTTTTGGTCATGCCAGCTTCAAAACAGGCCTGACCAAAGGCAGCGGCCTGCTGATCGCCAGCGATACCGCCAATACGTACCGGGACGCCCAGAATGTCAGCCTCGGTGTCACCAAAGTAGGCTGCACTGTCGAGTACCTCAGGCAACAACTTGGCCGGGATAGCAAAAAGCTCCAGCAATTCCGCGTCCCATTGCTGGGTGTGAATATTAAACAACAGCGTGCGCGAAGCATTGCTGGCATCGGTTGCATGTCGTTTGCCGCCGGTGAGCTTCCACAGCAGATAACTGTCGACGGTGCCAAAAGCCAGATGCCCGGCATTGGCAGCTGCGCGTGCGCCTGGAATATTGTCCAGCAGCCAGCAGATTTTGCTGGCTGAAAAATATGAATCCAGTACCAGGCCCGTACGACTGTTAATCAGCTCAGGCCTGCCTTCGTTTTCGAGCCGCTTCTGCATTTTCTGGCACCAGGAAGCAGTACGGCGGTCTTGCCAGACGATGGCGCGATGAATAGCTTCGCCAGTGCGGCGATCCCAGATCACCGTGGTTTCGCGCTGGTTGGTTATTCCAATGGAGGCCAGTTGCTCCGCACTGATTCCCGCTTTCTGCAGAGCCTCGCGGCAACTGGACAGTGTGGTTTGCCAGATATCCTCAGGTTCATGTTCTACCCAGCCATCATGAGGGAAATGCTGGGTATATTCCTGCTGTGCCAGTCCTGCCCGGCTGCCATCGCGTGAGTACACAATGGCGCGGCTGCTGGTAGTGCCTTGGTCGATGGCAAGAAGGAACTGTTTCATCTGTCTACCTCGGCTGCGGAATCCGGGCGCGTTTCTGTTTTTGGCTGCGTGCTACTATAACGCAGCTTGTAGAGGATGCGTATCCATTCACTCTGAACAGGACTCAGATGGGTAATGACAGACATCATGGCAGAAGCAAAACAGGGCGCTGATGGGGAAGCGCAAGTACAGATCTACGATCTGCTGGTAATCGGAGGAGGGATCAATGGCGTTGGTATTGCTGCCGATGCGGCCGGACGCGGACTATCCGTACTGTTATGTGAAAAATCAGATCTGGCCAGTGCAACCTCTTCTGCTAGTTCAAAACTGATTCATGGTGGGTTGCGTTATCTTGAAACCTGGCAATTTCGTCTGGTGCGCGAATCGCTGGCGGAGCGAGAAGTCCTGCTCAGGGCCGCGCCGCATATTGTCAGTCCCATGCGGTTTCGGCTGCCGCATCATAAAGCGCTGCGACCTGCATGGATGATACGAGCAGGGTTGTTTCTGTATGACCATCTCAGCAAACGTGTGAGTCTGCCTGCTTCCCGAGCGCTGCGCTTTTCTGCAACAGATGGTTTAAACCCTCAATTCAATCGCGGCTTTGAATATTCTGATTGCTGGGTGGACGATGCCCGTCTGGTAGTGCTGAACGCGATGCAGGCGCGTAACCATGGCGCAACCATTCTTACCCGTACTCAATGTGTGAGACTTGAGCCTGCGATGCAAGGCAACGAGCCGCTATGGAATGCTGAACTGAAAAATTGTATAACCGGTCAGCTCATCAAAGTGAGTGCCCGCTGTGTGGTAAATGCCACCGGCCCCTGGGTGAGTACGGTCGCACGCACGCTTTATCCATTGTCCCCCGGCGAACAGGTGCGCCTGGTGAAAGGCTCGCATATTGTAGTGCCGCGCATTCATGAGCGTGATGAGGCGTATTTGCTGCAGAATGCTGATGGTCGGGTAGTGTTTGTCATCCCGTTTCAGCAGCGGTATTCATTGATAGGAACCACAGAGCAGGATTATGAGGGCGACCCGGCGCTGGCCTCGATATCCGATGAAGAAACGGAGTATTTGCTGAGTGTTGCCACGCAGTATTTCAGTAAGCCTCTGCAGCGCTCAGACATCCAACATCACTTTTCCGGTGTACGCCCTCTGATGGACGATGGCACTGAAAATGCCAGCAAAGCTTCTCGTGATTATTCATTGGCATTACAGAACCTGCCGGCGCCACTGCTGACAATTTATGGCGGCAAAATTACAACTTACCGCAAACTGTCGGAAGTGGCGATGCACAAGTTGCGTCAGATATTCCCGCAGATGAAATCAGCCTGGACGGCGACCGCCGCGTTGCCTGGGGGAGATTTTGCGGATACTGCACAGCTGCGGCAACAGATAGCGCAGCAGTATCCGTGGCTGGACCAGACGCTGATCCGCGCCTGGGTACATCGCTACGGCACTCTGACTCATACCCTTCTTGCGGGTGCTGTCAAACGAGAGGATCTGGGCCGCTGGATAGGGCCAGGTCTTTACGAGATTGAAGTGCGTTATCTGTATTGTTATGAGTGGGCACGAACCTCGGACGATATTCTCTGGCGTCGTACCAAACTGGGACTTGAATTCACTGCCAGCGAACGGGCATTACTGGAGGAAATTCTGGCCGCGATAAACACCTCTGCGGGTTAACCGCAATCGGGCAGCTTTTGATAGCTTGCTCCATTTTGGTGCGTTATGCGCATCAAGACGGGAACTCAAACCATGGTTTTGCAGTGGTTGTCAGGTGATTTGTCACTGATACAGCCTGGCACCGATTTTGCTAATGCATTAACGGAATATGGTTTTGAGAACGCCGGTAAGGAGCAGTAAGGATGAAAATATTTGGCAGTCGGCGCATGGCCAGTGTCAGCGCAGAAATTCGCGAGTTGGCCAAAGAGAAGCATCTGGCACCTTCTTCTGTGCTGGAACATACAGGCGATCCGGAAAATCCGCTGATTGCGCTGGCGCAACTGAGAAATACACTTCATTCCCATGTGGAGAAGAGTCTCAGCGCCGCGGTTGAAATTGCAGCGCAAGCACCGCAACTGGCCAGTATTGCCCGAGCAACAACACAGACCGGGCATCAACTGGCGTTGTCCTCTGAAGGTATCGCCAGCTGCTGTGAACAGGTCAGCACTGCCATCGAGGTTGAACTGGTACCCTCTACCCGTGATGTGGCGTCGTTGTCTGCGCGCGTGGCCCAAGCTGTGAGGAACTGTGAACAGGACAGCGAGCGTGCCGGTGCAAGCATTGAGCGCGTGAGTGAAACCGAACATCAACTGAGTCAGGTTATTCAGAGCCTGCAAACGCAGCTTGAAGAAGTTGTGCGTGTTATCTCTTCGATTTCCGTAATCTCCAAACAAACGAATTTGCTGGCGCTTAATGCTGCGATTGAGGCTGCTCGTGCGGGTGAACATGGCCGCGGTTTTGCTGTGGTAGCCGAGGAAGTCAGAGCGCTGGCCAACCACACCACCCACGCCACCGGTGAGGTCGCTGTGATTATCGAATCCTTCCGTAATCAGGTTGCAGGACTGGGGCAGGCCGGCGCTGAGATGCAACAGGCAGTGGGCGCCGGTGCCAGCAGTGTGCGCCACATGCGTGAAGAACTGCGGCAAGTGCGTCTGGCAATGGACGATCTTGACCATAAAGTGCATGGCATTGCTTCCAGCACAGGGCAGATGAGTGAAGCGGTGCGTGCAATCAACCGTGATGTGCATACCATTTCCAGTGAGGCCGCAGGTATTCAGAGTAAAGCAAGCCGTATCGAATCATTGGGGCTGGCCGTTTATGAACAAAGCAACGAGTTGCTGCACGGATTGGGCTGCTTCCGTCTGGCTTTGCATAAAAAAGCCAGGGAACAGATTCTGGCCGTGGGCCATCACCCGATGCTGGTCAGTGGTGACAAAGCATCCTGTGAGGCTGTGCTGGCGCAAGCTTTGAAGCAGCTCGGCAGTTTTGAGCTGATGTACCTGGTCGATGCGCGCGGTACGCAGATCACTGACAACATTTTTGCCGGTGATATTGAATGTACTCAGGACCAGATAAATGCCAGCGGCAAAAGCTGGCAAAACCGCCCCTGGTTCTACGAGGTGATAAACCAGAAATCTGCACACATTACCGAGGTGTATCGCTCTTCTGCCACCGACATGTTCTGTTTTACCGTATCCGTGCCGGTGTTCGACAGTCGCGGCGAGCTGGTACGAGTGCTTGCGGCAGATGCTCGTTTGTCATCGCTGGTGCAGCGCCTGTCCTGAGCTATCGGCTGCAGTGTTACTCCTGCAGCCAAACCTCTCGAATCCAGTCCCAGAGATTGGCCCATTCTTTATTGCCCTGAGGATCTTTGCCCAGCTTGTGACCATTCCAGTAGCGTACATCGCCGTGTTCGCCAATACAGTAATAGCTGTCACCGATCTGGCAAATGGGCAGCAGATAACGCGGCATACCCTGATCCCAGGCTTGTGCTGCGACTTCCGGCAGGTAGGTGTGAGACCGGGAATCCGCAACCGTTACAGGTTCCAGTGTTCCGTAGACCACATCGCTTGCGTAAAGCAGATATTCGCGCAGATCTTCCGGTATCGGCATCAACAGCTCTTCTTCAATTTCCACTAACAGATCGTCATCAGGCAGCTCAAGTGGCACCGGGATGGGTTCATTTTTTTCATGCAACAATTCAATTACTTCTTCCATCATCTAAGATCCCGATTGGGTTTTTCTCAAGCGTAATAAAAACTGGTCTGTACCGCGGTCAAGGACCGGATCAAAAATCGAGCGGCGTGGATTATCGCCGGTATTAGCCAGCAGATCACTCTCTGCTTCAACAATAAATCCGGAGCGTGTCACAACATCGATAGCCTGTGATTTGAGCATGCGGTGCAGGCGCTGGTTATTGTTGCCACTGACTCCGGTGTGATCAATCACCCCAACAATACCACCGGGTTTTAGAATTCTGTGCAGCTCAGTCATTAATTCGAGCGCGGCGCCAGGGCTGCGATTGTAGTAGTCATGCAGAATCTGTGACACCAGGATGAAATCAACTGAGTTGTCGGCCAGGCCATTGTCACGAATGGGCCGGTCCAGGCGTACGACATTATGCAAGCCGCCGCGGGCAATTTTGGTATCCAACGCCTGGCCCTGTGACATGTCGGTACGATCTTCGTCGTAGCGCGATGCTGCCGGGGAGTTTTGTGCGTAGACCACGCCGCTGTCGCCTACAGCACGCGACAATACAAATGTGTAGTAACCACCGGCGGCATAAACGTCCAGCGCAGTCATACCAGGCTGCAATCCTAGAAATGCCAGGACTTCAACAGGTCTGCGTGCGTCATCACGCATGCGGTCAGAAATTTCTCTATCGGTGCTCTGCAGGCTGGCTGCCAGTGCCTTTGTATCCAGTGCCTGTGTATCCAGCGTCTGTTGTGCCTGGGCCGGGGTTATTATTGCCAAAGTCGCCGTTGCCAACGTCACCAGCACAATGGCAGCCACAACGTGCTTGCAAAATGCCGGAGACATCATCGGTCTGTCCTCTGGATTGCGATTGCCGCAGTAGTACAAGTAGTTATAATCGGTGCCCAAGTTTCACATGTTGATCAATATCTGGCTACAGGAATTCCATGACACAGTTGCTGCCTGCGATTATTCGCGAAACCCGTTCCGACAAACCTGTTGATGCCGCCGTGATCTGGTTACACGGACTTGGTGCCGACGGCAATGATTTTGCGCCTATTGTGCCGGAGCTGCGCTTGCCAGCGTCTATGTCCGTGCGTTTTATATTCCCGCATGCGCCGTCTATTCCTGTGACCATCAATGGTGGATATGTTATGCCGGCCTGGTATGACATTCTTCTGGCTGATGTCAGCCGCCGTGTGGATGAAGAGCAGTTACGACAGTCAGCGGCTGCGGTTCATGCCTTGATCCAACAGCAGCATGAGCAGGGTATAGATTCGCGCCGTATTGTGCTGGCGGGATTTTCGCAGGGAGGCGCTGTGGTACTGGAAGCTGGTTTGAGCTGTCAGTTGCCGCTGGCCGGGATTTTATCCCTGTCGAGTTATTTCCCAACCGCAGACAGTGTCACCATCAATGATGTTAACCGCAGTCTGCCCATCCGTGTCTGTCATGGCACCCAGGATCCGGTGGTCAATGAGGCACTTGGGCTGGCAGCAGTAGAGTCGCTGAAAAAATTGGGATATCAACCCGAGTACAGCCGTTACCCGATGCCGCACTCAGTATGTCCGCCGGAGATCGTTGATATCTCCAACTGGCTGCAA
>Ga0265293_10009794_pt1 | contig 13633 bp, 16 predicted proteins | sample Munlanlewell138R_FD_192505 | JGI IMG/M metagenome (GOLD analysis project Ga0265293, IMG submission 192505) | Leachate microbial communities from a municipal landfill in Southern Ontario, Canada - Leachate well 138R | ecosystem: Engineered > Solid waste > Landfill > Unclassified | place: Canada...
GCGCAAAGCAGAGGCTTCAATGTTGGCACCATTTTTGCGATAGCTACAGTAGTGAAGGGTTGGAGGTTGTCTTCTGTTCTTCACGCCACGACTGAAATTAAATGATCTGGAGGTTTAGCAATGGCTAACCAAAATCGACAGGGACAAGGTAGCAGTAACAGAGGCTTTGCTGGTATGGACGAGCGCAAGCAAAAGGAAATTGCATCTAAGGGCGGCAAGGAGGCCCATAGGCAAGGAAAGGCCCATGAGTTTACTTCTGAAGAAGCGCGGGAAGCCGGCAAAAAAGGAGGTCAACAGGCCCATGCCAGAGGAACGGCTCATGAGTTCGATTCACAGGAGGCCCGTGAAGCTGGTCGCAAAGGCGGCAGGAACAGCTAGCCTGAAAATTTGACTGAGGGAAAAATCCAGCGTCAAATGGCGCTGGATTTTTTTTGGCAGAAGAAACGAGGTTCGCAACACCAAGCGTAGATTACTCTCGCCCAAACTGGACCTGGTAGGCATCCACAAAGGCGTTGCGCAGAACGGATAAAAAAGCTTGCCAGGCACTGATGTCTTGGTTGTCCAGGTTGCCGCGGATTTCTACCTGCGAAGCAATCCGATCGGCGGGCTGATTGCGGAATATTCGTCCCAGCCCTCCCACCAATGCTTCCCAGGCGGCGCTGAACACACCTTTTTCAAGGTCTTTTTCCAGATCCAAAACCACTACATTGTCGAGCAGGGGCTTGGCATAGCCTTCCAGTTGCCCATCCAGGGCATCGAGCTCCATGATAAAGCTGCCGCTGCCAGACTCGATATCAAAGTTGCCATAGGCTTGGGTGAGATCGCTGATGCGACTCAGCTCAATGGCGGTGACCTTCAGGTTGATGGTGAAATCGCGAAAATCACCGAGTGGATCCAGTTTGCCACTCAGTTCAAGCCGGGCATCTTCCAGCACCAGGCCTTCCAGCTGGAAGCGGGAGGGGATCTGGTCCGCACTGCGATCTGCATTGGTAAGATTGGTGAACCCGCCTGTCAGACCGGTCATGATGAGATGAACCGGAGGCTCGGAATTGAAATTGTGAAAGTGGAGCTCACCGTTGTGGATATCGAGACGGTCGATCCTGATGGGAACTAGCTGTTGGATACTTTGGCGCCAGTCGGTGCCAGCCCCGGATTGAGTGTCGCCGTTATCGCTATCGACAAAATGCAGAGTAGGATCAATGAAGTCGACTTCGGCGACGACTGAACCTCTGAACAGGGCGCGCCAACTGATGGCGAGATCAATTGTGTCGGCGGCAAAGAAGGGGACGGGCACCTGTTGGTCCACTTTGACCACGGCCAAATCGTGGAGTGCATAGGCGCCGCGCCAGAGAGCGATATCGACGTCGCTGATACGGCCGCTGTAATCTCCCATGGCGGCCAGCTTGTCGTTGAGGTAGTCCTTTACCAGACCAGGCAGCGCCAGCCGCAAGCCAGCCGCAGCTACAACAATAATAGCCAGGGCTGCGGCGCTGTAGGTGTAGCGTCTCGTTGTCATAGCCGTAGTCTCAGCCGGTAGCAATCTGCACCTGAACGGCTCGCGCCGAGCTGTAGCCACTCACCGCTATCAGCTCCCGGCGCTACTCAGGGGATAACCCATACCTAGAGCTTGGGGCCCCGGCGTCCGCTGATAAAGAAAAAGATGGCGAGGATAATGCCGACAATAAAGAGAATCCAGGCGATTTCACTGGCAATGGCAGCCACTCCGGTGAGTCCAAGAATACCTGCGACTATGGCGACGACGAGAAACACAAGTGCCCAATAGATCATGATCAGCTCCTTCTTGTGGGAGGTAGCAGAGCCTCAGTGTCAACAGCTGGCTCAACGGCTACCTGTGTACATCTGATGTACTTGCTTGCAAGGCTATTGCCTGTAACCAATGCCTGCCCTACAAAAGACAGACAGCTGAGGTGAAAGTTCATGGGAGGATTCAGTGATAGTGGTCAGTGGTAGGCGAGAATGAAGTTACCCACAAATTCTGTGGATAACTCTGTGGTCTCAGTGTGAGTGATGGTCTGAGGTGCCGTGGGGGGCGGGGGCTGCGACAACTGTCGCAATTTTGATCAGGGCGACAGGCGGTGGAGTTACTGGCCTTGTTTGGCGGTGGGTGGGACAATCGTCTTTCACCCTTGGAGGATACCGATATTATGCAGTTATCCATTCTCGACCTTGCCTTGATTGTCGAAGGGCAGACCGCTACACAGGCTCTGCACAACTCCCTCGACCTCGCTCGTCACGCAGAAACCTGGGGTTATCAGCGATTCTGGTTGGCGGAGCACCACAACATGGTAGGTATTGCCAGCGCAGCTACAGCGGTGGCTATAGGATATGTGGCGGGAGGTACTTCCACTATCCGGGTAGGGGCTGGCGGCATTATGTTGCCGAATCACTCACCGCTGGTGATTGCCGAGCAGTTTGGCACTTTAGAATCTCTCTATCCGGGGCGTATCGACCTCGGCCTTGGCCGGGCGCCGGGTAGCGATGGCCTGACTACGCGGGCACTGCGGCGCTCCCCTCAGGCAGCGGAACAGTTTCCTCAGGATGTTCTGGAACTGCAGTCCTTGTTTGGCCCACTACAAGAAGGGCAGAAGATACAGGCAGTGCCTGGTACCGGCCTCAACGTGCCATTGTGGATTCTCGGCTCCAGCCTGTTCGGAGCACGGCTGGCCGCCATGTTGGGATTACCCTACGCTTTTGCCTCCCATTTTGCCCCGGCGGCCCTAGACGAGGCGCTGGCACTTTACCGGCGCGAGTTCCGCCCATCTGCTCAGCTGCAACAGCCCTACAGTATGGCTGGCCTGAATGTGGTGGCGGCAGACAGTGATGGACAAGCCCGCCGGTTGTTTACCTCTGCACAGCAGCAGTTCGCCAGTCTGGTGCGCGGTGCACCGGGCAAGTTGCAGCCGCCCCTGGACGATATCGAGCAGTACTGGACACCGGGTGAAAAAATTCATGCGTCGTCCATGCTGGCCTGTTCTGTGGTTGGCAACCGCCAGCGGGTGCGCGAGGGCATTGAGGCCTTTGTGGCGCGTACCGGTGTGGATGAGGTGATTCTCTGCAGTGCTATCTATGACCACAGTGCTCGGCTGCATTCATTCGAGCTGGTGGCAGAAGCGATGAGCTAAACTATTGGCTATACCGTGACCGCCGATCAGCTACACTGGATACCTATCGGTATAGACCAGCGGTATAGACCAGCGATATAGACCATAAGGCAGTGAAGGGGAGTCAGACATGAAAAAAACCAGTGTGAAAAAACAGCTTGTAGCGGTGGCCCTGGCAGGGGGACTGATGCTGGGCCAGCTCCAGGCCGCCGAAGTGGAAACAGAATGGATCCATCCTCAGGTTGGAGCCAGCGAGTCGGCTATTGGAGCACGGGTTCGCAGTGTCGAGGACCTGCCAAACGCCGGTGGGCAGCGGGTGTTGATTGAGATTCCTCGCGAGTCCTTCGACCACAACGACAGCATTCCTGAAATTGTGGTGACTGCGCAGCGCCCTGACCAGACAGAAAGCCGGCTGAGCATCGAGCACGAATGGCTGGCCGACTACGATAACGATAATTATGGGCTGATGTTGTATCTAGGCAAGGACGGCAATCTGCCGCTGCGTATTTACTTCAAGCACGACCCGCGTTAACGCGGGTCCATTACTCTCCCGAAGAACAACAGGACACCGTTGGTGCGGTCGCGTATGTCAGGTTTCTGACTTGGTTCCAAACGCATCCATCAGGATGGCCTGCTCGATAAGGCTGCGCTCATTGGGCCGGGCTGGTATGCGCACTATCAGGTGGATCTCGCCGGCTGTGGGAGTCTGTACGGTGACTCGCGGTTCCACAGAGGGCATGTCCAGGCCGCGGCGCTCGCTGATTCGCGCCATATAGCCCCGCGCCTTCTCCAGGTAGGGGCCACAGTGGTGCTGTGCTGAGGTCAAAATGTTGTGCCGCACTGTCTGCCAGTCTTCATCGCGTTTGAAGGGGACTGTAAACACATGCCAGACAAAGGCATGGGTAAAGCTTTCGTTGATGACCGGCTCCGATACAAACAGAGCATTGGGGATGACGATCATGCGGCCGGTGCGCTGGTGAGTAAGCTTGCCGGGGCCGACTTCGAGAATGGTGGTGGCCAGCAGACTCTGGTCGATGACATCGCCGCGAAAGTCCTTCACTTGGATGCGGTCGCCGAGGGTGAAAGAGCTGGCGCCACGTTTGAGAATGGTGCCGGTGACACACAGGATCAACTCCTTGGTAGCCACCACAAAGGCCACCGCAATGGCGACGATGGATAGCGCCAGGGTGCGCAGCTCACTGCCCCAAATAATCAGCAGCCCGAGCAGCAGTAACAGCAGGAAGCCGTTGCGGGACTGTACCAGCCATTTGCGCCGCAGCTCAGTGGTGATGTTGGTGCGGCGGATAAAGCGGGCTGTCAAGGAGCGGCAAACCCCCAGGGCCAGAAGCAGTATCGCAGTACTAACCAGGTGACTGACCATAGAGCTGGGCAGGGCCAGAGCGAGGTTGTTAAGGCCGAGTTGTTCGAACATACCTGTTATGTCTCCCTATGAGTACAGGCAGTTTCCCGGCATTGAGACTACTTGTAAAGCGGCAGTCTGAGTATGCAGAGGAGCGCCTTCAAAAGCAGCGGAGTTCTTCAGGTAAGGCCTGAATTATTCAGGCACTGGGCACGACCAGTATGGGGCTTGGCTCACTATAGGGCAGTGATGGGTAGAGTTCGCGGGGTGTGAGAGGTGCAAAGTGAATGCTGCTGAATACAAGAGAGCCCCGGCTGGCGGGGCTCTCTTGGTTTGCTTGCAAGCAGTTATCAAAAGATTGTGTAACTACTTGTTTTTAATGGCGGAAGCGGTGAGATTCGAACTCACGAAGGGTCGCCCCTTGCCGGTTTTCAAGACCGGTGCCTTCAACCGCTCGGCCACGCTTCCTACAACTGTTTCCAGGGCTGGAGCTTGCAGCACTCAGCCCATCCTTCCGCAGAAGAGGCGCTGATTATACAGACCCGCTGTGACGTGGCAAGCCTATATAGCGAGTCTTTAGAGCAGTTTTAAGAAAGAGCCTCCCTTGGCGGTGGGGGTTCGGCAATCCAGTCGGCCAAGTTCTGCTCTACCAATTGCTGCAAGGCGTGGATATGAGCCGGCTCGCTGTTCAGCGCGCTGATATAGTTGAACTCACTGCCGCCAGCGTCGAGGAAGTAGTGACGGTTTTCAACCGCGATTTCTTCCAGCGTTTCCAGACAGTCGGCGGCAAAGCCAGGGCAGAAAACTTGCACCTGGGTGACCCCTTGGCCCGGTAAGGCTTTAAGGGTGACGTCGGTGTAGGGCTGTAGCCATTGCTCGCGCCCAAAGCGGGACTGGAAGGTCGTGAGACAAAAATCTTGCTCGACACCGAGCTTGTCTGCGAGCAGCCGAGAGGTCGTGTGGCACTGGTGCAAGTAGGGGTCGCCCTGGCGCACCTGTCGCTCGGGGATACCGTGGTAGGACAGCAGCAGGCGCTGGGGGCGACCATGTTCGTGCCAGTAGTCCTGGATACGCGTGGCCATGGCGTCGATATAGGGCTCAAAATCACAGTAATGATTGATGAGTCTCAGCTCCGGTAAAGTGCGGCGGCGGGTAAAGTCTGCTGCCAGGGCGTCGAAGGTGGAGCCAGTGGTGGCGCCTGAATACTGGGGGTAGAGCGGCAATACCAGCAGTTTTCGCACCCCTTGGACAGCAAGTCGCTGCAGCGCCTCGGCAATGGCAGGGGAGCCGTAGCGCATGGCGAACTCCACTGCGATCCGGTCGCCGTACTCGGCTGTCAGTGACCGGGTCAGAGCCGCGGCCTGATCCGCGGTATGGAACAGCAGGGGAGAGCCGCGCTCTGTCCAGATGGTGGCGTAAGCGCGGGCGGAGCGGCGGGGCCGGATGCGCAGGATTACGCCATGGAGAATCAACCACCATAGGGGTCTCGGTATCTCGACGATGCGAGGATCCCAGAGGAATTGCTGCAGGTAGCGGCGCAGGGCCGCCGGGGTCGGCGCGTCGGGTGTGCCAAGATTAGTGATCAGTACACCGATGCGCTCGGGGTGTTTGTCGCTGTAGGGGGGGGAACCGATAAAGGCCATGGGAGGTCCAGGACTGTGCGAGTGAGAGCAAGAGGGGCGAGATTGTAGCAGTGTCTATTCGTCCACCCATATCTTGCGGATGGGTTCGCCAAAATCGTCGTAAAGCGTCTTCATACGAGGCCGACTGTCGCTGGTCTGCTTCTTGGCGGGCGGGCGCGAGGGGCGGCGTCGGGACTCGATGCGGGCAATCAGATCATTGACCTGGGTGCGGCTGGCTTTGGGCTCAGTAAATAGTGGCTGTTGCAATTGCTGGTGGTCATCCCGTCCACTGATACCCCTGTCGACCCGTTCTATCTTGCCGCCGTGGGCAAGATAAGTGTCGACAGCGGCTTCAAGTTCGGCGCGCAGCTGGGCTTTGGTAGGAGGCTTTTGCAAGGTTCCGGACCGGGTCGGGTGGTACAAACGGTCTATTATGGTGGTTTCCTGCGATCTGAGCCAGCCGAGGCATAAAGTGGGATAGCCGAGCGTAAGCTACCAGCTGTCCCATACCGGGCGGACGGTGGTGGGCGGGGTTGAATAGCGCCCGAGTTCAGCCCACGGCTGGCCTGGGCGATGAAAATCGGAGCCCCAGGAAGCGGCGAGGTCAAGACGGGAGCAAAGGTTGGCGAGATCGCGGGTAACGGAGGGTATCTGTACGCCCGAAACGACTTCCAGCCCAGCTCCGCCCCAGCTGCAAAAGTCGCTGGCCAGTGCCAGCAGGCGGCTGCGGGTCAGCCCATACTTGGCCGGGTGGGCCAGCAGCGCGCTGCCGCCAGCGCCGCGAATCCACTCTACTATCCGCTGTGGCTCGGCCCAGTGCTGACGGATATCGCAGCTTTTGCCGGTGCCGAGGTATTTCTTGAAGGCCTCCTGTTCATTTTTGACAAAACCGATATCTACCAGGTAACGGGCGAAGTGAGGGCGACCGATATGACCTGGGCCCGCCTGGGCTTGGGCGCCTGCCAGCGCATCATCGATCCCGTACTTGCGCAACTTGTCGGCGATCATCTCTGCCCGGCGTCGGCGGGCGTCACTCTGGAAGGCGACCCCCTCGCGGATGGCGCTGGCTTCGAGATCGATATTGAGGCCGAGAATGTGGATACCTACCTTGCCCCAGGTCGTGGAAAACTCAACGCCGGGGATCAATTCGAGCTCGGCACTGATCGTCACCTGTGCGAAGGCATCGACGGTGTCGTGGTCGGTAATGGCCAGGTGAGTGACCCCCTGATCAATAGCGCGATCAATCAGAGACTGGGGGGCGAGAGCACCGTCAGAGGCGGTAGTGTGGCTATGCAAGTCGAAGAGCATGGGTGTCAGTGTAGCGGAAGAGGGTGGGAGATGCGCCTCCCATCGCCTATTATAAGCTCACCTGGCTATAATGCCGGCCATGAATCCGGTCACACCGATAGGACAGCCCCTGCAGCAGCAGGTCATCGCTGAAGTAGATCGCTATATCGCCTGGGGTGGTGAGCACTTTGGGCGCAATTTTCCTGTTGTGCCGGTGCTGTTTGATCTCAAGGGCACTACCTGCGGAATGTATAAGCTGTGGCGGGAGCGCCGGGTGATCCGTTTCAATCCGTGGATTTTTGCCCGTTATTACGCTGATAGTTTGGCGACTACGGTGCCCCATGAAGTGGCTCATTACCTCACCGACATGGTTTACGGTCTGCGTAATATTCGCCCCCATGGTGCTGAGTGGAAGCAGCTGATGGCCGTTTTTGGCGCCGATGACAGTGTGCGCTCGAATTATTCCTTGGACGGCATTCCACGGCGCACCATGAGCAGGCATGCCTATCAGTGTATTTGCCGTGTTCATCAGCTCTCGGCCCAGCGCCACGGGCGGGTGCTGCGGGGGCAGAGTCTGTATCGCTGCAGGACTTGCGGCGAAGTGCTGCGCCCAGCGGATGGGTCGTGAGCGCTGCGGAGCTGACTTGGTGTGTGTACATGATCGAGTGTGAGGATGGCACCTTGTACACCGGCGTTACCACCGATATTGCTCGACGTTTTCGAGAACACTGCCAGGGGCGGCGCGGGGCCCGCTATCTGCGAGGTCGTCATCCCGTGGGTGTGGTGTACCTGGAGCGAGGCCACGACCGTAGTTCGGCCCTGCGGCGCGAAGCAGAGATTAAAGGGTTCAGGAAAAAAGACAAGGTCAGCCTCAAGCAGGTAGTGATAGATGTTTTTTGAATTTTGACAATACCTGGCGAAGTCTATGGACGTTGACGACAAAGAGTTGCAGAAAGCCAAGATCCTCTCAGAGACTGCGCGCATTCCGTGGCGTGATTTGCAGCGTTTTTTTGCCTCGGGTGCAGTGGTTGCCGTGGATAGGGCATTGGACCTGGTGGCAGTCGCCTGTGCTTTGGCGGCTGATGATAAGGTGCAGGTAGAAGACTGGATGGCCGCCGGGTTGGTAGCTCCTGCGCGCGATGATCAGGCCAGTGAATGGTATGCCGCTGACAGATTGATGTGGGCGGTGGTGCTGAGCCCCTTTGTCTTGGTGCAGCCACTCGATGAATAGGGGGGAGGGGTTACAGTAAGGGGCCATGCTAATCTGCAGGCCCCCTCGCAAAGCCTCTTTACAGGCTTTAATGATGGGCTTGGTGCCCGGTATTAACTATAGTCGATTAATTACAGAGCGGAGACTTTTTGTTGACAGGCCTGCTGGTTGAAGCCTTGCCATTGATCTTCCCGGCCCTCGCGCCAGCCTCGCAGCCACTCCTGGCCGGTATTGGAATCGCTTTGGTAGGGGCAGAGACTTTTGGTCTTCATGCTGAAGCCAACCTGATAGCCCCGAATGAATGCGCGGTGGGAGATATCTCTTTTCTGTTTTCTCATGGGTATAAACTCCGTTTGCGATAGGAAGCGCCCCAAGACTAAGGGCGGAAGTGCATTGAAGTCCCGGTTGCCAGAAGAAGGGTGCGCGGCGCCCGCGGATGATCCATGATGGCCGGGCGGCTAGCACACCAACATGTCAGCTTCATGTCATCCGGCCATCCAGTTGATCAAATAGGTGTGCTGGTGTCGAATAACTTATTGGCATAAAAATCTTATTTTTTATGCTCCTTAGAGATCAATATGCAGGACCAACCTCTTATGCCTCCGACTGACATGCTTGCTGGCGAGAAGGCTGGCAGTGAAATCACCCGCCAGTGGTTCGTCAACTGCCCTCGAGGGCTTGAATCATTGCTGATGCAGGAGCTTGCCGAACTCGGTGCCCAGGCGCTGCGGGAGACGGTAGCCGGAGTCTATGCAGAGGGTGGGGCAGATTTTGTCTATCGGGTCTGTCTGTGGTCGCGCTTTGCCAACCGCCTCCTGTTGCCCTTGTCGCGCGCTGAAGTCAGCAGTGCTGATGACCTCTACCAGGCGGTGCGGGATATTCCCTGGGAGGCGCATTTCAGCGGCGCTAATACCTTGGCGGTGGATTTTGCGGGCAAAAGTGATGTGATTCGCCATACCCAGTTCGGCGCTCAGAAGGTCAAGGACGCTATCGTCGACCACTTTCTGGCACTGGGGGACATGCGTCCCAGTGTGGATCTGCACAAGCCGGATATCCGTATCAACGCTTATCTTGCCAAGGGCCGGGTAGCGATCAGCCTTGACCTGTCGGGCGAAAGCCTCCACCGGCGCGGTTACCGAGTTGCCATGGTGCCGGCGCCTCTCAAGGAAAACCTGGCTGCGGCCTTGTTGGCGCGCGCCGGCTGGCCGGAGATCGCCGCCGGGCGTGGGGCGCTGATTGATCCAATGTGTGGCAGCGGTACCTTGCTGATTGAGGCTGCGATGATGGCGGCAGATATTGCTCCAGGGTTGCTGCGGGACCGTTTTGGCTTTCACCGCTGGAAGCAGTTTGACAGCCATAGTTGGCAGGCGTTGCTAGCGGAAGCAGAACAACGCCGGGAAGCAGGGTTGTCAGGTGGATTGCCGGAGATACGCGGTTATGACAAAGATACTCGAGCGGTGGATGCTGCTCAGCAAAATATTGTTGCCATCGGCCTTGAAAGAGCCGTAAAAGTCTCAGCCAAGCCATTGAAGGCATTGGTTAAACCTACCCATAAGACGTTAGGCGATGGATTGCTGATCTGCAACCCACCCTACGGGGAGCGGTGGGGCGAAGTGGATGAGCTGCGACCCCTCTACCAGGATTTGGGCGAGCTGGCGCGGCGGGAGTTTAGCGGCTGGCGGCTGGCGGTATTTACCGGCAATCCGGACCTGGGCCAGGAGTTGCGCCTGCGGAGCAGCAAGAAGTACAAATTTTTCAACGGCACGATCCCGGCTCAGCTGCTGCTGTTTGAACTGCATGAGCAGAAGCATGAGGGGGAGCGTCGCGTCGTCGAGCGCCCCTTATCAGAGGGGGCAAAAGCGTTTGCCAACCGGCTGGAGAAGAACCGCCGCAAGTTGCAAGCCTGGCTCAAACGCAGTGGTGTAAGTTGCTACCGGCTCTATGACAGCGATATCCCCGAATATGCTGTGGCAGTGGATATTTATGGAGAAGCCATTCACGTACAGGAATACGCGCCACCTGCGACCGTCGATGAGGGTGCGGCCCGCGCTCGGCTCGGCGAAGTACGCCAGGCCCTGTTGTCACTGTTCCCCGCCAGTCGCGATCAACTGTTTTTCAAAGAGCGGCGGCGCCAGAAAGGACTGAGCCAGTACCAGCGCCAGGCATTCCGTCCACAAGGCAAGCCTCTGGTGGTCACGGAAGGGAATGTCCGCCTGGAAGTGAACCTGGCCGATTATCTTGACAGCGGGTTGTTCCTTGACCATCGCCCCATCCGTCTGTGGCTTGCGGAGCAAGCGGCCGGCAAGCGTTTCCTCAATCTGTTTTGTTATACCGCTGCGGCGACGGTTCACGCTGCGGTGGGGGGCGCCAGCGCCAGCCTCAGCATCGATATGTCCAATACCTACCTGGACTGGGCGGGCCGCAATTTCGCTCTCAACGACATCGACGGATGGAAACATGAGCTGCTGCGTGCTGATTGCCTGACCTGGCTGGCGCAGCGAGAGGGCAGCTTTGATCTCATCTTCCTCGATCCGCCGACGTTTTCGAACTCCAAAAAGATGGAGGCAGTGCTGGATATCCAGCGCGACCACCCGGCCATGATCCGCGATGCCATGGCGATACTGGCTCGTGGTGGCACCTTGGTATTTTCCAATAACTTTCGCCGTTTTCGCATGGACGAGGAGATCGCGGCAGAGTTCGACGTCGAGGATATTACCGCCCGCACCATCCCGCCGGATTTTGAACGCAATTCCCGCATCCATAATTGCTGGCTGCTCAGGCATAAAAAGTGAGTTGCAGCTCGCTGCGAAGTCAGCCGGGCGAGCGGAGGTAGCTCTGCCCCGGCTTACCCGCCGCTCACCGGAGGTTGGCGCTCAATATACTCCCGGCGCAAGCGGGCCGGGATCCGCGTCAGCACCTCGTAAGCACTGGTGGCTGCGTGGCGCGCAACTCGATTGACTGCCAGATTGGCTCCCCACAACTCCACCGGATCGCCGACCTGTACGGGGCCGATTTCCGTGACGTCTACCGTAATCAAGTCCATCGAGACCCGCCCCGCCAAAGCAGCCGTGCGGCCATTGACCAGTACCGGAGTGCCGCTGGTGGCCGTGCGCGGGTAGCCATCGCCATAACCCACCGGAATGGTGGCAATCTGGCTGGTGCGTTGTGCCCGCCAGGTTTCGCCATACCCCACCGATTCTCCCGCAGCGATTGTGCGCACCGCCATCACTCGTGATTGAAAGTGCATCACTGGTTGCAGACGCTCGGCTTCCTGTTGAGGGGTGTCGAAGGGTGAACTGCCGTAGAGCATAAAGCCGGGGCGGTTCCAATCGGCGCGGGCATCAGGCCAGGCGAGCAGGGCGGGGGAGTTGGCCATGCTCAAGGGCTGGGAGGGTGCCAGTGATCGCAAGCGGGCTATCTGGGTAGCGGTGAAGTCGTTATCGGGCTCGTCGGCGCTGGCGAAGTGGGTGGCGACAACAATGGGTTGCTCAATATGTGAACAACTCTTCAGTTGCTGGTGCAGGTGTGGAAAATCCTCCGCTGCGATTCCCAGCCGGTGCATACCGGTATCCACCTTGAGCCAAACGCGCAGTGAGGCGGGGGGGCGCGCTTGCAGCAGGGCTTCCACCTGGCTGGGATCACCGACCATCGGCCACAGATTGTGAGTGGCGCACAGCTCGATTTCATCAGGGCTGAAAATACCTTCCAGCAACAGTAGAGGCTTGGTGATACCCGCCTGGCGCAGCACCATGGCTTCGTCGCAGCAGGCCACCGCCAGAGCAGGGGCCAGAGGCTCCAGGGCGAGGGCGGCTGGCACAGCGCCGTGCCCGTAGGCGTTGGCCTTGACTACGGCGAGGGTCTTGGCGGCAGGGTTGCCGCGCAGGGACAACTCACAGGCCAGCAGATAATTGGCTTTGAGGGCATTGAGGTCGATCAGGGCTGACGAAGGGCGGGTCACAGCGGCTCCGGTTGGGTTGGACGAAAGGTTTACAGGGCGGCGATTATAGGGGCGGTTGCTCGAGAGCGACAGGGCAACTGGTTTCGAAGTGACGCCAGGCTTGGTGCAGGATATGGCGGGCAGCGTGGAGTGTTACCGGCACAAAGCGTACCCCGGCACCGGGGGTGAGCTGCGCCAGCAGGTCGAGATCGGTGGAAATCACCACCCCGACGCGAGGGTAGCCACCGAGGGTCTGGTGGTCGCGCATGAGAACGATAGGCAGGCCATCAGCGGGCAGCTGGATTGCTCCGGGTGTGATGCCCTCGGACAGCAGGGCCATGGGGGGCAGAGCCAGGGGTTTGCCCTCCAGCCGGTAGCCCATGCGGTCACAGTGGGGCGACACCTGGTAACTTTGGCCAAAGAACAGCCGCTTGGCGGTACGAGAGAGTTGCCGCGCTTGCAGGCAGGGGATGACCCTGAGTTCCACTGCGCTAGTGGGGGCAGTGGTCCAGCGAGGACGCAGCGAGGATGGCACTGCGAAGCGTCTGGTGCCGGCAGGTTCCTGCTGGGCTCTGGCAAGCTTGTCGCCAGCCGCCAGGGCGCGACCTTTAATGCCGCCGAGAGCTTCCCGGGGAACTGTTGCCGCGCTGCCAAAGGCAAGCTGTCCGGCAAAGCCGCCAGCAAGCGCCAGATAGAGGCGGCAGCCGTAACGAACCTGGCCGATCTGTAAGCGATCGCCGCGGACAAGGCGCAAGCCCTGCCAGGTGGAAGCGGCTTTACCGTTCAAGGTCACCTCGGCGTCAGGACCGGTGATCGCAATCAGTGCTGGTTCGCGGGCTTCAAGTTCCAGCCCCCCAAAGGTGATTTCCAGTACTGCGCTGCCCGCTGGGTTGCCGCACAGCCGGTTGGCCCAGTTGAAACTGAGGCGATCCATGGGGCCAGCAGAAGTCAGCCCCAAATTTAGAACGCCGCGCCTTCCGGCGTCTTGGATCAAGGTGTAGGGACCGGGTTTCAGCACCTGAAAGACGACGCTGCTCACAATTCGCCTCCCTGGTCGAGAAAGGCCTCGCGGTCGATGGGAACAAACCGTACCTG
>Ga0265293_10009795_pt1 | contig 13633 bp, 12 predicted proteins | sample Munlanlewell138R_FD_192505 | JGI IMG/M metagenome (GOLD analysis project Ga0265293, IMG submission 192505) | Leachate microbial communities from a municipal landfill in Southern Ontario, Canada - Leachate well 138R | ecosystem: Engineered > Solid waste > Landfill > Unclassified | place: Canada...
GCGGCGCGCCGCCCTGTCCGCAGGCTCAGGCGAATGCTGGATCTGCCTCATCAACGGGCAGGAAGTCCCCCTGTACTACTCCCCGCTCAACGGTCGCTGGTGGATGGACGGCAAGGGAGACCCAGAGCCTGCTCCGGCCGTTGAACCGTACCGGCGCGTAAAGGATCGGAGCTATCGGCCGCCTAAATCGTGAGATAATAAGATCAATAGGGGGAAGGAGCCGAACCATGTTAAAGAAACACAAGACCTTTCGCAGCTACCAAGAACAAATCATCTTCATGCGCGAACGCGGCATCGAGGTCCCCGACGAACAAGCCGCCATTGAATCACTGAGCACCTTTTCCTACTATTCGCTGGTCAATTTAAATAAACACCTTTACGGCGGCCTTGACCTGCGTCACTTTGCGGGGGGCCCCTCCATCGTGGACTTGCAGCTTTCGCATATGCTGAACATGAATTTTTACCAGACGGTATTAAAAGGCATTCTCTACGTGGAGGCCTCCTTTAAAACCAAACTGGCCTACCTCATCTCCCGCAAGTTTGGCTCGGCAAGCCGCGATGACATTGAAAACGCGCGCGACAACTATCTGTACCGCGGCTACTACGACCCCAAAAACAAACAGACGACCGGGACGCTGCGCAGCCTTCGCAACAAATTGAAACTTCTGCGCGCGCCGTCTAACATCCACTCCTATTCCCATCATTTCCTCACAGGCAACCGCCAGCTCCCCCCATGGATATTCATCCATGACGTAGAATTCGGACTGGCCATCCAATGGTTTAACATCCTACGCAAACACGATCAGGAGGAAGTATTAAAGAAAATGCTTTGGGGAGAAACAGGCTACGAAGACAAGGCCCCGCTGACAGAGGATGACGAACAGTTCTTTGACGCGGCCCTTGATATCCTGCGCCAGTACCGCAACATTATCGCGCACGGAGAACGTGTCTTTGAAAGCGAAATCACGAACGTTCTGCCCGAACCTCCACTTTTTTCCATCCTCCCCGAATCGGTCTTATCCCAAGAAGAATACGATCGGGGCATCGGGAGAAACGATCCATTCGCCTGCCTGCTTGCCATCGCGCTTTTCATCCATGAGCCGATCCTCATGCTGAGCTTTTTGACAGAGCTGCAATCACAGCTGGATTTTGCGCAACTGATGAAGGAGACCATGGCCCCCGGATCACTCGATATTCACGCCTTACTGGGGATACCTCCCTTTACCATGGAGCGCCTGATCGCGATCAGTCACCATCGTTTCAAAGAACTCTCCCGGGCCTTTTTTAACCCAACCAGACGTCCAGAACCATCATGACGACAAAGCCGATAATCATCGCGTAACTCGCGATGCGCTCATTGCCCCCGCTATGCGTTTCGGGGATCACCTCATCCGTGATGACAAAGAGCATAGCGCCTCCCGCAAGCGCCAGAATGAACGGCAGCGCGGGATGGAAAAGCCGCACCAGACCAAAGCCCAAATAGGCCGCCACCGGTTCCAATAAACCGGTTATGAGCGCAATCCAGAACGCTTTTTTGGCACTGTAGTTTTCCCGCATGAGCGCAAACGCAACCGCCAAACCTTCGGGCATATTCTGCAAGCCAATCCCGATCGCGATCGGGATCCCATTGGACAGATTATTCGAACCAAAGGCAACCCCCACAGCCATCCCCTCCGGAATATTGTGAATGGCAATCGCGATCACAAAAAGCCAAATCTTTTTCAAAGAATCACTGGCAACCCCCTCATGGTGCTTATCAATCAAATGCTCATGAGGCGCAAAATAATCAATCACATCAATGAGCCCCGCACCCACGAGTACACCCGCCGCCGTTACGAGTACCGCAACAAGGCCGCCGCCACCGTATTCAATGCTGGGCAAAATAAGCGAGAAACCGGTGGCCGAGAGCATGACCCCGGCCGCAAAACCGAGCATCGCGTCAAGCCACTTGCGAGAGACATCCTTCATGAACAAGGCAGGGATCGCCCCGAAACCCGTTGCGATTCCGGGAACAATTAAACCTAAAGCTATAATCCAATTATCTGACATGAACGGTCTCCTCTAATAGTTTCGTTATTCTAGCATTTTACAAGATGTATCAAAAATAAGCCTCTAACGCTTCACGATATCCATCATACCGATCCTTGTCACTGGCCGCCACAAGCCCCGTGACCTTCATACCGGCCGCGATTAAAGGGGCCGCGGCGGCCGAAAGGGTCGCCCCTGTCGTCAGCACATCGTCCACTAACAACACATGCCTACCTATAAGAAAATGATCGACCGGCAGATCCTCTTCCAATGTAAACGCGTCCTTTAGGTGCAAGAAACGTTCTTTCATCGTCTGTGACAGACTTTGCGGCTCTGTGTATACATCCCTCACAAGCCATCCGTCAATGACCGGCAGGGCGAGAATCTCCGATAAAGAACCCGCGATGAGCGCCGCCTGATTATAACCGCGTTCTCTTTCACGCTTCACGTGGAGGGGAACCGGGACGATCGCGTCAAAGGATAAGCGATGCCTTTCAACCGTACGCGCCAACAGGGGCGCCAGCGCGTTCGCGCGGTCCGTGCGATCCGAGAACTTCAAACTCACCACCATCCGGGGGACAGGATCGCGGTAAAACAAGCTGGCATAAAGCGGGAAGGAACCCTCCCATGTCACCTTTTCTTTGCCCATACGAAAGGGCAGCGTTGACAGACAGTCACGGCAGATATGGGGGGAAGGAAGAGGGGGTATGGCCGCGCTGTCACACACCGAGCAATAAGGGATATAGTAGAGCTCTTCTAAAAAACGGCGGACGGTCTTCATCGCTTCAAAGCGCTTTCAGCCAATCTTTGAGCATGCCGCGCCGTTCATTCGCTTCATTGTTATTTAGCATCATGGAAAGCGTTCTTTTGCGTGTTAAAAGAAACAGCCGTTCTCGGGCCCTTGTGACCCCCGTGTACAAAAGATTCCGGGTCAAAAAGCTGGGTGAACTCGAAGGAATGACAAGGATCTCCACCGGATACTCGGAGCCCTGTGCCTTGTGGATCGTGATCGCGTAGGCGAGCTCCAGATCCAAAAGATCGTCGCTTTCAATCACGGCGATCCGCTCCTCTTCAAAGAGCACCGTCACACTTTTGGCTTCCTGCGAAATAGCGCGCACGATCCCGGTCTCACCATTCATGACGCCCAGGCCACTCTGGGATCCATCTTCCATTTTCCAGGCAAGATTGTAATTGTTGCGGGTCAAAATCACCTTGTCGCCGACCGCGAATTTCTGGCCGTGATGCTCAAGGTGAAAAAAGGACGGGCCCTGGGCAAGCTGTTGCAATTGGCGGTTCAATTCATCGACGCCGGCCATACCGCGCCTCAACGCGGAAAGCACCTGAACCCCGTAAACACCATCCGTCGCGTAGTAGTTCGGCAACACATCGCGGCAGAGCTTCAGGACGCCTTTCAACATAGCCTCCTCATCGGCCGAATCAATGAACATGAAATCTGATTCAAGTGACTGATCCAACTCAAGGGAATCCCCTTTTAAAATTTTGTGCGCGTTGCTCACGATCAGTTTGTGGGATTCTTGACGGTAAATCTCCACTAAACGCGTGCTCGTAACCGTTTGTGAAGCCAAAATATCGCGCAACACCTGCCCGGGACCAATCGAAGGCAGTTGATCGGCGTCCCCGATCAAGAGCACGCGCGTGCCGGGTTTTACCGCGGACAGCAAATTCGCGAACAAGAAAAGATCAATCATGGAGCATTCATCGACGATCAAGGTGTCGCAAAGAAGCGGCTCCGCACTGAGCCAAAAGGCAGCGTCAGGCACTTTGTCATCTTGGACCTGCAAGGCGAGCAGCCGGTGCAATGTCTGAGCCGGCATCCGGCACACCTCCCCCAACCTTCGGGCCGCCCTGCCTGTCGGCGCGGCAAGCAGCACCGTTTCGCCCCGTTTTTGAAGAATGCCCGTGAGCAGTCGGACGATCGCGGTCTTCCCTGTTCCCGGACCGCCCGTCAAGACAGAAAAGGATTTCGTGAGCGCCATGACCATGGCGTCCACTTGTTTTTCTCCCAGTTGAAAAGCCTCAGCTTTTGCGATGGAATCGATGGCTTCCATCGCTTCTTCCTTTGTCATTTTCTTTTTACCGGACAAAGCTGTTTTGGAAAGCTCCCAAATGGTCTTCGCGATGGCGCGCTCAATCGTGGAGACGTCCTGCAAGGCGATGAGATTTTGTCCCGCATCGTCCGGCGCGGTGCCCAAGACACTGTCTTTCACAAGCGTTCTGGCCGCGATCGACCACTTTCCCTCTTTTTTGCCATCGTGACGCAGTTCATGAGGGCGGACAATCTGCCCCTCTTCGATCAATCGATGAAGCGCCTGCAGAAGGGATAAAGGATCCACCTCGAGCTGCTGTGAAAGCACCCGTATCAGCTCCTGCTCCGACAGGACCGTATGCCCGTCTCTAAACAGCAGTTGGTTCATCCAAAATAAGATCGCGCCCGAAAGGCGCGCCGGATGATCCCCCGCGATACCAAGTCCCTGGGCGATGACATCCGCTGTGCGAAATCCTATCCCCGGCACGCGGCTTGCCAGTTCATAGGGATTCTTGGCGATCAGATCGACGGCGCCCATGCCAAACAGCTGGTAGATCCGATGAATGCGTAGCGGACCGATCCCGTGCGGCAGGAGCATTAAAAGCAATTCTTGGTAGGCGCGGTCGTCTTTTAACTGTTGGCTGAAGCTTTCGGCTTTCTTGGAACCGACACCGCGAATACGGGCCACTTTTTCAGGATGAAGGCGCATCACGGTTAAGGTGTCGTCGCCAAAGCTAGCGACTAGCTTTTTCGCGGTGGCGGGACCCACCCCTTTGACGGCGCCTGAGGCCAAATATTTTTCAATCCTCACGCGGCCAAGCGGCTCCTCACGCGAAATGGCCTCTACCTTGATCTGCGGGCCGTAGGTCGGATGATCCACAAGCGTCCCCTCACCGGACACATGCTCACCCGCGGCCAGGTAAGGCATGACACCCACCGCCGTCCACTCTTCCATCCCGTCCAAAATCTCCGCGATGGTATAGCCGTTGTCTTCGTTTCTGAAAATGATGCGTGTGACCACACCCTGAAATGAGACAGGCCGGTCAAAAGCCGGCCCGCCCTCGGGTAAAAAATCCTGTTGGAATTGACTGACAAAATCTGACACGCGGTATTACCTCGACGTTTTTCCTCTCATGCCTCAGTTTGACAGGAGTGCCTTTACCGCGTCAAGTCGTTCCCAGGGAAGATCAAGATCGGGTCTGCCAAAATGACCGTAATTGCTGACTTGCGCGTAAATCGGGCGGAGCATGTCAAAGCGTTCAATAATGGCGTCAGGACGCAGGTCAAACACTCGGCGCACGAGCGCGCCCAGGGCCTCGTCCGAATGGCCGACCCCTGTGCCAAAGGTGGTCACCGTCACAGAAACCGGCTCTGAAAGTCCGATGATGTAGGCAATCTGGACCTCACATTGGGAACAAAAGCCTGCGGCCACAAGATTTTTCGCGATATGGCGTGCGGCGTAGGATCCTGTCCGGTCCACCTTGGTCGGATCTTTGCCCGAAAAGGCGCCTCCCCCGTGGTGGCCGAATCCTCCGTAGGTGTCGCAGATAATCTTCCTGCCGGTGAGCCCCGAATCTCCCTGCGGCCCCCCGATCACAAAGCGACCCGTGGGGTTAATGAAAACCTTCGTCTGGCTGTCGAATAAGTCACCTGCAAGAATCGGGTAGATGACCGCGTCTTCGATCTCCTCACGCACCGTCTCGGGGGTCGCGTCCGCGCGATGCTGCGCGGAGATAACGACGGTGTCGATGTGGACCGGGCGCTCGCCTTCATAGCGGATGGTCACCTGTGACTTGCCATCGGGATATAAAGAGGGCGCGTGGCCGCTTTTTCTTGCCTCGGCCAGCCGGCGGGTCAGGCGGTGGGCCAGTGTAATGGGTAGCGGCATGTATTCGGGCGTGTCTTCGTTCGCAAAGCCGAACATCATGCCCTGGTCACCCGCGCCCGTGCTCCGTTCGTCACTGCCGCGCGCTTCCAATGAACAGTTCACGCCCATCGCGATGTCGGACGACTGTTCGTCGATCGAGGTTAAAACGGCGCAAGAGTCCGCGTCAAAGCCGGAGGGGTTTCCGGTGTAGCCGATCTTTCGGATCGTTTCTCTCGCGATCATCGGAATATCGACGTAGGCGCTCGTGGTGATTTCGCCCATCACTAAGACAAGGCCTGTGGTTGTCACAGTTTCGCAGGCGACACGGGAGCAGGGATCGTGCAGAAGCAACGCGTCAAGCACAGAGTCCGCGATCTGGTCACATACTTTATCGGGATGCCCTTCCGTCACCGATTCAGAGGTGAAGAGCCATGAATCATTCGTTGAGTTAAACATTGTTCCTCCTGTTCTTTGATCGAAAGAGGAGATGTTTTTTTGTGAAAAAAACCTCCGAGAGGAGGCTTTACCATCACCTCATCTTCCGGACTTTGACATCCGCAGGATTTAGCACCGCCGCATGACCGCGGTTGCCGGGTTTCACAGGGCCAGTCCCTCCACCTCTCTCGATAAGACAATATTCGATTTTGATCACTATAGCACAATCGACAAAATGACCGCGAAGGTCCTTTTACGCCGTCCGTTTGTTGAATTACGGGAGGGGCATCTTATATATGATCGTCCTACGTTTAAAGGAAGGGATAGCGGGATCACCCCCTTTTGGAATATGGAACCACAGGTCATTTTGATCGATCAATATGAACCGTTCACATTGCGGGCAAGCGAACGCTTAAATGACGTCGCGGACCAACACTACCGGGCGTCGTGCTTATCCTCTGACATTGCTCTTCTTGAAAAGGACGACAGCCCCTTAAAGCAAGCATCGGTTCTTATCTTGCCCTCTCAGTGGAAAACGCATCCCAACATTACGAATCAGACCTTTGATTCCTCCATCCTGTTCTGGGATGAACAGGAGGGCCCCTCTTTGCGCTTTAGCGGAATACGCGAATTGGATAGGACCATTCAAAACGCCCTTTCAGGACAACGAAGTGAAACTGCCCCGCCAAAAACAATACGGCACATGGGCTGTCACCTGTCGTTTTCAGAAGAGGCTGCAAGGCGTTTAACACGGCAGGTCATAAAGCAAGAAATGAGCCTTGGCCACCGTTTGATTTACCTTCCCATTAAGCCGCTTTACCGGATGGAAGACTCCTTTCGGCGAGGCCCAAAACAGACTCTCGGTGAGCTCCTCTGTCAGCTCGCCTTAGGCGATATCCCTGAGGCGAAAAGCGTTGGAGAATGGCTCTATCTTCACGAATCGGGCTACTTCACCTTCCGATTACCTGATCGCGCGGACGATCTTATCGCCGCCGATATGAACGCTGTGAAAAAACTGATCCACCTCCTTCATGAATACGCTCAATCGAGCAGCGAAATAACCACCGTCTGGCTTGACACAGAAGGGATGTATCTTGACCGACTGCTTCAGATCGCAAAGCTCTGTGACCATCTTTATATGGATGTCCCCAAAGGCGAGTCCTCCGCGGCCGAGGTCGCCCGGCGTGAGTTGAGCATTCTCATGGCGCAGCTGCCTGCCACATGCGCCATTTTAGAACTTCCGGAATAGCACCATGTTGCCCGGTTATCAGGAGAAACAAAACTGGATTCGAAGTGTCGTCGCGCATCTTGATACGGGGACGGATACCTCCGATGAGGAGTTAAGGCGCATCATTGCGGCAGAGGTCGCATCTCAAACCCAGGGTTCTTCTTTGACCTTGGCTGAAAAAACACAATTGATCGGCCATCTGTTCGACGCGATGCGCGGCCTCGATATCCTACAGCCTCTTGTGGAGGAACCGGGGATCACGGAGATCATGGTGAACAGCCCCGACCAGATCTATGTCGAAAAGGACGGCCGGCTCGAAAAAACGGACCTTGCCTTTGACTCCGCCGCCCATCTGACCCATGTCATCAGTCGCTACTTCGGTCGCGCGAATAAGCTTGTCCATGAGCGATCCCCCATCGCGGATATGCGATTGGAAGATGGCTCCCGTGTGCATGCCATCCTACCTCCGGCAGCCCCCTACGGGCCTGTGCTGTCGATCCGGCGCTTCACCGGTATCCGCCCTACCATGGAAGCCTTGGTGGAAAACAATACGCTACCCCTTAAGGAAGCGCGTTTTTTGGCGGATGCCGTGCGATCGAGAAAAAATATCTTCATCAGCGGGGGCACGGCCTCCGGCAAAACAACTTTTTTGAATGCTTTAGCCGCCTTCATTCCTCAAAATGAGCGCATTGTCACGGTGGAGGATGCCGCGGAACTAGATCTGACCGGCAAGCACAATCTGGTCCAATTGGAAGCGCGCGCTTCTTCTGCCGACGGGGGAGGCGTCATTTCGCTTTCACAGTTAATCCATTCCTCTCTAAGACTGCGCCCCGACCGGGTTATCGTCGGTGAAGTGCGGGGCGTTGAGGCCTATGACATGATCCAGGCCATGCAGACAGGTCACCCGGGCTCCATGTCAACAGGCCACGGCAACAGCACGATGGAGATGTTAAACCGCCTCGCCCTGCTCCTCATGACAGCCTCCCAGCTCCCCTGGGAAGCCTGTAGACGTATGGTCGCCTCCTCCGTGGATTTGCTTGTGCATCTGGTGAGGCTTTCAGACGGCCGACGCCTGGTCGCCGAGATCTGTTCAATCCGGGGGTTTAAAGAGGATCAATTTGTGCTCCACACGCATTACCGCTCGGATCAAGTGGATTTTATTGACTCCGACATGATGGATGAAGATGAGACCACCCTCAGTGCCCCTAAAACCTGTCAACCGGCTCAGATGAAAAGAACTAAAAATCGTCTTGTTCATCTCGGGCGCTTAAACGCGCCGGGAGGTTCGTGATATGGCCCGATTCAAACGTAAACGATCCTCCAAGATTAAATCCATCGGCCGCTACGGCCTGTCGGTGCTCCAATGGATTGTTTTGTCCGTCATCCCCGCGCGCATGGCCGCCATCGCTTTTATCGGGGAGGATTCCTCAGGGTGGTTTATTGCCATGATCGGCGCCTCACTTTTAGGGATCGGACTTACGCGCCTTTTCCAAATGCGCGAAGAACAGGTACTCCTGTTGCAATACCAGCATCTTTTGGGGTTCCTTTCAACGAGACTTTCGGCCGGAGTACCCCTTGAGGCAGCTTTCATTGAGGCGGTGGAGCCTTTGACCGAGCAGCTCGGGCGTCAAAATCTCATCGTCCGCTCGCTTGTCAAACTAAGGAAGAATCTGGACGCTCAGATGTCACTGAATGAATCGCTTTTACTCTTCATCCGTGAAGTCAACCTCCCCGTGTGCCGGCGTGACTTTACCATGCTCATTATGCTGTCCCGCACAGGTGGAAGAACCGATATCTTTGTCAGGCAAAGCCACCTGGACCTGTCCGCTCAGATCAATACACAAAGCGAGGTGGCCCATGAACGAAGAGGCCAGTCAAGCGAGGCGCTTATTTTGGCGCTCACGCCTTTCCTCATGGCTCACTTCATCCTGGGCGGCGCCTCCGCCTACGGCGGGGCCCTCAAAGAAGATCACGCGATGGCGCTTCCTTTAAGCATTTTGTATCTTCTTGCCGTCGCGGCGTTGTTTATCCTGATTTATCTTCTGGCGCCTGAGAAAACAACCGCGAAAACCAACCGTCGGAAATTGCCCAGAAAACAAAATGAAAAGACTTTGAAAGACACGAAAATGATCACGTGGCTGTCGCGCTTATACCTTGACTGGCTGCCCGGTCAGATCGGTATGAGTGTATCCTCGTCGGTGTTGCAGTTGGCATTGAAGCAAGAAGATGCTTGGAAATTATACCTACAGAAAAAAACAAAGGATATCGGCTGGGGCCTTTTGCTCGCGGTGATACTGGCCGTATCCGGACGCGTGTCCTGGTTCATCGTCGTGCTCGCGCCCTTGTTTTTTTCAACCGTACGCGATGTGGATATCTGCCAAAAAGCTTCGCGGCAGAAGAATCAATACCGTTTCTTTTATCCCTCCGCCATTAATTCGCTGCATATTCTGATGGAAAGCGGCCTGACGCTCGATCGGTCGCTGCGCATGGTCGCCCATGTCAGCGCGCTTGACACTCATGCGGATAATCCTGTTTCCAGGGCGTTGAGCCAGTCGGCCCTTCTGCTTGAATCGGGCTATGACAGTGTGATGGCCGTCAGTGCCTTAGCCGAGCGCTGTCCCTTACCCGAAATACAGGCCGCCTTGCGCCTCATGGCGCGTTATGAGCGCGAAGGGGGCATCGAGATATTGGAGCTCATCCGTATGCAGTCTGAGCGCAGCCGGCAGCTTTACCGCGACGCGCTGCGCGGGAAAGCGGAGCAGCGTTCACTTCTTTTTGTCATCCCGATGGCCATTGATCTTGTGGTCGTCATGGCCACCGTGATCCTACCCGCCGTGATCGGCATGCGCTTTAATTTTTGATTTGAGATTTTGTCATTTCTGCGCATCCTGTCTATTCACGACAAAAGACAAGGCCATCGGCCCCCTCTTTTGTTACCCATACTGAACAGGCCATACGTCATCTGTAGGATGAAAGGAGATCGTCATGAAAGACAAAAAGGATGCTCCTAAACGAATCGAATGGAGCGGATTTGGAACCTTGGAGGTAATCATTATCATTGCCATCCTAATCACTGTCGCCTTGCTTTTTCGGGATAAAATTCTCGAATTCGCGGACAAACTGATCCGTCAGGTGTTCACCGATTCGGTCATTGACGGACTCTGATGGCCGGTACGAACACCATGCTCGAAAGAACCGAATTCCCTCATGTCTGGCGCGTCATCTTGCGGTCACCCTGTGAGGGGGAACCGTTTGATCCTGTGCTCGAAAGCGCTTTGCTCCGCCACCGTCCCTCTTCTCTTGCGGCTATTTCCTGGTTTATGGAGGAACAAAAGGCCATTGTCTTTACGACCCATCACGGAGAACTTTTGCCACTCTCAGAACGTCTGCCCGCGTTAGATCGGGATCAGGAAACGGGCTTGGCGCTTTTGGAGGGCATTTTGCGGGCGATCGATGATGCCCAAAACTTCCTATTCACGGCCAAAAGGACGCTGCTTTTACCCGATCTTATTTTCCTCGATCGTAAAAGCACCTCCGATTTTTCTGTCAAAATTGTCTGTTTGCCCTGTCACGATACGACCGTTTTCTTAGAAGAATCAAAGGATCAGCTGATGGATGCTTTGGCACAGCACTTTCATTGGGACGAAGATCGATTTAAAGCGCTGAATGACATTTATCAAGAAAATGACTTCGCGCTTCTTTATCAGAAAGTGTTAGCGCTAAATGGAAAGACAGAAACAGTATCGGATGACGCTCCGCAGAAAGCGTCACCTCGCATAACCCGCAGGGTAAAACAAAAAGAAAGTAATGAAAAAGCCAGTCTAGAAACAGGATCGTTCCTGTCGTTCATCAAGGGTCTGTTCCGCCTGGGCGATGGGGACCTTCTCCATGAGATGACAGAAGACCTTGATTTGAACGCGAAGACCAAGATCGCGCAGCTGTCAGAAGGATTACCGGGAACACCTGAGGAAGAATACGGGCGGCGGGCTTTCATTCTGACGGATGAATTTGTGGTGGGTCGCGATCTGAAAGATGTGGATCTCTGCCTTGATTCGCAGGCGATCAGCCGAAGGCACGCGCGCATTTTGCTAAAAGAGGGGCATTATTTTCTTGAGGATTTAGGCTCGAGTAACGGAACCTCTTTGGATGGCATCCGCTTAAGCCGTAAAAAGGAGTATCTGTTGCCGGATAAATGCAGGATTGCCTTTGCGGGGGAGCATTTTTATTTTCGCTCGAAATAACAGGACAGGGCATAAAAAAGCGCCGCTGATCGCTTTTGCGAACAGCGGCGCTATTTTTATTTTACCCCATTTTATTTTGTTCCAAAGAGCCTGTCGCCCGCATCTCCCAAGCCCGGGACAATGTAGGCATCCTCATTCAGACAATCGTCCAAACCGGCGCAGAAAATCGGAACATCCGGGTGCGCGGCGTGCAAGCGCTCGATGCCTTCGGGCGCTGCGATGAGGCAGACAAATTTAATATGTTCAATATTGCGTTGTTTTAGAAAATCGACCGATGCCGCCGCAGAACCGCCTGTGGCAAGCATAGGGTCGAGGAGTATGACATCTCGGTTTTCGATGTCGTCCGGCAGTTTGCAGTAATACTCCACCGGGTCGAGCGTCACAGGATCTCGGTACAGCCCGATATGCCCGATTTTTGCCATCGGGATGAGGTTGATCATTCCGTCGACCATGCCCAGGCCCGCGCGCAGGATGGGGACCAGTGCGAGTTTCTTACCCTCGATCATCTGACAGTGGGCAGTCCCGATCGGCGTTTCGACATCAATCGGCCGCAGGGGAAGATCGCGCGTCACTTCATAGGCCATAAGCATGGACACTTCATTGACAAGTTCGCGAAATTCTTTCGTACTCGTATTCTTATTACGCATCAGGGCAAGTTTGTGCTGAATGAGCGGGTGATCAAAAATGAACACCCCATCGTAGTCGTTGACGTTAGTCACAAAAGACACTCCTTTCATGCTCCGCAATCTGCTCGAGACGCGTTGTGTGGCGTCCCGCCTCATAGGTTTCGGTTAGAAATAAATCCACCAACATCAAGGCGTAGGGCACTGCCAAGACACGGCCTCCCAACGCCAGCATGTTGGCATCATTGTGACGGCGCGCCATTCGCACCATAAATTCATCCGTGCAAAGTGCGCAGCGCACGCCCGGGTTCTTGTTCGCGACAACCGAGACGCCGATTCCTGTCCCGCATACGACAATCCCGCGCTCACATGTTGAGTCGACGAGCTTATTTGACGCGCTTTGGCTGTATTGGACGTAACTTGTGGATTCCGTTGAATCAGTCCCTACATCGAAGACCGTATGGCCTTTTTCCTCTAAATGTCTCTTGATCGCTTCTTTTAGTTCGTACCCGCCATGGTCGCTTCCGACAGCAATTTTCACTTCTGCCTCCCCATCTGATATTTGTTCTATTTTAACTCAGCCGCCTCACCATGACAATGAATGATGTCCGCAACCTGTTCTTTTTTTTAAGTGAGGTCCGTGGGATTTTGCGCACATTTTTGTTGATAATGTTAACAACTATGTGTATAACTACTACGACAGCGATCAGGGTTTTTAGTTGCTTCGGAGGCCTATAATCAGCCGTTTTGCTTCAAGAAATGACAAATTGTCGAAATGAATGAAACTATTCTGAAAAGTCTAATCATCCGATGGTAGCGCCATTACGCGCAATTTGTTTTTATTTATTCTATTCAACTGTCCGTCTACCACGGACAGCGAAATAGTCATCATGATGACATAGTGATTTGCAAAACAAAACCCCCACGATCATCGCGGGGGTCTTGGTGCCCAGAGCAGGAATCGAACCAGCGACACACGGATTTTCAGTCCGTTGCTCTACCGTCTGAGCTATCTGGGCCTACGTAATTGCCGGCATATAGCCGGCAATTATGGCGACGCAGAAGGGGCTCGAACCCTCGACCTCCAGCGTGACAGGCTGGCATTCTAACCAACTGAACTACTGCGCCAATTCGCTCTTTCAAGCGGCTGTGTCAGTCTATCAG
>Ga0265293_10009797_pt1 | contig 13631 bp, 7 predicted proteins | sample Munlanlewell138R_FD_192505 | JGI IMG/M metagenome (GOLD analysis project Ga0265293, IMG submission 192505) | Leachate microbial communities from a municipal landfill in Southern Ontario, Canada - Leachate well 138R | ecosystem: Engineered > Solid waste > Landfill > Unclassified | place: Canada...
GTCCTTTAAGGGGGGTATGTGAATCTGTATGCTGTTTAGACGATAATATAAATCCTCCCTGAATTGTTGGTTCGCTACCATTTCCTCCAGATCTCGATGAGTTGCGGAAATGATCCTCACCTTAACAGGTACAGGCTCCTCTGCCCCTAAGGGCTCCACTTCCTGCTCCTGAATCACCCTTAACAACTTCGCCTGAAGATCCATTGACAACTCTCCAATCTCATCCAAAAAGAGAGTGCCGCCATTGGCCAACAGAATTTTTCCCCTCTTGCCGCCCCTCAATCCTCCTGTAAAGGCCCCTTCCTTATAACCGAAAAGTTCAGATTCTAAAAGATTGCCGGGAATGGCGGCAGAATTGACCACAATAAAAGGACCATCGGCTGCAAGGCTTGACCGGTGCACAGCTTTGGCAAAAAGCTCTTTACCTGTTCCTGTTTCTCCTCTTAAGAGAATAGGGAATTCGTAGGGTGCTGCCGCGGCTGTTTTTTCTATGGCCTCCAAAATTGCTGTTGAGGAACCGATAATCTCTCCAAATTCTACCGGCTTTTTAACTTTGGCGGTTTGCCGAGATCCTTCATAACCAACTGTTTTTAAACCGGCCCCACTGTTAAAGCCCCTGGTTAGAATAAAGCCCAACTGCTCCGCCGCCTCCTTAAAAATACCGGCAACCTCCTTGGACATGGCCCTTTCATCAGAGGAAGCAGTGCCCAAACAGGCTATAATATTGCCATGTTCATCGGTAATAGGTGCGTAGAGTACTGCTGTCAACCCTTGCCCCAGCAAACGAACCAAGGGTCTGTAGCTGGGATCCGCCAGATTAAATGCCAAGATACACTTGGTCTTTAGCATTTCCATAATGGGCAAGTCCCCTATGGGATACCATTTGTTCAGCACTGTTAATTTTTTACCTGCCTCAGCCACAAACTTGAAAGTAGCATCTTGTTCGTTTATAAAAAGAAAAATAACTCTGTTCACCTTAGCCAATTGGCAAAGGGTTGAACAATAGGCCTCTAAAAATTCCCTATACTGATCAGGCTGATAAAGGGCTGCACTTGTCTGCAACAAGGTCGAGGTGGCAAGGGTATTATATTCTTGCTGTTGTTGAATACCTGCCAGTAAAAATCCTTGAGATACTGACTGAGCAAGGTTTTGTAATAAAATTGCATCCTCCAGCTGATAAGCATCTTTAGTCATACTGCCCAGCAAAATTGCCCCGGTCAAGTCCCGATTGGAAATTATGGGAACACGCAGGATGGAACGAAAACCGGTCTGATCCAGAAAAGGATCTTCATTGAAACGGTATTTTTCCGGCGTTAAGCTTTCTACAAGATAAGGCTTTAGATTGCTTAACAACCAAGATAAAGCGGAACCTTCCACATCCTTATAAGCGGATCTGATTACCCCTTCGATGTCCATCCCCATGGAATACTCAAAATGGAAACGGCGTAGAGGGTGGTTTATCCTGACCAAATCTAAGCGCTCAAATTGAATGGACTGTTTGATCCAATCCACAATTAAATCAATAACGGCCTGGGGTGCCAAGGGATAATCTGTTAATTTTTCAATGGGGAAAAGTTGCCCAAATTCTTCATTCAATGTAACTAAATACTTTGAACTGCCCGAGACCTGGTAGGCTTTTAAAATCCCCTGCTCAATTGTTAAGCTCTTTTCTAAAGTTAGTTTGTGGTCCCGAAGGCTGTTTTGAATAATCTTTTGTAGGCCCTGGTCCAAATCCTTGGTTAACTCTACCCTATATTGAGAATCTAATCTAATAAACTTAGGAAACCTTGTCAGCAATTCTGTTTTCATTTGTTATCCCCCTTTTAAAAGTGTTAACCTATGTGCTTAAGTTAACACTAAGGTTAACACTTGCCCCAGCATTTATTTTTTTATCCTTTAGCATATTTACCGCCTTTAATTACTATCTTACACCGATATTCGGTGATGTCAATTGTTTATTCCGAATAATATCAGACGCTTTAAATTTGCTTACTGTTAACCAACCCTTCAGCTTTCAGTTAACACTTTTTATGTTCCCTGCTTGGCAAAAATTTATTGGGAATGCTTAATTTTAGAACCGACATTTGAACTCAACTGCAAGGAACCTAGGTTTAACAAGGGTTTGCCGCTTTTTTGCCTAGGCCGGAAGTTACTAAATTGAGACCGTTTTTATGATCAAAAATGCAAACTTTAGTTGGCACGAAAGTTGCATCTATAAAATTAGTAAATCCATTAAAATATTTTTTGAGGGGAGTTTAAGAACATGAATACTTATCTCAACGAAGTAAGAAATCAACTAAAAGATTGGAAAATTGCCAGCCTGGTAACTATTTTCACGGTTGTGAGGATAATTTATGGATGGGCGTGGCTTAACTCGGGCCTTGGCAAGCTAAGCTGGCTTAACGGTGGGGCCCCTAAATCAGCGGGACTAATTCAAGTGATGGTCAATAATCTAGCCGGGCCAGAGGTAAGCAAATTTGATCCCCTGATGATTAATAAAATGTTTGCTTGGGTTTCCCAAAATATCTTTTTAGGAATGCCGGGCGTTACTGATATTATGGTAGTGATTGTTGAAATCGGAATTGGTATCGGCATGCTGTTAGGTATTAAAGTTTTTTGGGTGGCCCTAGGGGCTATGTTTATGAACGTTCAGTTTATGGCTGCAGGTTCCTTTAATAATTTTGGCTACATTTGGACTAACCTAGCCTTCTTGAATTTTGCCAAACATGCTGAGTTACTAGGCCTGTCGGGCTATTTCAAATATGCCAAGAGCGAAGCCGGAGTAGCTGACGGCTCCCCGACTAGAGTAAACCAAAAGGTTGCCGGCCAGACTGCCAGATAATTGCTTGCCGGATTTTCGGCAAGGCACAAATACAACTATAACCTTGTTCCCCCACCTTTATTAATATAAAGAACTGTTTCGACTTGATCGGAGCAGTTCTTTTGTTTGGTCTAGGAACAAGCAGCTTTTATATCCTCAACAATATACTCAATTAACTGCTCTTGGTAGCCGGCTTTTTTAATTTTTAACATAAGCTCTTTGACTTCTTCCAGCTCCTGATCCCTTAGCTTATTTAATTTATTCAACCTGTTTTCTGTTAAATTTACTTGAGAAATGGATTGCCGATAATCCTCTAATGCATAATGCCATAATTTAACTGATGAAGGATACCTGTTTTTTAAACGCTCAGCCATCAATAACCCCTCCGGGTCGAAATCACCGGAATAGTAAATATTAACCCCGTTTTTAACTAAGCGATCAAAGAAAAGTAAGGCAGCCAGCTTAAATTGACCATTAGTGCAAATTAGGGGTGGCTGATAATTAACTCCCAGTCTATCCAGTATTTCTGAAAAAACCCCGGAGTTTTCTACCACATAAATTTGTTGCCGACCATTGAAGGGGGTAAAGCTATTCACTTTGATTATTTCTCTTAAAGGCACATTTAGAACTGCCCCGGCCTCCGCACTCTTTGCCCACCACTTAAAGGGCCCGGCCAAATCCTTTTCCCTAGGGATAATACCTATTAGAGTGACAAAGTTTAGGATATCATCCCGGATAAGTCCAAAATAACTCAAAAGTTCGGTTACTTCCTCCGCATTAGGATTACTGATCTGCTGAAATTCCTGGTCCTCTACAGTGCGGATAAAACTAAGGGCATTCAATAAAAACCGGCCCCGGGGGGTATCCGAATCGAAGGCGTGGGGATCCTCTGTAACCCTGTGAGCAAAAACCGGTAGCCGGTAATAGCTAGTAGGGTTATTATTTGCCTTAGCCGGTAATTTACAAATGGCTTCCAACACATCTTGAAGTTGTTTTCTAAGCAGTAAAGGGTTTTCCCGATAAGCCGGATAAACCCCCCTGCCCCCAGCCCTGTTTTTTTGGAGCTGCTCCAGCCATAGTTGACAATACTCATTTGGATAGGCTTTCAGCAACTCATTAAAAAACTGCTCTTTGGCAGTGAGGTATTCCTCTTTTTGTTCTGCCTTGGTCAGGATCCTGCTCCCTTGATAATAAAAAAGCAATTCTTTTAAGTCTAAATCAGCGTAGCGAGTCCTCTCCAGTCCTTTAGTAAATTGTTTTGTGGAGATGGTTAGAGTTGTTTTTTTGCTGTAATCAACTCCAAAAAAGCCTCCCAGGGCAACTTTTTCTGCTTGGGTAAGTTTGTTTAGTCTGGCCGTGCCTCCCACCCGGCCCAAACTTTGATAATTTTGAATAAACATTTCAAACAGGCGTTTAAAACCTTGCTCTCGACGAAAAAATTCAGCAGCGGCTCTTAGTTCCTGATCCATCATAGATTTCTCTCCCTTAAGCCATTTGAGTTGATAAAAGAAGTTCCTTTTGCCTACCATTCCACAAATACCTGACCACTGTCACATAGGAAGCATTTGGAGGGCGAACCAACTCCGAAATGCTTAAGGCAGAAACTGTATCATAATCCCCCCATAAGGATTGGGAATTCATAATATAGTTAAAGCCTAACTTCTCTACTAAATCAAACATATCCCGAATATTATTTTCATCTACCCCGGCAAAGGCCTCGTCTAAGGAAATAATATAGGGTGCATCCTTCCCTGCCTCCTGATAGCGGGAATAGGCCGCAGAAAAGAGAGGTATATACATGGCCATGGCTTTTTCGCCGCCGCTAAAGGTATAAAAAACATTATTGGTTAACTCTCTTTTTCTCTCCCCTGCCCTTTGATAATAAAGGTTAAATTGGAACCATTTGCGGTAATCCAGCATTTCCTTAATAACTTGATTAAAGGTTTCACCATAACCCTTCTCCTCCATTAGTTCCTTAGCCCTTGCAATTTTGGAGCGAAAATGCTGAGTGATCCTGTCCATATCACCGGTCTTTAAAAATTTGGGATCTAAACGCAATAAATCCACCAGTTCCTTGGTATCCAACTCCTCTTCCAACTCAGCCGTTAGGGGTCTCCACCTTAAGGAAAAGGTTAAACCGCTGGAGGTATCCCTTTCAGCCATCAATCCGTCTATTTTATTTACCCAAGCTTCTGCACGGAAAATACGGCCCCGGATTATTTTACCCACGCTATTCATAATAATTTCTTCGTAAAGCTCCCGATCTGACTCGTCTAAAATGCTTTTCTGTAACTCAATATCTCCTTCCAGCTTTGCCAGCACAAAGAAGGGGCTAACCTTTTGTCCGCTATATTCCAGTAAAATTTGAATACGATGGGCCTTTACTCTTAATTCGTCAATTAAAAATCCAATTATTTGCCCGTCCTCACCCAAATTAACATCGGCCAACTCTACCGAAACTTCCCCGATGGGCTCTTGAGTCAGACGGTATTCCACCAAGGTACCCCGCTCTTCAAAAAAGGATTGACTCAACCTCTCAAATAACCTATCCCTGGTAATGCCTTCTTTAACAGTTAACTTGCTTTTAATTGCCCTTGCTATCTTTAAAAAATCCTCTCCGGCATCTATTTCTGCCGCCTCTTTAACCAAGCCCAGCTTAAATTCCTCTCTTAAAATTGAAGCCCAATAGCCGGAAAGACCTTGATAGGCTTTTTCCTTGGCACCTAAACTTTCCAGCCTGGCTGTGGCAGTCTTGATGTGATTTTGATGGGTTGTTAGTTGGTGCTCGCAATTGGAAAGTTCTTGGGGAAACTCTTTTATTTTTTGACTTACCTCTTTAATTCGTTCTCTAACTTCCTCAACCCCCAAAAGGCTAAGTCTTTCCTCCGCATTCTTTATTTGCAGCTCCAGCTTTTTAATTTCATTGATAATAAGATTAAGCTCTCCTTTTAATTCATCAACCCTAAAAATGGCATCCTCTAAAGCAAGCTTGTAATTAATCAAATTTTGACTGACATTTTGATAATGCACATGATTTAATTCTAGCTCATGCAAGCTTTTTTGATAACTTTCCATCTGTCCCAAGGCTAGCTCGTAGCTCCCCTTTTTAATAGGCAAGGTCATATCCTTCACCAAAACCCTTAAATCCTCTTGAATAAATTGAATCAGCTCTAATATTTTTTTTACCTTCCCATTTTTTATTTCTATTTCCTCTTTTAACATTTCCCCCTGAACTAAATGCCCTTCCCAACTAACATAGGCAGTTTTTACATCATCCACAACAGGAAAACTGTCCCTTTCCCGGTTTAATGACTGCTGACGATTCTTTAACTCCTGCTGTCCACTCGAAAGACCCAAGCGGATCTCCCTTAAGTCAGCTAACTCCCCTGCCAGTTTTTCAATCATTTCCAGCCGATATCTTTTCCGTGCTTCTGAGCCGATAAAACGAGCAACAGCTTCCTTGGGTGCTTGTCCCGCCAATAAAGCCAATTTGTAGCTGCCATCTTCTTTAACCAAGGTTTCCCCTTCTTCGGCCCCTTCTAATAAGATGCTTTGCAGCACATTGATAACCGCTTCCCCACCCAGTTCATTACCCTCCGGTAAACTTACTTCCAAAAGATCCGCCAAGGTATGTTTAAAAAGCAGGGGCTTAGGTATCAATATTTTGTCTGACTGGGGAACATCTTTTAAATGTCTTTCTGGTACGATCAAAGCATCCAAGATACCCATTTGAGTTATGGCACTCTCCAGTCGCTCCCTTTGCTCTGAGGTAAGGTGGGGCTGAAACTGTCTCCGAATGCCTAGCCGGTTCTGGATCCTGCTTACTTTTCCATTGGGCTATTTCTCCTTCTTTTGCCCCAATTTGTTGCTGGTTAACGACAAGCTGCTGTCCTATGGCGGCCAGCCCTTGATCCAAAAGCCTGGAGCAGCTTAAATAGGCTTGATCCACGATACCCTTTAAGTCTTCCCAGGTATATTCCCCAAAAAGATTTTGGCAAATACGGCTCAGTCCTTGTAAATCAAAGTCAGAAATTTTAAGTTCCTCCACCTCCTCCAGCCAAAGGTAAATATCTTTTAAAAGCTTCTCCTTTTCACTTTCAAAAAGAGTTGCCCATTTTTTTAGCTCAATATCATTCAAATCTGCCCTTTTGCGGGATTCCCCTAAATCCTTATCTGCCTCTTTATAGTCCAAATGGACCTTATCCAGCTTCTCAACGGTCTTCAAGACGGTCCCCAGCTTTAATCTATAATCCTCTGCCTCTCTCTTCCATAGATCAAAAGCAAAACCGGCTGCTTGATACTTGCCGGAAAATTCTTCCCGGGCTAGGGAATGATTAAAAAACTTGGCTTCTTCGGCAACTTGATCCAGCTCCTCTAACCAATCCTGAATTTGGGTTTCCAAATCTAAAAGCCTTTCTTCCTCCCCATTAATTTTTTGCTTTAATGATCTTTCCGTGGCTATTCCCTTCTCCAGACTCTCTTTTTTAACCCCCTGCTGAATTTTTACCGTGGTATGCCTTTGCTCTAAATTTATCTTCTCCTGCTCTGCATCAAAAACAACATGCTTTTCCAGCTTGCTTTTTTCCTCTAATAACACAGTATTTTCCCTTTGCAATTCATCCTTTTGTAAAGCAAATCTATCCCTTGCTTCTTTAGATTCTGCTAACTGTTTTGCCAGCTCTTTTTCCTCGACATAGAAGCGGTATAGCTCCGTATGAATTTTTAAAAAACCCTCCGCCTTTTCTAATAGCACTAATTGATTGTAGTCGTTATACTGCCTGCACAGCCTTTGCAAAGCCTTTTGTTCCTTCATTAACTGCTCTATTTGCTGTTGCGTTTGATCCATATTTTCGATAGTCTCGGAAAGAGGTTTTAACTCCTCCTCACTTAGTCCGGGGAGAGATTCATTTAAAATCTCATAAATCACTGTGGGCTTGAAATCCTTGCTTAATTTTGGGCTTCGCAATTGAATCAATAATTTAATCAGTTCCTCAAAATCAGCCATCTCTTCGAAACCAAAAATATGCTTATTGACTAAATGCATATATTCCTTGGCAGTCCGCACGACCTTGCCCCCACCGGCCAGCCGGTTTTCCAGCTCAATTCTGGTTAAAGGAATTTTTTCAACCTTATCTAAACTGCCTTCCGACTTATATAGCAATAAATCCTTACCAATCCTGCGGTTATCCAAAATAATAAAGCCCCAAAAATCCAAAGGACTATTGCGTCTGGCTCTTAAGCCAATACCTGTGGTAAAATACTGCTCCAGACCCTTTCTCTTATACTCCAAAAACAGGTAGCCGGTTCGCTCATCTCGATCCACTACCCCTTTTTCCCCCAGCAGATAATCTTCCATCCTGCGGGCTCTAGAGCCAAAGGGATCTAGGCGATCAGGACTTTTTCTGCCATCTAAGAGTACGGGAATAAAACTTTGCATTGTTACCGATTTTCCCGAGCCATTATTACCCCTCAACAACAGCTTACCGTCGGCAAAATAAAATTCCTCTTCATCGTAATACCAAAAATTAAGCAGGCCTGCCCGATGCATCTGCCATTTATGGTTCATTATCTCCTTCCCCCTTCTTGAGGTAATCCGCCGAATAGCTGCCTATAGTCCTGGCCAACAGAGGTTGTAAGGCTATTACTCCGGTGTGCTCATCAACCTCCGCCATTTGCCAATCTACCAAGGTCGCTAACAGATCATCTACCAGTTCCTTTGGAGTAGCTTCGCGGTATTGCTTGCTCCAACCGGAGCTGTAAAGCTTGGCACATTGATCCACCCAAAGAGCAAAATCTACCGGCGTTACACATAGGCTGCCATCATACTGCAAAGGAATATCCTCCCTCGCTTGTTCTTCCCTAACCACCTTAGCAAATTGCAAAACTATATCGCTAATAGCCCTGTTATCGGGAAAAAGAGTGTGGAGCATCCTTTTTTCTGCCACAGTCAATAAAGCTGTATTGCGAAATAACTCAAATCTAAAATCAGTATATTTCTCCACATCCTCCCGGATTCGGTTACGAAAGTTTCTTAAATACAAAAAATCCGGATCATTACTACCTTTGCTATAGGCAACGGGGGTAAGAAAAAGTTGGCGATAAACCCTTTGCCTCCTTTTTACCCCGATTTGCTCCCCGGAAGTTAAATCATCAATCTCTAAAAAATCATTAATTGTATTAAAGCCCGTTAAATCCTTGGGAAAAGAACGTAAAAAGTATCTGGACACTAGGGGCACTTCATAAAGCACCTCACTACTTTCAAAAAAGCCAAAATCGCTGATATCCCCATCAACGGTTTTAACCAAGTCCAGCTCCCCTGCAACTTGCAAGACTCTTACCAGGGATTTACGGTGTTCATAATGAGTCCAATCCAATTCCTGGTGAGAAGGATAAATGGTTTTCAGCTCTTCACAAAGATCGGATAAAAGAAATTGCTCATCAACACTTTTTCCTTCCAAAAAAGCCATGAAGGAGGCAAAAACAACATAATCCCTGGTGGTTAAAAAACCTTCCATCCCCATCCAAGGCTTTGGCTCTACAGGGAATTTTTCCAGCTTGATAAACTGCCGATGAACTATTAAGTTAAGGCCCATTTTATCCAGAAAAAACCCTTTAATTATACTTTCCCTACTACGGATTTGCTGATAAAGCTCCGGCTGTTTTTCCCTTAAAACCCAGAAGTTTTCTAATACATATTGGATACCTTCTTTTGCAATTTCATCAAAATCCCTCAGTCTAGCCTCCACTTGCCTCCTCCTACTCTAAAAATTCAATGACAAAGTTGGGTAGCTTAAGATTACCATCATCCCAGTTAATGGTGATCATTTGTTCATCAAGTTTTGATAACTTAAATTTATGGCCCTTTTGGGTTTTACCTTCTCCCTTTTTGTTGCTCAGGCCTTTACTGATCCAGTTTAAGATAGTTTTTCTAAGGTACGGATCAGAGGTAGATAGCCTTTGTAAGATAACTTTTTTGTTTTCCAGAAGGGAATCAATCAACTTTTGTTCTGCTTCCTTCTCTCTCAAATATTCCTTCAGGGCTTCAGCCTTTTCCACCGGAAAGCTAACCACCGCTTGGGGCCTGGTTTTTTCTCGATAAGCACGTATCCTAGGATTTAGAATCACTTCTGAGGGCGGCACATCCCAAACCTCTTGGTAAATATCCTCTGTTACCTTTTCTTCTCCCCACAAATGACGGGTGTGAAAAAGGCCAAAAATTGAGGCAGACAAGAGGTGGGCCTCTGCCAAACTACTACAATCAGAAAAAATTTGGGCCAAATGCTGATAATCTTTTTTGCGGCTTTTAAAATTATGATGCTTTTCTCCCAAACGCTGGGCAAAGCGAGTTAAGCGGCGAACGGTTTCATTGGTGATATTCTGCAAGTAAATAAGATCACTGTCTCGGCCTCCCTGACCCAAAAACCAAGACCTCAGGCCCTCCCATTGGTTAAGGTAACCAGCTTTTAGCTCCTCCGACGTAAAAACTTGTTCTAGCCTGGGAATACTTAAATAATGCTCAACCAAAATCTGACTTAATTTCTCGACCTTTTCAGGAGGAATATCCTGCAATACCCCTTCAATTTTTAGAGATGTTCTTTGTAAGGCAGTCATAAAATTACGAAGATACTCGGTTAAGGCATCCTTATAAGCTATAAAAGCCTCCGTCACCAGCATATCTTCTATCTTTTCGCTTTCTAAATGAGCAAGGTAATCCGTTGCATTTTCTGTAAGTTTTTTAAAATAACTAAGGAGTTCATCCCAAAGATTATAGGCCTTCTCTATATTTGCTGCTGTTATTTCCAGATCCTTAATTTGAAGGATTGCCTCCAAAAGCTTGTCAAATAAATTTTTCTCTAGAGATCCTCCAAAGGAATCCCCTTTTCTCATCAAGGCCTGTATCATTCTCTCAAATTCGACAGTATAGGGGGTACATTGGTAGCGGAACTTTTTCTTCTTAAACTCCTGAATAGTAGTTACCTTACCCGTATCCTGCCGGGGAATTAAATTTTTCCACTCAACTAATTGATTTAAATCCTGCTCCAACTGCTCCTCCGTATAGCCAACAAAATAGTGCTTGTTCCTGAGATGTTCATAAATTTCTTCGGGAAATAAATAATATCTAAGTTTTTCATGCTGCAAATAAAAATAGCGCAAAATAGCCCGGTAGCGCCAAGTGTTTGTAGCATTTAAATAGCTGGCTTCCACTATAGGTTTTAGCAACTGCTCTTCCATACAACATCCATCCATGTTTTTATTTTTTAAAGCCCAGTTTTTCCTCGGCTTCCCCGTTAACCACATTTTATCATATTACAGATAATAGACCAACAACCCTTCCAGCTTGTCACTCCGCCCTGAAGTTACCTAGTTGATTTAAACCAACTAACAGTAATAGCCCAAACCACTTTACCAGCGAAATCGTCTCCTGCTTGGGCAAAAAAGACGAGATGTTTTGAGAACATAAAAAAGCCCCTTGTAAGGCTAATAGCTGGAGCTAACTGGGTTCTGCAGGCCATACTTCTTTATAATGTATTCATTAACCTGTCATGATTTACTTTGTCAAAGAATTTCTCTAAGTCCATGTCCACTACCTAATTATACCCTTCATTGATATATTCTTTGGCTTTCCTTGCCGTGTCGTGAGCACTTCTCTCCGGCCTGAACCCGTAGCTGTGCTCTGAGAAGCTTGGATCATATATCTTTGTTAGTACTTGGGCTATTGCTTGCTGAATTAATCTGTCTGTCACGGTTGGTATACCTAGCAGCCTAACACCGCCGTCAGGTTTCGGGATTTCGACTCTGCGTACCGGCATTGGTTGATAGGTCCCCATGAGAATTTCCTTTTGGATGGCAGGCCAGTTTTCGAGTAGGTATTCCCGTAGGTTTTGTACGGGCATTTTGTCTACTCCGTGGCTACCTTTATTCTGTTCTACCCTTTGAAGGGCTTGTAGCATATTTTCCCGTGACAGGATTTGTTTCAGTAGCATTATTTTTCTCCCTTTACGTGAATAGCTGTTCTCTTTATGCCGGAAACCACTACACCCTCCCTAAAATTCCCCCACGGAATTCACCGTTTCCTCCTCTAGGTGAAGCCTTTTGTTTTCTGTGATCATTACAAATTTCCGAAGGCCAAGGGCTATTCTTTCTTAATTGTTCGGTCCTTCCGAATTGTACTGGCAACAATTCGTACTATGACCTCTACTGACTTCTGATGGTTCAGCCGTTTATCGCTAATCGGGTTATGGAGAGTACTTCACATTTCCATCAGATCTCCCCGGGTAAGAATGTAATCTTTCCTTCCATCTATCCGCTTCATCTACTCTGTATCACCTTCGGCAGAATGGACTATGTTTTGGACCGCAAACTCATCCAATGATACCTGGCCTTATATGAAGTTCGTATCCCTCGGACCGGAAGTTTGCCGCTCGCTTCCTTCAGATTCTGCGTCACCACAAACACCCTTGTGTTAAGCTAATCTTACTTCTGCCTTCACATTTCGGGGCTTTCATCCTACAAATTACGCCCATGCCGGGCATACGGCTTGTCTCGGCGGTGTCAAAAGCCCCTGATTTTGACTATGTTTTACGTATTAACGACGCTTCGTCGGTCTTCACTTTCGTTCAACTTTATGGCACTCACCTGACTAATTTATTAGCCTTTTCCATTTGCGCTCAGCACCACAACCTTTAATTGCAGCACCCAAAGGTGGTTTGAAATCTACACCTGAATGCTGATTCCGGAGGGCCCTCCCCCACCTCTTACAAAGCATGAATGTATTATGTTTTCTCCTTGCATTGTGATAATTCATTCTTCCGGACGCACTTTGACACCTACATTGAAACTAAATCACATCGCCAACAACAAAAGACATTTCAGGATTCTAGCTTACCTATAAAGAATTGAAACCCTCAAATGGGGGGCAGACATTCGATACTGCCATGACCGGTGATGGAGTATTAGCCAACAAGGTAATAGTTAATGAATTGTACGCCTCAGCTACAGATGATGGTTTTACGAAAATACGCCATGACGAAGTAGGGGTAGATGATTAGAACTTATCTGAAAGGATTATTCTTGGTTGGTGGATGGATGGGATTATTAAAAGATTTGGGTTAAAGATATTTGCCAGTGATGGGCAGACGGTGTTACTTGATGACAAGGGGATTTTACAAACTTGGCAAGAGGGCAGGGCGGATAATGTGGATGAAGATTCTCCTTTGGTTTTGAGTGTTTATCTTCCACCGGAAACAAGGAGCATTAGGAGCGCCTTATTGAGGTTTAGGAGACAACCGTTTAGGGCTTATTCGACAGGGGCGGCTAGTGGGGGGGCATTTACAACACCATCAACAGGAGGTCATAGGCATAGGATGTTTAAATGGTTAGGGTGGAACGAGTCAGAAGTTGTTCTGCTCAAAGAAACAGTAGGGGCGGGCGAGCATTCTCATGATAGCGCTGGAACACATGATCATGGCGGCATTGCCCAATCAGGAGGTGACCCTCCGCATACCCACGTTATTTACCCACACGGTGCCCATCAACACCCAGCAGCAGGGCGGCACGGTCATGCGTCTACTACTGAGCACTATCATAATGTGACTTTGCCGGATCATAGACACGCTGTTAGTGACCATGCTCATGCTGTAAATAACCATATACATGATATGGAATATGGTATCTACACATCAACGCTACCTCTAAATGTAACGATTAAAGTAAACGGAGCAGACAGAACCAATGTTTTAGGTGGCCCTTTCAGTGCCGATCAGTCAAGCCTTAAAATTGCAAACTTTTTACAAGTTGGGCAATGGAATAC
>Ga0265293_10009798_pt1 | contig 13630 bp, 15 predicted proteins | sample Munlanlewell138R_FD_192505 | JGI IMG/M metagenome (GOLD analysis project Ga0265293, IMG submission 192505) | Leachate microbial communities from a municipal landfill in Southern Ontario, Canada - Leachate well 138R | ecosystem: Engineered > Solid waste > Landfill > Unclassified | place: Canada...
TGAAACGATAGTAATAGGATATCCTAAAAATATGGATGGTAGTTTATCAAAAAAGACAGAAGATGTAGATAAAATAATAAAAAAGCTAGACAAATTCAATATAAAAGTTGTAAAATGGGATGAGAGACTTACTACTCGACTAGCATATGGAACTATGAAGGAACTTGGTATATCTCAAAAGCAAAAAAACACATATGCAGATAAGCTTGCAGCAACTACAATACTACAGGATTATTTAAAATATAGTGGCAAGTAGAATAAGCTAGAGAATATTTGCAGATAATATTAAGAATAGGAGGAATTTAAAATGGAAGAAAAAGAAGAATTTGGGTGTGGATCAAGCTGTGGTGGTTGTAACGCAGGATGTTCACATGAAGATGTAGAAGAAATGGACATGGAAGATGGAATTTTAACATTCACAGATGAAGAAGGAAATGATGTGGATTTTCAAATATTGGACGCAATTACAGTTGATGAAAAGCAATATTTGGTTGTACTTCCTTGTGAAGAAGATGAAAGTGATTCTGACGAAGAGAAAGATGAAGGAGTATTAATTCTTGAAATAAAAGATGCAGATGGAGAAGAAGTTTATGATTTAGTGGTAGATGAAGAAGAAGCAGAAAAAGTATTTGAAGAATTTAAAAAAATAAATGGATTAGAATAATATTAAGCTGACTAAAATAGTCAGCTTTTTGTATAGAAATCTCTAGCTATATTTGACTTGTACAATATTGCCATGTTATACTGTTAGAGTAATGGAATATCCGTATATAAATTTAATAATTATAAGGAGGATTTCAAATGAATTATTTTGAAATGACAATACAGGCTTTAATTATGATTGCCGGATTCTTTATATGTTTTGGATTGATATGGGTAAACAATAATTCGAAACGGGCAGATCATGAGGAACTTTTCTATAAGAAAAGAGGAGATACTTCAATAGTAAATTTAAGTTATGCATCGTTATTTTCAGCAGAACAGTTAGCAATAGAAATAAAAAAACATATTAATGCAAATCCAAAAGAAATAGTGATATTTGGTCTAAGTAAGTATAATCGTATATTCGATAAATATAATACTATAAAAAACATCGAATATAATATTGAATTATACAAGGAAATAATTAGGAATGATAATAAAAAAATACAAAAGTCCTTAGGTTTTTTTAATGAAGTGATGGAAAGTTTGGGAAATTCAATAGATCAAGAAATATTTCAAACATGGCTTAATTGGTCACACGTAGGACAGTATAGAAAGTACTTTATGAGATATATAAGAAGTACAGAAGAAGATTACAGGTCAAATGGAACAATCAACACAATAATAAGAAGATTTCACAGATAATATAAAAGAGACTAGAAATTTCTAGTCTCTTTTATATTACATTTTAAATTGCAAAACAGTATATAATATAATAGTAAATATAATAATTTGAAAAAACAGTGAAATTTTAGTGAAATAGGGAAGAATACCCTATTTTTTTGTATTTTGTTATGATAAAATATACTAAAATTAAAAAGGAGAAAAGGAATGTATAAGCTATCAAAAGAAATATTAGAAATGTATGAATTAGATGAAAAGATAAGTGAATTAGACAAAAAGGTAGAAAATGATATTTCGCCTATTTTTGAAAAGATAAATGAAATCTCATTATACAATCAAGCTAAAGTACATAGAGCATTTAAAAATAACAAGATTAGTGAAGTTCATTTTAATGCAACAACAGGTTATGGTTATGATGATTTAGGAAGAGAGGCAATCGAAAAAGTTTATGCGGAAATTTTTAAAGCAGAAGATGCATTAGTTCGTATACAATTTGTAAGTGGAACACACTCTTTATCAATAGCTTTATTTGCAAATTTAATGCCGGGTGAAAAGCTTCTAAGTATAACAGGAGATCCTTATGATACTTTAATGGAAACCATAGGTTCAAAAGAAAAAAAAGGTTCTCTTATACACTCTGGAGTTTCATATGATAAGATAGATTTAATAAACAACGAGTTTGACGTTGAAAAGATAAAAAAACATTTAAATGAAAACAATGTAAATATGATTTTTATAGGAAGATCTAGAGGATATACATCAAGGAAATCTTTAACCGTTGACAAAATAGACGAAATAATAAAGATAATAAAAGGGATAGACAAAAATATCAATATAATGGTGGACAATTGCTATGGAGAATTTGTAGAAAAGAAAGAACCAACAGAAGTGGGAGCAGATATAGTAGCAGGAAGTTTAATAAAAAACATCGGCGGGGGAATATGTGAAACAGGAGGATATATAGCAGGTAAAAAGGAGTTGATTACAAGATGTGCAGAGAGGTTAACAGCACCAGGTATAGGCAAAGAATGTGGAGCTAGCCTTGGTAAAAACAAAGAAATATTACAAGGACTATACATTGCACCAGTAACAGTAAAGAATGCAATAATGACAGCAACTTATGCAGCAAGACTAGCAATAGAGTTTGGAATTAAAGCTGATCCTGAATTTAATGAAGTAAGAACAGATGTTGTTGAACAGCTTGAAATAGGTAACAAAGATAAATTAATAAAATTCATACAAGAGATACAAGCGAACAGTCCTATTGATAGTTTTGTAACACCGGAACCCTGGGGAATGCCAGGTTATACAGATGAAGTTATAATGGCAGCGGGAACATTTGTATCAGGATCTTCAATAGAACTATCTGCAGATGCTCCAATAAAGGAACCATATATAGCATATTTGCAGGGTGGAATCACATATGAATCAGCCAAACTATCAGTTCTTACAGCATTAGTTAAAAGTTTAGGTGATAACTTATGAGTAAAGTAGTTGTGATTGGAGCAGGACCAGCAGGAATGATTGCTGCTATAGAAGCAAGAAAAAATGGGAATGAAGTAATATTATTAGAAAAGAATAATGAACTTGGAAAGAAACTAAATATAACTGGAAAAGGAAGATGTAATGTAACATATGTTGGAGACAATGAAAAATTCCTAAACAATGTTGTTAATAATCCAAAATTTTTAATAAGTACTATAAATACATTTAATAATATAGATTTAATAAGTTTTTTAAATGAAATAGGAATTGATGTTAAAGAAGAAAGAGGCAGTAGGGTATTTTTAAAATCAGATAATGCAAAAGAGCTTGCAGAAAGGTTTAATAAAAAACTAAAAGAAACAGGAGTACAAATTTCCTATCGAAGTATTGTTAAAGATATAATAAGTGAAAATAATAAAATAAAAGAAGTTATTTTAGATAATGATCAAAAAATCAAATGTGATGCATGCATCATTGCTACAGGAGGAAAAAGTTATCCCGGAACTGGAAGTACAGGAGATGGATATAAAATTGCTAAAAAGTTAGGTCATGAAATTATTAATCCTAAACCAGCACTTGTAGGATTAAAGGTGAAAGAACAAGACGAGTGTAAAAAACTACAGGGACTTAGCTTAAAAAATATAGAAATAAGTATAAAAAAACTGGAAGATAGCAAAATTATTTATAGAGATTTTGGAGAACTATTATTCACACATTTTGGTTTTAGTGGCCCAATAATATTAAGTGCTAGTAGTAAAATAAATGACTACGATGATAGTATAAATAAAGGAAAAATAGAATTGTTAATTGACCTTAAGCCAGCGCTTAGTAAAGAAATGTTATACAAAAGATTAACGAGAGATTTTACAAAATATACTAATAAAAACTATGACAATAGTTTAAATGATTTGTTGCCAAAAAGTATTATACCTGTTATCATTTTAAGAAGTAAAATAAGAGCTGATAAAAAGGTAAATCAAATTACAAAAGAAGAAAAAGAGAACATTGTAAATATAATTAAAGAATTCAAATACATAATTACGGGGTTACTCCCTATCGAAACTGGAATAGTTACTGCAGGAGGAATTTCCACAAAAGAAATTAACCCAAAGACTATGGAGTCAAAAATCATTAAAAACTTGTATTTTGCAGGAGAAGTAATTGATACAGACGCATATACGGGTGGATATAATCTACAAATCGCATTTTCAACAGGATTTGTAGCAGGAAACAATATTAATTAAGGAGGATAAAATATGGAAGAAAAGGTAAAAAAGGAAGCACACAAAACACCAAAATTTACGGTAAATAAAAGAAAAAACAATAACATTGCTCTGGTTATCGTGTTAGCTGTAATTGGAGGAATGATAGGAGGAGTATTAGTATCATTTTTAATAGGAGGAACAACAAATGCCACTGAAAATCCTATTGCAGGAACAGTAGCGAATTCAATAAAAAAATATGAAATTGAACAAACAAATAGTCCTATTGTAGCAGTTGCAGACGCAGTATCAAAGTCTGTTGTAGGAATAAAAGTTAAATATTCAGCCGAAGTATTTAGAGGCTTTTCAACTGAAGCAGAAGGAGAAGGCTCTGGAATAATATACAATAAAGAGGGGTATATAGTTACAAATCATCATGTTATACAAGAAGCCGCAACAAATACAACAGCTAAAATAGAGGTGGTTCTTTCAGGAGCTGAAGAGTGGATACCAGCTACGCTTATAGGATATGATAAAATTACAGATTTAGCAGTTATAAAAATTGAAAAAGAAGGATTAAAGGCAGCAACCTTTGGAAAATCAAAAGATTTAAAGGTTGGAGAAATAGTCGCTGCTATAGGAAACCCATTAGGAAGTGAGTTTGCGGGAACAGTTACATCAGGAGTTATTTCGGCATTAAATAGATCTATTGTAACAGATGGAAGAACATATAAATTAATTCAAACAGATGCAGCTATAAACACTGGAAATAGCGGAGGAGCACTTGCTAATACAAAAGGAGAAGTTATAGGAATAAATACTGTAAAAATAGTAGCAACAGGAGTAGAAGGTATAGGATTCGCAATTCCAAGTGATGAAGCAGTACCAATAATAGAAGAACTTATAAAAAACAAAAAAATTGCTAGGCCAAGTATTGGAATAATGGGAATGAATATTACTGATAGTATGATATCAACATACAAAAATTTAGAACTAGGAATATATGTAAGTGAGGTTATAGCTAAAGGGCCAGCAGAAAAAGCAGGAGTAAAAGCAGGAGATATAATTGTAAAAGCTCAAGATAAGGAAATTACGACAATGGATGAATTAAACAATTTAAAATATTCATATAAAATAGGAGATAAATTTAAACTAACTATAAAAAGAGAAGGAAAAGAAGTAAATTTAGAAGTAGTATTAGGAGAAGAGTAATAAATGATATATTCATTAAGAGTATCAAATAAAGACGAAATAGAGAAGTATGAAGATGTAGAAATTCTAGCTAAAGGATATTATGAAGAAAAAAAATCAAAATTTCATACTTATGTTTTCTTAATAAATTCAAAAGCAGAAGCAGAAGATATAATAGAAAAATGGAGAGAATTATACAAGGATTCTAGACATTTAGTATATTCATATTCTTTAGAAAATTTATCAAAATACTCTGATGATGGTGAACCTTCAGGTACAGCAGGTAAAGTATTATATACATATTTACAAAATAAACAAATTATAAACACTTTGATAATAGTTGTTAGATACTTTGGCGGAATATTATTAGGTAGCGGGCTTTTGACCAGAGCATATTCTAAGGCCATGTTAGATGCATTAAGAAAATGCGAAGAAGTAGAGTATGAAAAAACAGAGAATATTAAATTGGTATTTAAATATTCAGAAGAAAGTCATATACTAAACAAAATAGAAAAGTTTAAAGGAGAAATAATAAGTAAAGAATACTTAGAAAATGTAATGTTTTCAGCTATTATTCCTGAAAAAAATATTAACAATTTTCAAAAATGGATGAAATAATTTGAAAAAAAAAGAAAGATGGTGTAATGTTTTATACTTCTCTCTTTTTTTGACAAAACTCGATGGAAAAATTTAACAAAAATCATTGAAAAACAAAATATTAGATTATATAATAGCTTCATCGGTTCTGAAATAGGAGGGAAATATGAAAGAAAAATTAAAAGTCATGCTAGTGGATGATAATAGGGAATTTGTGAAAGTGCTGTCAATGTTTATAGATGGGGAGCAAGATATGAATGTGGTTTGTAGTTGTAATGATGGACTAGATGCAGTCAATTTAATGAAGGAACATGAACCAGATGTTGTATTATTAGATATAATTATGCCAGAAAAAGATGGGCTAGCAGTATTAGAAGAAATGCAAAGTAAAATAACAAATAAGCCACTTGTAATTATGATGTCGGCTATAGGACAAGAGAAAATCACACAAAAAGCAGTAGCGTTAGGTGCTACATATTATGTAGTAAAACCATTTGATCTCACAACATTAACAGAAAGAATTAGAGAATTGATTGGAAGTACATCATTTGGAGCAGTGAATGAAAGAGATGCACAAACATATATGTTTTCTGCACAAAAAAGAATGAAAAAAACACCTCCAATTGAAGTTAGAGTTACGAATTTGATACATAATGTAGGAGTCCCTGCACACATAAAGGGATACCAATATTTAAGAGAAGCAATAGTTATGTCGGTAGAAAATGAAGAAGTTATAAATGCAGTTACAAAAACATTATACCCAACTCTTGCAAAAGGATTTAAAACAACTCCATCAAGAGTTGAGAGAGCAATTAGACATGCAATTGAAGTTGCATGGAATAGAGGGCAGATAGAAGTGCATGACAAAATATTTGGATATACAGTAAATTCAAATAAAGGAAAACCAACAAATAGTGAATTCATAGCAATGCTTGCAGATATGCTGAGAATGGAAAGTGCAGAGCTAGGTGAAGCAACAGTATAAAACAAAGAGATTTTTAGTCTCAAAGTCAAATAATGAGGTACAAGTAATAAAAATTACTTGTACCTCTTTTTATTATACTTTTATAGTCGTAAAAAATAATATATTTAAAAATAAAAACTAATATTAGGAAACTGTATTAGTTTTTTTATATTTTTTAGGACAAACAGTTCTAAAAAGGAAATATACGAATATATATATAGTAGGTGAGCATAATTGAACAAAAAACTTATAATATATTATGCATTTTTTTGTACTTTAACATTAATAATTATAATTATTTCTTTAGTAAATATAAAAAGGTGGGAACAACAAAAACAAATTCAAGAGAAAAAAGAAAAAGAGATAAAGGAAGTCAAAAAATATGATAAAGAAAACAAAGTTTCTCGAACAATTAAATTAAAAATAGTTAAGACTGGGGAAGTACAAACCATGGATATGGATGAATATTTAAAGGGCGTTCTTCCATCTGAAATGCCACCTTCATATGAAATAGAAGCTTTGAAAGCACAGGCAGTAGTGGCAAGAACATATGCATATGAAAAGATGAGCAGCAATTCACACGAAGGATTTGATATATGTGATAACTTTGCTTGTTGCCAAGCATATTATAACAAGGAAAAAATAACTGAAATATGGATAGGAAGAGGGTTTGATAAAAAAACAAGAGATAAATATTGGGAAAAAATAAATGAAGCGGTTGATAGTACAAATAATATAGCAATAGTTCATAATGGAGCATTTATAAAAGCATATTTTCATGCTAATAGTGGAGGGAAAACAGAGGCTGCGAGTGAAATATGGGGTAAACAAAAAATATCATATTTAGTACCTGTGGAAAGCAAAGGAGAAGAAGAACATAATTATTATAAGTCTAATGAATCATTCACGGTTAGCGAATTAGAAAATAAAATAAACAGTAAAAATGAAGTGAAGTGTAACATTAGTAAGAATAGAAAAAATGAAATTGAGATAATAAGTCATACAGTAAGTGGGAGAGTTAAGAAAGTAAGAATAGGAGAAAATATTTATGAAGCAACACTTGTTAGAACGGCATTAGGTTTAAAGTCAACAAACTTTTCAGTAGAAAAGAAAGATAATAAAATAGTGTTTAATGTTATTGGATATGGGCATGGTGTAGGAATGAGTCAAACAGGTGCAAATTATTATGCTAAAGAAGGATATATATATGACCAAATTATAAAACATTATTATACAGGTGTTGATGTTGTAAGAGCAGAACAACAAGAAGAGTAAAAGGAGGAATACAAATGAAAGTGAGTTTTGTTAGTTTAAGAAAGAAACTTAAAGAAAGAGCTAAAGAAAAATTAAAAGGTAAAGATGAAATAGAAAATAAGGAAAATAAAAAAAACAAGTGGAAGGATATATGTCTAAATATAAAGCAAGTTCCTAAAGGTAGTTATGTGTTATTAACATTTATGATAATGCTACTTGCTATTACTACAAAGTTAAACTTGTCCACCTTAAATAAATCTAAAGAGGAAGATTATAACATATACAGGGCTGACGAAATAAAAGATGAAAAAACAACACAAGCAGCAACAGAGAATATAGTAATTTATCAAGAAGCAAGTAGTAGTATATTTGATATAAATGAAGAAATACAAGCAGTCGAAACTACTAGTAATAATACGGAAAGTGCAAAGAAAAGTGTTAAAGAAAAATATGTTTATACATATCAATACATTAGACCGGTCGAAGGAAAAACAATAAAGGAATATAGTATGGACAAGGTGATATATTCTGTAACACTTGATATGTGGAGAGTACATGATGGAGTTGATATAGCAGCAGATGAAGGGACAGATGTGGTGGCAGTTGAGAAAGGAATAGTAGAAAGAGTATATGAAGATTCATTTTATGGAACTAGTGTAATAATAGATCATCAAAATGGTATTAAAACAGTTTATAGAAACCTTCAAAAAGAAAACTTATTAAAGCAGGGAAAAACGATTGCAAAAGGTGATTTGGTTGGTAAGGTAGGCAGTACGGGAATAGGTGAGATAAAGGATGAGCCTCATATTCATTTCGAAGTTATACAAAATGGAGAAATTGTGGATCCTAAGGTTATAGGGATAAATTGAAGAATAAAAGATACATAAATGAATATGATGTTAGTATGAAAGAAAAATATAAGAGGTGATAATATTGTTACAAAACGATATAGAAGAAAGGGTTAAAGCTTTAGCAAGCTATATTATAGAAACAGGAAGTACAGTTAGGGCGGCAGCGTCTAAGTTTAATGTTAGTAAATCTACCGTTCATAAAGATATAGCAGAAAGACTAGAAAAGATAAATCCAGCTTTAGCATCTGAAGCGAAAAAAGTGCTTATGCATAATAAAGAAGAAAGGCATATACGAGGAGGAATGGCTACGAAACAAAAATATAGTCATCAAAAAGAAATTTCGAAGATGGGTTAATAGCAAGCTTAGGCTTGCTATTTTATATATTAAAAAGACGACAAAGTTGAACGATTCCAATATTATGATATAATTTATATAGTAGGAGGCAAACTATGGAATATAGTAAATTATTAGAAGCACATAAAAGGTATGGTACAACAACGGAAGATATTATTAAATATAGGGAATATGGTAAGATACTCGATACTGTTGTTATAACACCATGGTGGGAACATAGTATGTTTGAAAATCAGAATGTTGAAATAAAACAAGAAGGAACCAGATTATACAATATTAAGGGAGATGAATTCGAATTTTCGTTTATACAGTTAAAATTAATTGGAGCACCTGCAATAATGGACTATATATTATCTCTTGGAGTTACTAAATGCAATAATATAATATTTTTAGGTTCAGCAGGGTCTTTAGATGAGAATATAAAAATAGGTGATTTAGTAGTTCCCGATTATTCTATATGCGGAGATGGGGCATCTAGATATTTAAATGATAATTTAGAAGATGAATTTGGAAAAAAAGAATATCCAGATGAAGAGTTAACTGAGATATTAAAGTTAAAGATGAAAAGTGAAGCAGAAGTATATAAAATAAGAGCACATAATGAAGCTAACTTTAGTGTTGATTCTGTATTTGCGCAATTTGCACATATTGATTATATAAAAAACACAGGAGCTAAAGTTATTGAGATGGAAACTGCATTGGTATTTAAATGTGCAAAAATGTGTAATATCAAATCAACAGCTCTGCTATGTATATCCGATAATACATTAGTAAAAAAATCTTTGTATAGTGGTAGAAGTAATGAGGAGAATCAATATAGGCATATGGTAAGAAAAAGTATAATTCCAAAAATAATAATAGATGTTGTAAAAGATATTCAAAAAAGTAATAAAACTAATTATTAATATAATATATTTTAAAATAACATATTTTGAAAGTAGGATAAGTTAAAAACAAACATATCCTATATTTTATTTGAAGGTAAATAAAAAACTATTACAGTGCATGTATAAATAGAAGTAAAATAGTGTAGAATATATCTAGAATGTGTTGCAAATGAAACGTTTTTGTAATATAATTGTAACAAAACAGTAAAACAAAAAATAGAGGATGTGGTTAGATGATGTTTGGGCAAGATATAGGGCTTGATTTAGGTACTGCTACAATACTTGTATACGTAAAAGGCAAAGGAATAGTACTAAGAGAACCGGCAGTTGTGGCAATAGATAAAAACACAAATGAAGTTCTTGCAGTTGGGCAAGAAGCAAGAAAAATGCTTGGTAGAACACCGGGTAACATTGTTGCTATTAGGCCACTAAAAGACGGTGTAATATCAGATTATACTATTACTGAAAAAATGCTAAAATATTTTATTAGTAAAGTATCAGGAAAATTTGTATTAAATCCAAGACTTATGATTTGTGTTCCATCAGGCGTAACTGAAGTTGAAAAAAAAGCAGTAATAGACGCAGCTAATCATGCAGGAGCAAGAAAGGTATACTTGATAGAAGAACCTATAGCAGCTGCTATAGGAGCAGGTTTAGACATCGCAAAACCTTATGGGAGTATGATATTAGATATTGGTGGAGGAACAACAGATATAGCAGTCATTTCTTTAGGAGGGGCGGTTAAAAGCAAGTCTATAAAAGTAGCAGGAGATCAATTTGATGAGGCAATAATTAGATATATAAAGAAAAAGCATAATGTAATAATTGGAGAACGAACAGCAGAAGATATAAAAATTAATATTGGATGCGTTTACCCTAAAACGGTTATAGAAACCATGAATATTAAAGGGAGAAATTTGACAACTGGATTACCAGTTGAATTAGAAATAACTTCAGAAGAAACATTAGAAGCATTAAGTGAAAGTGCTACTAAAATAGTAGAAGGAGTACATTCTGTTTTAGAAGAGACACCACCAGAGTTATCTGCAGATATTAGTGACAGGGGAATATATATAACTGGAGGCGGAGGGCTATTATCAGGATTAGACCAGTTATTACATGAAAAAACAGGAATCCCTGTTATGGTATCGGAAGATGCCGTATCTTGTGTAGCAATAGGAACAGGAAAAGCTTTAAATCATATAGATTTGTTGGAAACAGGGAATGCCGTAAAAATTAAAAAATTCTAAAAATTAAAATTTTAATAAAAGGTGTGGAAGTATATATTCCATGCCTTTTTTATTTAACAATTATACTACTAGAAATATTATGCGATTTATGTTAAAATAAACATACGATAAAGGAAGGAAAATATTATGAATAAAATAGAATTGTTAGCTCCTGCAGGAAGTCTTGAAAAAGCAAAGGTTGCCTTTTTGTATGGAGCAGATGCAGTATATGCAGGAACATCAAAATTTTCACTTAGAACGAGAACGGAAATGGATAGTGATAGCTTAGAAGAAACTATAACATATGCTCATAGTATAGGTAAAAAAGTATATGTGGCTCTTAATATATACGCTTTTGATCAAGATTACGAAGAAATAGAAAAAGAAGTAAAAAGATTGAGTAAAATAAATGCAGATGCAATAATAGTTGCTGATGGTGGAATAGTTGAAATTATAAAAAGAGTTGCACCAAACATGCCAATTCATATTAGTACACAAGCAAATACAGTAAGTCTTCATAGTGCCAAGTTTTGGAGCAATAATGGTGCTAATAGAATTATACTAGCAAGAGAATTAAACAGAGATAAAATAAAACACATTATGGAAAATAAACCCAAGGATTTAGAAATGGAAATATTTATACATGGAGCAATTTGTTTTGCATACTCAGGTAGATGTTATTTGAGTCAATATTTATCTGATAGGAGTGCTAATAGTGGAAATTGTAGTCAGCCATGTAGATGGAAATACAATTTATATGCGGAAGAAGTAAATAAGCCTGGAAACAAAATAGAGCTTGATTATGATGAAAAAGGTACATATGCATTTTCATCTAAAGATCTATGCTTGATCAATAAGATACCAGAAATTATAGAAATGGGAATGGAAAGTTTAAAGATAGAAGGTAGGCTTAAAACGGAGTATTATTTAGCTACAGTTGTTAGAGCATATAGACAAGCAATTGATGGTTATTATAAAGATAAGTCAAATTGGGATTCAAAAAAGTATTTAAATGAACTTATGACTGTTAAAACAAGAGGTCTCTCGGAATTTTACTATTCGGATAACAATAATTATGATATCCATGATTTTTCAGGTCAAAATGAAAATGTAATATATGAATATGGTGCGAAAGTAATAGAGAGAGAAAAAGATAATATATATATTGTTGAAATAAAAAACAAGCTAAAACTAGGAGATATATTAGAAGTATTAAATCCAAATAGTATGGAGATTCAATCTTTTGAAATTGAATCACTATATGATATAAATACAAATGAAAGTATAGATACTATAAATCCTGGGATAAAAGGACAAAGAGTGAAAATAGAAATTCCATATAAAGTTGAGAAAGATTATATAATCAGGAGAAAAAAATGAAAGAAATATTTCACAGGACAGAGTTGTTAATTGGTCAAAGAAACATAGAAAAGTTAAAAAACTCTAAAATTTGTGTTTGTGGCGTAGGGGGAGTTGGCTCTTATGCATTAGAAGCACTTGTGAGAACTGGCATAGGAAATGTAACAATTATTGACTATGATGAAGTTGATATTACAAATATTAATAGACAGCTTATTGCTACTGTTGATAGTGTTAATAAAGCAAAGGTAGAAGTAGCAAAAGAAAGAATTAAGAGCATTAATCCGGACATACAAGTAATGGCATTAAAAGAATATATTGATGTAGAATTGATTCAGGACAAAATAAATAAAACATATGATTATGTAATAGATGCTATAGATAAAATAGATTCTAAAATAGCATTAATAGAACATTGCACTAAAAACAACATACCAATTATTTCGAGCATGGGTATGGCGAACAGGATGAATCCATGTAATATCGAAGTAATGGATATATATAAAACAACAATGTGCCCACTTGCAAAAAAAATAAGAAAAATATTAAAGGAAAAAAGAGTAAAAAAATTAAAAACTGTATGCTCGATAGAAGAACCAAAAAAGATGACTACTAAGGAACTTGCAAGTATAGCGTTTGTTCCGAGTACAGCGGGACTTATAATAGCATCAGAAGTTATTAAAGATATTATTGATGGAGGTGACTAATTTATGGGCAGAGGAAAATATGATGATTGTTCAAACTGTATTTATGCTACTCAAAAAGATAGAAGAATATATATTTGTAAATGGGATAAAAAAGGAGAAGAACAAGAAGCAAAATGGTGTAAAGATCATACAGGCGAAGATGAATAATGATATAAAAAGAAGTAGAGCAAAAGCCGACTTCTTTTTTATTTGTTTTTTTTCACATAATGCATTTTATAGCATA
>Ga0265293_10009799_pt1 | contig 13629 bp, 14 predicted proteins | sample Munlanlewell138R_FD_192505 | JGI IMG/M metagenome (GOLD analysis project Ga0265293, IMG submission 192505) | Leachate microbial communities from a municipal landfill in Southern Ontario, Canada - Leachate well 138R | ecosystem: Engineered > Solid waste > Landfill > Unclassified | place: Canada...
ATTTTTCCTATCTGATTTAAGTAGTCCTTTACATTTTCTTTAATTTCTTTTTCTGTTAAAGCTTTTCTCATTGCATCTTTATCTGATGCGTCTCCAATTAGAGCAGTAAAATTACCAATAATTAAAGTAATATTATGCCCTAAGTCCTGAAAGTCCCTCAATTTCATTAGTATTGTCGCTCTACCTAGGTGTATTTTAGGCCCAGTTGGGTCTATCCCTAACTTAATATTCAATTGCTTGCCTGAAAGTAGCCGCTTTTTAAGTGATTCTTTCTCAATAATATCCTCTGTCCCTCTATTTAATATGTCTTCTATTTTGTTTTCATCAGTAATAATTTTCATATATATATTATTGATTAAATGTTTCCAAAAGTCAAAAGAAGTGATAGTATATGGTTATGAAAAAAGCAATAATTAAATCTTTTAAGGTTTTATTTTTATTAATTTTTATCGGTGGAATTATGGGAATTTCTCTATTTTTCTATTACACTAAAGACTTGCCTCGTCCAGAGGTTTTTACTGAAGCACAATTAAACCTATCTACTAAAATATATGACAGGACTGGTGAAGTTGTTTTGTCTAATGTCTACGGAGAAGAAAGAAGAACATATGTACCTTTATCTCAAATATCAATTCATATGCAAAATGCGGTAATTGCAACTGAAGACGCTGATTTCTATAACCACATCGGAATTGATTTTGGAGGAATTGCCAGGGCTCTTAAATTGGGGATATCTTCTCAGAGCTTAAATGTCCCTGGCGGATCAACAATTACTCAACAATTAATTAGAAGTACTTTTTTAATTCCTGATAGAAGTATTGGAAGAAAGGTAAGAGAGATTGTTTTGTCTCTTGAGTTAGATAGAACATATTCTAAGGATCAGATATTAGAATGGTATTTAAACCAGGTTCCTTTTGGTGTGAATATATATGGAATTGAAGAGGCCTCACAAACATATTTTCAAAAGAGTGCAAATGATTTAACAATAGAAGAGTCGGCACTATTGGCAGCAACAATTCAGGCCCCTAGTTTTTATTCTCCTTATGGAAAAAATGTTGAAGCATTATTGGAAAGAAAAGATTATGTTTTAAATAGGATGGCCATTGTTGGATTTATTTCCGAAGAACAAAAAGAAGAAGTAAAAGAAATTGAGTTCTCTTTTTCTGACAGGCCCAAAACAGTTGCTGTTCATTTTGTAAATTATGTAAGACAACAAATTGAATCAACATATGGTCCTACATTTTTAGAAACAAGAGGGCTAAAAATATACACCACCCTTGATTGGGACTTACAACAAGAATCAGAAAAAATAATTAAAGAAGGAGTTGCTAGCAATATCGCTCGCTTTGGAGCATATAATTCAGCAACTGTTTCAATTGATCATAAGACAGGCGAAATTCTTTCAATGGTTGGTTCCGCCGATCCATGGGGAGAGCCATTGCCAAAAGGATGCAATCCAGCAACTAATTGTAAGTTTGTTCCCAGTTTTAATGTTGCCACTCAAGGGAAAAGACAGCCGGGATCATCTTTTAAGCCCTTTGTTTATGCCGAGGCCTTTAGAAAAGGATTCTCTGATCAGACAATTGTAATTGATGAATTAACAAGCTTTGGTATTTGGGGCGGAGAAGAATATATTCCTAGAAATTATGATGGAAGATTTAGGGGGCCTGTTACCTTAAGGAATGCTCTTGCTCAATCATTGAATATTCCTGCTGTTAAGGTATTAAATAATATGGCTGGACTAAATGATAGTATAACTTTAGCTCAAAAAATGGGCATCACAACATTAAACCAACCATCTTCTTTTTATGGCCTATCTCTTGTTCTAGGAGGAGGAGAAGTTCACTTAATTGATATGGTGAGTGCTTATGGGGTGTTTGCTAACGGAGGGTACAAAATTACGCCTTCAGCGATATTAAAAATTGAGGATGCTAATGGCAATATAATTTATGAAAACAAAAATACTCCAAGAAAAGTTTTAGAAACAAGTGTTTGTGAAATGATTACTGATGTTTTATCAGATAATGATGCTAGGGCTCCAATATTTGGATATAATTCAAATTTAAGATTTGATAACTACAAAGTATTTGTTAAAACTGGTACTACTCAATTAAATGTTGACGGTTGGATAGTTGGTTGCACTAAGGACACCTGTGTTGGTGTGTGGTCAGGAAATAATGACAACACCCCCATGTATGGAGGTGTTGGAGAGTCAGCTTCTGGTCCTCAATGGAGAAAAATTATTGAAAAAAGCGTGGAGATTAGAAATTAGTTAAATTGCACTGCCTTCAATTTATATTAATTAATACAACTTGAGTTTGATTAATTAATTATAATTAAACCCTAATAGGCATAATTACATATTGATAACTAGTGTCGCCTATTGGTTTAATTAGCGCTGGGCCGTCATTACCTTGCATTTCAAAAGATATTTCTGATGATTTGATATTTGTTAAAGCATCTAGTATAAATCGGTAATTAAATGATACTTTTGCTGGATCTCCTTCGGTGTTCGCAATCATACTTAATTCACTTTCTCCTATTTCATCATCTTGACTTTTTATTTCTATGTTTTTTTCTCCCACTTTTATAATTACCTCGCTGGCCTTACCACCAAAAAGTCCTGCCATTTTAATTTGTTTTACAAACTCATCTTTATTTAAGGTAATTTTTGTTTTTGATGATTTAGGAATTATTTCTTCATAAGAGGGATATTCTCCATCAATTTGTCTTGAGACAAGATTTATTTCTGAATGAGTTGAATTGGGTAAAAATGTTTCAAACATTACTTGTGACTCAGAAAAATAAATTCTTATCTTTTTGCCATCTTCTTCTGGTAAAATATTAATTAATTCTTTTGTTGTTTTTTGAGGCAATATAAAATTAATTTCTTTTTCAAATAAATTTTTAATATCATCTTTGATTGTTTTTTCAGCAAGACGAAAGCTGTCAGTTGCTACTAATTTAATACTTCCCTTATTAAAAGAAAAATACACTCCGGATATTTCTGGCTTAACTTGAGAAACACTTACCATATCCACAACACTAACTAGTCCTTCTTTTAGCTTCTTACCTTCCATTTCTATATATATATCTTTAAGAAATTTAGGAATAATTGGAAAGTCCTCAGAAGAAAATCCTTTAATTTGTGTTTTTATATTTTTGCCTTCAATTAAAAGAGTATTTCCTTTGTTTTTTATATTAATTTTTTCCTCAGGCAAAACCCCTGCTAATTGACTTAAAAATTTAGCAGGGACGGTGGCACTTCCTTCTTTTTCTGTTTTACATGGTCCCCACCATTCTATTCCCACCTCTAAATCAGTTGATGATATTTTAATAAAATTAGGAAGTGATTCAATTAATAAATTATTAAGAATTGGTAAGGTTAAATTTTTACCTGTTATTTTTTCAGTAAAACCTAATCCTTTTTTTAATTCTTTAGCAAGTATTGTGAAGTTCATATTTTTCTTATAATAAATTTTATTTATTTGTTATTACTATTAATTTCTTATTTTTTGTGGACAATATTTTTATTTCTAATATTCTCTTTTATTTATAATACTTTTTTATTTTTTTAGTTGTGGACAATTAGGGTATTAATTATCAAGTAAGTTCTGTTTAATTTTTAATAACTTTTTTATTGTTTGTTTTGTCATTATTATTTTAACATTTTTTCCACACTATTTACTATATATTCTTTGTAAAATTAAATCTATTTCTTGCCTTGTTTTGTCGTTTTCTTCGTAAGAATTTTCTATTAATTGACAAGCATGTATTACTGTTGTGTGATCTTTTCCTCCAAACTTTCTACCTATTTCAGAGTACGACATTTTTAATTCTTTCTTTAATAAATACATTGCAATTTGTCTTGGCCTAGCGTACTCTTTTTTCCTAGAAGTTAAAAACATATTATTTGAAGAAATGTCATAAAAGCTGTGAATTGATTCAACTATTTTTTTATAATTAGTAATTTTGTTTGGAGAAACAATAATGTTTTTTAATAATTTTTTAGCGTCATCAATATTTATGGTTTTATTTCCGTTAGTTTTTTTACAAATTACCAATCGGCCGATTGAGCTTTCTAGCTCTCTTATATTTTTTTGAACATTATTAGCAATATATTCTAAAACATCTTGAGGAACACCAATGTTTTTTTCTTCTGCTTTTTGAGTTAATATAGCTAATCTTGTTTCATAGTCAGGCATATTTATATCTGCAATCATTCCCCCATTAAAACGGGACTTTAATCTTTCTGTAATGGCGGGAATATTATCAGGGTGTCTATCAGAAGAAAGAATAATTTGTTTATTTTTTTGATAAAGAGAATTAAAGGTGTGAAAAAATTCTTCTTGAGTTTTATCTTTTCCTGCCAAAAATTGAATATCATCAATAATTAATACATCAATTTCTCTTAAGTTCTTTTTTAATTCTTCAATGCTTTGAGATCTTATAGCATTAACAATTTTTGATATTAATCTTTCTGCGGGAATATACTTTATTTTTTTATCAGGAAAATCTTCTTTTATTTTATTTCCAATTGCCTGCATTAAGTGAGTTTTTCCCAGTCCCACTCCCCCGTATATAAACAAGGGATTATAATTTTTACCCGGCTCTTCTACAATAGACATTGCTGCGGCATAGGCAATTTCATTAAATGGTCCGATTATAAAATTATTAAAATTGTATTTAGGATTAAGGTTTGTTTCTTTATCTACTTCTAGCTCTGAAAATCCGAGCTGTTCAACAATCTCCTCTTTTTCTTTTTTGGTATTTTTTTTAGTTGGTATTTTTGTGTTTATAGGATTAACAATATATTTAATATCTTTAATATTTTCATCTATTGATTTTATAATTTTTAAAATTTCTTTATGGTATTTTTGTTCCATCCATTCTTTTGAAAATGAATTAGGAACAGAAACAACAACAAGATCTTCTTCAATAGAAGATATTGCTGTATTAGCAAACCAAGTAGCAAAATTTGCTGGAGAAATATTTAATTGAATTTGAGATAAAACTGATTGCCAAATTTCTTCATTAGTCATAGCGTTATTATACCCTACTACTGTCAACAAATCAAAAAAACATTATAAAATAAGGGAAAAAATTGCCCCTGTGGACATAGTGTGGAAAAATAGTTGGCAATTGACAAAAAAACAGCGTTGTATTATCCTGTACATAAGTGTACAGGATAAATTATGATTAAAAAAGATAAAAAAATAGCATCTCTTTTAAGAGATGGAAGAGAATTATACCACACTCAAGACCTTGGTGTTCTTTGGGGAATTAGTAAAGAAAATACTCTTTATACAACCATCAAGAGATATATTGCTGGTGGTCTTTTGTTTAGAGTTCACAAGGGGCTTTATTCTACAAAAAAAATAAACCAAGTTGATGAAATTAAGCTAGGGCTATCTTCCCTGCATCGCTATGGTTATTTAAGTACAGAAAGTGTTTTAGTAAAAGATGGCATCATTTTTCAAGATATTAAATATATTACTTTTGTTTCAAGCATTTCAAAAAGATTTAAAATAAATAATACATATTTTTTAGTAAGAAAAATGAATTCTAAGTATTTACATAATAATGCGGGCATATATATAAAAAAGAATCAAAGAATTGCCTCAAAAGAAAGGGCAGTTGCAGATATGCTTTATTTTAATCCTAAATATCACTTTGATGGAAAAAATATTATTGATTGGGAAAAAGTAAAAGAAATTAAAAAAGAAATAGGATATTAATAATTATGATAAACTTAAAAAAACAATCAACAAGGCACGAAATGCATATGCATCGCTTATTATCAGAAATTCTTGATAATAAATACTTAGCAGTTAACCTTTACTTTAAGGGAGGCACTTGTGCTAGAATGCTTGGATTTTTAGACAGATTTTCAGTTGATCTTGATTTTGATTTGTCGCCAAGGGCAGACAAAAAGAAATGCAAAGAGATTTTATTAAAAATTTTTAATGAGCTGGATTTAGAAATTAAAGATCAGTCCTTAAAAGCGCTCCAGTTTTTTTTAAAGTACCCTGCTCCAGAAAATGAGCGCAATACTTTAAAAATAGAGATATTGGACAAATGTTTCAAAAATAATGATTATTCTCCACAATACATATCCCCAATTGACAGGACCGCTAATTGCCAGACAATTGAGACAATGTTTGCAAATAAATTAGTTGCCCTTACAGATAGATTTAAAAAAGGCCAATCAATAGCCGGAAGAGATCTTTATGATATCCATTATTTTTTTTCAAAGGGCTATGATTACAAAAAAGAAATAATCAAAGAAAGAACAAAAAAAGATTACAAGTTATATTTAAAAGAACTCAAAGATTTTATTGAACAAAAAATAACAACAGAAATGCTGGAGCAAGATTTAAGCACTCTTACTTCTCCTCAAAACCTTAAAAAGATTAAAAAGTACATAAAACAAGAGGTAATTAATTTTTTAGATGAGGAAATAAATTAATTGACCAAGGACGCATTTTTTGGTATAGTTTTCTCATAAGTTAATAATTAAAAGCATTATGAGTAAAACCTACCAACCAAAGAAAAAGAAAAGGCAAACAACTCACGGTTTTCTAGAAAGATCTAGCACAAAAAGTGGCCAGAAGGTTCTAGCTAACAGGAGAAGAAAAGGCAGAGCAAAGCTTTCTGTTTAATGTTTTATGTTACCAAAAGAAAATAGATTAAAGAAAAAGAAAGAATTTGAAGCTATTTTTGAAAATGGAAGAACAATAAAAGGAAAAAACATTATTGTAAAATATTTAGGAAACGGTCTTGAATACGCAAAAGTAGGATTTATAGTCAGCAAGAAAGTTTCCAAAAAAGCAGTAGAAAGAAATAAAACAAAAAGACAGTTGAGAGAGGCGGTAAAACAAACTGATTTAAAAAGAGGATTAAGCATTATAATTATCGCCCTGTCATCAATAAAAAATGTCCCATATATTGAAATAGAAAGTGACATTAAAAAGACACTAAAATTATGAATATTTTCTTAACAATCTATTATGCCCTACTCTATCAGCCAATGCTGAATTTTTTAGTTTTAATATATGTTTTAACAAATAATTTTGGTATTGCTGTAATACTTCTTACCGTTTTAATTAAATGGTTAACTAATCCATTAAATAAAAAAGCAATAGAATCTCAAAAAGCAATGACAGAAATTCAGCCAAGGATAAAAGAGATTCAAAAGAAATATAAAGATACTCCAGAAAAACAAGCTCAAGAAATGATTGCCCTATACAAGGAAAAAAATTTTAATCCTTTTTCAAGTATATTTTTGCTTTTTATTCAAATCCCTATTATTATTGCATTATTCCAAATATTTAAAGGAGGGATTGTGATTGATCCTCAATTTATGTATTCTTTTGTCCACCTTCCAGAAATGATCAACCCTTACTTTTTAGGAATTGATTTGTCTCAGCCAAATATTGTTTTAGCAGTATTAGCAGCAATAGCTCAATATTTCCAAGCAAAAACAAGTTTTGCAAAACAAAAAACAGAAAAAGAAGAGGGGCCAAAAGACAAGACGACGCAGATTACAGAGATGATGCAAAAGCAGATGATATTTATTCTTCCAATAGTTACATTATTTGTTTTGTTTACATTGCCATCGGCACTTGGTGTGTATTGGTTAATAACGACAGCAATGACAGTTTATCAACAAAAGAAAATATTAAAAGAAAGCAATGATTAATAAAGAAGAAATCAAAAACATCACAGAGGAGTTCTTTAAAAAATCTCATTTTGAGGTAAGTATTGAAGTTGAGCAAAAAGAATCATTAATTAATATTGATATTCAAACAAGCGACGCGCAAACACTAATTGGAAGACAAGGACTTGTCTTGTCTGATATCCAATTACTTTTAAGAAAAATTATTAAAAAGAAAACAAGCGAAGATTTCTATATCAGTATAGACATTGATAATTACAAAAAAAATAAAGAGAATTATTTAAAAGATCTTGCTTGGAATGTTGCTGATGAAGTATTAAAGACAGGGGCACAAAAAGAGATTCCTTTGGTATCATCATTTGATAGAAGAATAGTGCACATAGAATTACAACAAAGAAACGATGTTCTAACAGAAAGCATCGGAGACGGAGAAGAAAGAAGAATTATAGTAAAACCTGCTAGCTAAGCAGGTTTTTTGCTTGTTTAATTTTTGCCACCTCTTCTGGGCTAGTAGTAATAATTTGATCTTCAGTGTATGAAGCCATTATTCTAATGGAAACATGTTTTTGTCCAGCAAAGAATATCCCTTCCCCTACTGGTGTTTCAAGCAAGAGGAACTTTTCTTGTTCAGTTAGGTTAAATGTTTGTTGAAGCAAGTCAATTGTTGCAGGACTTTGCTTTAATAACAATTGTATTGATGAATTAGTAATAATTGGTCTTCCATAATCAGATCGCATAAAATCAGAAACATCTTGAGTAATGGTCGTAACTCCCAACCAATACTTTCTAGCTCTTTTACATATTCCGAATAAGAAAGATGCACCATCATCAGTTTTCATCATCCACCATGCTTCATCTATAACAAGGATTCTTTTCTTAAGAGTGGCTCGGGCTGTATTCCAGATGTAACGCATTATAATAAACATCGCCATCGGACGAAGCTCGTCCTCCATATCCCTTATACCAAAAGCAACTAAGTGATTATTCATTGAGATGTTTGATCTTTGATTGAAGAATGATGCAAAAGTTCCTTTTGTAAACTTTCTCAATCTCTCAACCAAAGAGTCAGCACCTTCCATTGTTTCTAGGACCGATTCTAAATCAGACATAATTGGAACATTCTCTGCCCATGTTGACGGATCTGAATTAGGGGTAATGTCTTTTGCAGCATATGTTTCAGAAAGGGCTTGATCCATAATAGCGTCTTCTTCAGCAGTTAGTCCTCCAAGCATTATCCTCATTAATCCAACTAAATTGATAATATTAGATCGGAGAACATCTTCTGTTCGTTCATCTTCTCTTGGTTCAGGCAAGTCAAATGGGTTGACATGACTTTCGGAGCTTAAAGATATTTTGAAGAATGATCCGTCCACCGACTCAGCTAGTGTTTTAAACTCATTTTCAGGGTCTAAAATGATACATTCTGTCCCCATCATTAAAGAACGAAGGACTTCCAACTTAACAGCATATGATTTACCAGATCCTGATTTAGCAAAGATCACCATATTAGCATTTTCCATGCTGAAACGGTCAAACAACACAAGTGAATTGTTGTGTTTATTTACCCCATAAAGAATCCCTTCGTTTGAGCTAAGATCAAATGAAATAAAAGGAAAAATGCTTGATAGCGGAGTTGTGTTTAATGTGTTGTGGATTTGTAATAAATCAGTTCCATAAGGGAAGGTTGAAAGAAGGCCTTCTTTTTGTTGATACAACGCTGGCTTGATATAAATCAAGCGTGATTCAAGAGTTGATCTTAATGTAGTTTCAATTTTTTCAAGCTCTTTTGTATCATCAGCGTAAACAGTTATATACAATCCAAACTTAAACATTTTTTCTTGAGCTGTTTGAAGTCGCCCCCTTAAGTCCTCTAAATCTTGGTAGGCTGTTTCTAATGCTGGGTCCCTAATTAACCCTTTTTCTTCTCTTTCCATAATTTCTGCCTGAACTTCTGTAACGCTTTTCCTTAATTGTTTTAATATGCTTCCCGTTTCAATGGGGTGGAAGAAGAAGGAAATATCTAATGGGATATCCATATTAATAATTGGAGAAAGCCAGCCAGTAGTTAAATATCTTGGATAAGAAAAAACGAAATAGGTTTTGGCTAGTTTTTCTTCTAACTTTACATAGTTTGGATGGACTTCAATTGAAGCAGGAGAAATAATGTCTATTGCAGAAGTCATTTCCCTTTCCATGTATTTTTCTTTTTTTTGATTTTTGTTTCCAAATAATCCCATATTATATTATAACTTCAGGCGGTAAGTCAGGATAATATCCTAACTCTGCCTGATTAATGTGATGAAGCGACCATAATAATTCAATTAATTCTTCTGATCCTAAATTGACTGATTTTAATCCGCACCTTCTTATTCCTAAAGAAACGTATTCCATTCTTTGCCATAATTGATATTTTCCTGTCTGGAACTTTTTTTCAGTTAAATCCATTCCTGTTGTGGGAGATTTTTGCCCTGGAACCCCAGCGACTTCAAGCATCGGGAAGTATGGGACAACGATATAGAATTTTTTAGTCATAATAGATCCAGTAGAAACAATTTCTTCAATGAAGGAACGATACTCAGCTGTTTGAACCTTCATTAACTGATTTTTTTGTTTTTCTTCTAGTTCTTTAATCTTTTCGATGTATCCGGTGATGTTTACTTTCCTAGAGTTAACAATAATTTGACAGGAAAAATCAAGAGAATTTAAAAAGTTTTGAAATTGGTAAATAATGGCCATTTGCTCATCTTCTGACTTAAGTCCAAAGTTTAAAGAAGAAACTAAAACAACACCTTTCAAGGATTTATCTTTCTGAATCATTATTCCCTCTCTAATCTGCTGGATTGGTATAAATTGTTGAGACGGTGCTTTTGCCATTATTATTCAAAATCAATTTTTCTAATTAAGTCATCTATTTTTCCATCATCTTTCATTTTTAAAGGTGACTTCTCTTTTTTAGTAATTACTAAGTCCCTTCTTTCTCTTTCGGTTGATAAAAATACAGGTGATTGCTTCCTTCTCCAGAGGTACAATCTAGGGACTATATTAAAGTTCATCCAGTTTTTCATTACAACTGGTAGGGCCTGCCCCTCTATTTTATAAAAAGAAATTGCTAGCGCTGCTCCCGTAAGAAGTCCAGCCAAAAGAATAAAAAGGAAAAAGTTTGACTGTCCAATAGAAAAATACAGAAAAAAGCAAATAACTAGAACCGCTCCTATTGTCATGCTTTGCTTTACATTCAATGGTCCCAATATTTTTGCTTCGTGTTCAATAAATTGAGGAACTCTGTATTGCATATTAAATTAATGGTTCTTTATATGGATCTTTATATTCGCCCTTGCTAGGAATTGGAATTTCAATTCCATCCTCATCTTTCTTATTATCGCTTACAATTTTGTTTTCTGCAACATTTGAAGAGTATATTTTATTTAACGCTATCCTAAGGCCACTAAATATTTTTCTGTCAATTTCCCTGCTTATAGCTTTTGCCTTTTTTGTTTCCATATCCATCTCCAACTCAAGAGTGATAAAAAAATCTTTGATAGGTAACTTGCCCATCAATGTTCTTCCAATATATTTCATTAGTTGTGATTTTGAGTCATCATCAGTAATTCCGTTTAGTTCACAAATATCAGAAACAATCTTAAAATTCTCTTCAGAAAAAAGAGCTTCTTTTATAGCGTCGGGAAGTTTTTCATATTCTTTCCAAAAAATATCTTTTGAATCACCAGTGTTTTTCATATACTTTATTTTAACACATTTTTTTATTCAATCAACACTGCCCTTTACAAAATAAACATAATGTTTTATAATCTAAACATCCCTATCTAGGGAATTATGGTTATTTAACAATTAGGAGGAATTAAAATGGAAGTAAGAAAAAAGATTGATGAGAGCCCTCTTACAACAGGGGGAATGATTGTTGTTTTTTCAGCAATTATTTGTTTTGTAATGGGAATAATTTGGGGAGTACTTATTGGAATGGGAGTATTCATTCTAGCTGTCTTTCTGGTGCTTTATCTTGTATGGGCACCCCATGGGATTTTTGGATTTTTCCTTGAGGAAGGATACGCTATAATAATCATGAAAGGAGAGTCCTTTCATAAGTGTTATATTAAGTACCGAGGCAAGGTGCTTCTCAGTAATCTTAGTGTTGATGATGGGGTAGAGAAAGTTCCCTTCAATATAATGGGAATGGTCCCCATGCTTTGGCCCTTCTACAAGGTCTATACCTACCAACAGAGGTGGGTAAAGTTTAAGAATGGAACCAAAGAACAAAGAGAAGAACCTTTAGCACATGTAATTTTGATGCCATATGTTTATGGTGTTGAAATTAAGGATGCGGAGACTGAAGGAAAGGTCCCCATTAATATGTGGATTGAGGTTGAAGCAGTGATCTTTAATCCATACAAGGCAATGTTTCAAATCAAGGATTGGAACGCCGCCATGACTTCTTGGATTGAAGGAGCAAGCAGGGATTTCGTCAGCAAAAACTCTTACGAGGAGATCATAAGAGGAGAACTTTCTAGTAGTCTTGAAAATCATATCTCAAAAAGGGTTGAAAAAATTATTGAAAGATATGGTGTTAAAATTACTAACCTGAGCGTGATTCAGGTTGTGCCCTCTAATGCTGAGTACGAGCAAGCAACCCAACAAAAGGTTGTTGAGGAAAGGAAAATGGAAGCCACTCTTGTGAGAGCTAGAGCAGATGCCCAAAAGGAAGCAATTGCTCGTATGGGAAGTGCTCTTAGCATGGTTGCTTCGGCAACCGGACAGACGGTTGAAAAACTTCAGCAAGAGCTGGAAACAAGCCCAGAAGTTCTTGATACGAAGTACAAGAAACAGTTCAAGGTTGCTATGGATCTTGTAAATAAGAACATGGCGATTGATGGGAAGGCATACTTTGAGATGAAGCTTCCTAAGGGTTCTGGCACAGGAGGCGGCGCTGATTATAGCAATATGATTGGCGCAATAATTGCTGCTAATAAAATTATTGAGCAGCAAAAAACACCTTCTTCATCTTCTAATAAAGAAGAGAAGAAGAAAATATATTCGCGCGAAGAGATAGACGCACTCATCGCCGAAGCAGATAAAAACAGAAGCAGGAAATGATAATCATTATCCTGCATTTTTTATTTCAATAACTCATAGCCGATACTTTTGGGACTCACCTTTTCTTCTGTTTTTTCGTAAACAGTATCATCTTCTTTTTCTATCAATTCCTTAATGTCTTTATTTTCTTCTATCAGTAAAGATATTTCCTTTGCTTTTTCTTTTGGAAAATCAAATTCTTCTTTTAATAAAGGAAGAATATCTTCGTAATTAATTAAATTATTAATTAAACGATCAATAATGTTTCTTAATTTTACAAAAGGATGAAATTGGGAAACTCTTTCCCCATTTTCCATTCTTTGCGTAACGACATCGTTAAATATCATTGATAGTGTTTTTTCTAAAATAGGTGTTTTTTCTGAATAGTCAAAAGAGCTATCGATAACATCTTTCTCTAGATTGTTTTTTAATATGATTTCACCTAAAAAGACAATAATTTTATCGTTTATTTTTTTCATATATTTATCGCATTGATTTTAGCGATTTTAGCTGATCGCTTACTTCATCTCTTCTTTTTTCTTGCTCTGGAGTGATTTTGCTGCCCAACTTATTAAGACTGTCGAGCTCTCCTGCCAAACTTTGTTCTGCTTGGTCTATTTTTTGTGTAGCATCTCCGGAACTTGAGGATGCACCAATGCTTGCTGCTCCAGTTGTTTGTGTTGCTGTGTTTTTTGAGTTTTTTATTCCATCAAATAGTGCTTTGCTATGAGCTTGTGTCGCTCTAGGATCCGTAAGAATATATTCTCCTTGTTTAGTGCCAACCAGTTTTTCTGCAACAAATCCTCTTTCTAGTGCTTTTGGTTTGTATTTTTTCATAATATCAACAGCAGATGTTCCTCTTA
>Ga0265293_10009800_pt1 | contig 13627 bp, 21 predicted proteins | sample Munlanlewell138R_FD_192505 | JGI IMG/M metagenome (GOLD analysis project Ga0265293, IMG submission 192505) | Leachate microbial communities from a municipal landfill in Southern Ontario, Canada - Leachate well 138R | ecosystem: Engineered > Solid waste > Landfill > Unclassified | place: Canada...
ATAATAGCAAACTCCTTCGGGCAAAGTTCTGTGCCTCCCGGACGACTAATTGTTTTCTCAATCATGTCATACGTCACACCCATCTCATCCTCATCGGTCTGACCCTCCCAGAGATCAGCCGTGGGTACAGCCTTCATTACAGATTCTGGCACACCAAGGGCCTCGCCCAACTTATAGACTTCACTCTTCCAATACTTGGCGATAGGCTCAAGATCACATAGGCCATCACCACCCTTGGTAAAGTAGCCGATAAGCATTTCTGAAAGATTCGTCGTACCAACAACCAAACCGTTATATTGACCTGCATAATCATAAAGAATGTTGGCACGAATGCGGGCAGCAAGATTTCCACGAGTAAGCTTTGTGTTGCCGAAACCTTTTTTTTCGTAAAAATTGATGATTTCATGTATTTCATGTATAAAGGATGTTGGTGATACTGTAGACTCAGACCAAAAGGTATCAGCTACTTCAGCAGCCCTATCGTAACTTGGATTTGAAACCATTTCCGGCATCAAAACAAAAATAGTTCGCAGATTTGTCAGCCAACACAACCCAGCGACCACTGCCGAATCGATTCCGCCCGACACGCCGAGCACAAGCGTTGTCCGTCCTGCCTTTTCCGTGTAGTCTCTAATCCATGCAGCAATCTCTTTAGCTTCCTTCTTCCAATCAATCATTTTGTATTCTCCGCAATAAAGAGGGCAGATTCTGTGTCAATTATTTTCACACCAGCTAGAGCATAAGCTCCGATAAAGTCCCGAAGTTCTTGGCTCTCTTCGTCCCACAAACTGCGACAGGCATCAACAATCAAAAATGGTTTATGGCCCATATCCAGCAAACCATCTAGCATAGCCTTAACACATATCTCTGTAACTACTCCACAAACAAAAACATTATCATAAAAATGTACGTATTCACCAACATCACCGTTGTCAAAGACACTCACGGTATTCTTGCGAAAAACTACATCATTATTCTTGGATATTATATCCGTGTTATTTATGATGAATTCTCTTGACATACAAGGATGGACTTCTGGAATAATCTCTGCCCCTTCTGTACCTATAATGCAATGAGGCGGATATGTGGCAAACTCTGGATCGTCGTTTGCATGATGATCAACCGTCCAGTGTCTTGTGGCACGGATATGTGTGGCGAGATTAAGTAGATTTTCGATGATCTTCTCGGCTCCCGGCACATATAACTTACCACTTTTGTCCATAAAATCTCTCTGGCAGTCAACAAACACGATTGCACTACGCATTGATCGTCTCCTTGCAGCGTCGAACTTCCTCTTGGTCGCCAGTTTCCTTGCCGGGCACATCGCTCAGCTTTACAGTAGGAATCCATGGGCTATTACGGTCGGGCTTAAAAGCCGTCATCTTGATAACAATATTTAGTGGGTCGTGGCCAACGTCATTAGTGAGATTCGTACCGATGCCGAACGACATCTTGATACGACCCTTAAAGGTATTGAAAATCTCTACCGCCTTGGGTACATCCAGCCCATCAGAGAAGACGACAGTCTTACTCATTGGGTCGATACCCAGTTTTTCATAGTGGCTTATGGCTTCTATGGCAAACTCGAATGGGTCGCCCGAATCATGTCTCACCCCATCGAACAACTTAGCCAACTTCATATCGAAGGATTGGAAGAAATTCTCGGTGCCATATGTATCGGTCAGGGCAATACCAAGATTGCCACCATAAACCTTTGCCCAGTTCTCTAGGGCCATCTTATTAGCCATGCGATAACCGTAAGCCGCCCCGTGGGCCATAATCCACTCATGGGCCATGGTCCCAATTGGCTTGATTCCATTAAGCATAGCAAAGTGCATATTACTGGTACCAACAAAACTTGGGCAACTGGCTTGGAGATAATCCACCAATTCATCTTGGACACCATAAGAGAATCTTCGGCGGGTCCCGAAATCAGCGACAGGCAGACTGTGCTTTTCTATCAGGGCCGACTTGTCCTGAAACCCAGTCCTCATAATATCTTCGTCACACTCTCTACCCGTTATCTGGTAATAAAGTTCACTGATCGCGGCCAGAAGACGGACTTCCCATGGCTTAGTCTTGTACCATGGTCCACTCACAGTTAAACGAAAATCATCTAAGTATTGAGTAGCACAAATATCTGTCGGGTCAAGCCTAAAACCACGCAGGAACCCCAAGAAAGCTGTGCTCAAAAATGGACAGTTTTCGCCCAAAAACCAATCTTCGTCTTCGGTTATGGTCTTCGAGGCTATCCTGTCGATCAACTCGTTAAGTCTAGAGTGGAAGTTAGCCGGAAATTTATGACCACCCCTATTAATAAATGTATATTGGGCACATGCGTCAGGGAAGGTTTGGATAATCGCGTTCATTTGTGAAATTGCATAAAGATCATCGTCTAGAAACATCGTCTCGTCCTTTCTTGTTGCCGTCCTGCCGACCATCCATCTCCGGTGATAGTAGGACTTACTTCTACTGGGTTCCACTTGTGGTAGAAAGCAGGCTGTAACACCTAGTGCTCCTCTCGTTGATTTTAAGACTTATACGCCTCTTTCGCCAACTCTAGGGTCGAATACCACTTAGCCTCATACGAATAGCAAGCTATATCAAAGTTGTTATTGGCTGAATCTTCAGTGTTTCTCGCATATAATATATAATAAACATCCTCGGGAAATTTACAATATAATATAGCCTCAACAAAACCGTATGTTGAATCGCCATCAGGTGTGTTACCGAGTTCTATATAACCATAAACCTTTGTCACAAAAGGAATTATGGGCTTACCGTCCTCGGTATGAGGAAGCTGGGCAACAATCTGGCGAAGTTCGGCCAGTTCTAGTTCATCCAACTCCCGCTGGCTGGGATAGTTAAGTCCCTCAATGGGGCCGAACACTATTTCTTTCTTGAGACAATCGGGGTTAAATTTTATCTCTTCCCGCATCCTCATATCTATATTATTCGTGTCGCCAGTGGTCATTTTCCATCCCCCAAAAGTTTGCCCAACAAAGAATTGTCGGCGATCTCACTTGTTTGGACCCCATGTTGAAGAGCAATAAACATTGCCGCCCGCTCAACTATACTGGTGGTTTCTTCAAGAGCCTGACCCACCACAAAATCAGTGTTGGCTTTTAGGAAAGATTCGACAGTATCAATATCTCGGATTACTTCCTGAAGCTCAGTTTTCGGCATGGACTTGCCAGCATCGACACGGGCATTGACCCTATCGCGAATTCTATCGGTTATCTTCTTAAGTCCACCGATGGTGTCACGTAACCTCTGTTCCATACGCTGATCAATTCTCTCTGGCGGATGGACAACTTCGGTCAAGAGAACCGAATCCTCGTTGACATCCCAGAAATCAGACCAAGTAATTGGCACAGGTGAATTACTGACTAAGGCCGATGCCAACTGATCATATGACATTTCGAGCCTACCATACCTACGACCATCAGGGGCGGTGAGATCCATTAATACCCAATTATTATGCTTGACAGCGGACGAATTCAGATATCTGGAAGTCCCACTAGCGACAGATATGGACATAGTAGATCGACTACGGTCAATGGAGAAATAATTTCTCTTTCCATTGTTGATAACGTTGGGGTCCTTGGCCGGGTCTTCCGTGTCGGTTCCCTCATGGCACTTCTTCTCGTATTCCGCCCTCCTACTTTCTTCCATCCTGCGGTGGCACTTAATTTTCTCTGCCCACATAAGGACTGCTTCTTCCGGGATGAGCATCACGTGATAATCGCTCACGCCATCTTTGTTTACTTCTCTTTCGAAGTCATACTTACGGTGTCTTGACAAATACACACCGTCCCCCGGAACAATTACAGTATCGCCACGGTCTCCACGCTTGCCGACACCAGCCGGTTTGGCAAATTCACTAGAGGGCTGCGGACGCTCACTTTGGTTCTCATTAATCTTAGCCATTTATTATTTCCTTTCCTAAAGCCTTCCACATCTTAGCATCGCATTCTGGACAGTGATATATCTTTGTGCCAGAAAGCGTTAGCACCATAGGCCAACCTTTCGGTGTGGCAGAAGATTCTATCTCTTTCTTACACCTAACACACTTATATGTTCTAAGATTAGTAGGTTTCATCATCTGACTCTATCTCCTCGGCCTTTTGCTCATCGTTGTGTAGATGCTTATACTTCCTTTTAAAGTAAATAGCCTCCCTGATTTCCCTCCAACTCTTACACCCAACCCAAAACTCCATTGCCAGAGATAGGATCAGGAGTGTCAGTCCTACCACTGTAGCCATTGCCCCAATTGCCAAAAGTATCTTAGCAATAACTATTGCGGCAATCTCAATAGGGCCGAATAGTGACCAGATGATAATGGCCAGAACGACTCCCCAGAATATTGTTGCTGCTGAAATTTTCAAAGTTGCTTTAATATTCATTTGCTTCTCCCACACCGGCAATCACCACGTTCGCAAATACACCCACGACATTGACCGTGTTCGTCCACAAAATCATCTGGATGAAGAGAGTGCCATGCATCAGCACACTCTCGATGAACTTTAGTAAAGAAGAACTCACCAAAATCTATAGACGCCCATCTGGTATAGCGTTCGCCCGGCAGAATTTTCTCCCCACACCAATAACAGGTGTGTTCATTGCGGGCGATAGGATTGGATTCAGATAGAACTGTCATCTTCAGTCTCCGAACACTCGATCTCCACCTTGGCCAGACCATCGCCCCCTGGCGATGTTTCCTTATATCTTTCTGTAGCAATGGCTATAGCCTTCATCAGACCTTCGTGGGCTTTAATATTTTCTTTTGAAACATATTCCATACGATAGCCATCTGGGAAATGGGGGCGATACTGACCTTCGTGACGGTCTGGCCTTATCCCTTCTAGTAGGCCCAAATCATAGGGGATATATGCGTCCGTACTACATACATGACTACCTAAACAATAGCCGTCCTCTGATATAGCAACAGCTTCATACCAGCCGAAATATCCTCCGTTGTTAAATCCATAAATAACGGGCAATTCTTCAGTGGGTCTATTGTGCGGGTTGTAAACAGCTATTGCTTCGCAGTTATGGCAATCCATCCTCTTGCTATTCCTTCCTGTTGACTTCTCCGTATGGACACTTTATGCACCCGGAGTCTATTTCCTTTTTTGTGCAATCTTGTTTTAGGCTTCTTGGTCTATTTTTATCTTTTCTATATTTTGCCATTAGTTCACAACGTATTAAATATTCTTTTTTTCTAAATTTAATTTTCGTAAATTTGTTAAGCTTGTCGGCCATTATTTCTCCAAGGTTTTAGCGACCAAAACTCCTATATCTTCTTCGTTAGGATTATCTTTTAAGACAGCATTTAGTTTGCTTACAACAGACTCTTTCCATTTGTTCAATTGCTTTATAGAAATGGCTACCAATTCATATCTCGGATCGGTAGCTGTAGTGCCTTCTTTAAAACATTTTTCGTGATAGTATAGGGCATTTTCCATAAACTCAAGTGATCCCCACATTGGTCCACAAGATAATCCCTTAAGTTCAACTATGGAAGTAACCTTCATTATTGAACCGGTTCTAATCGGTTTGCCACAACCAGAACAGAACAGTTTAATTGGCATCTGTCTTGTCCTTTCAGGATTGGGACAACATTTTTCTTCGTTTCTGTCCCAAACAACACAGCCCTCTAAGGTTTGTTGTCGATAAAAGTGTCAAAAATCTTTAATCTAAATTTAAGCTTTTTAATAAATTTTCTTCCGGATTATAACCTTTTTTCTTCATGATGACTGAGGAAATATCTAAGTCTTTTTGTAGACCGCAGATAGCAACGTGATCATGTCCTATGTCAACATTAAATGATCTTACTTTTTGATTGACAAATAGTTCTGTTACAATTTCTCCTACAAATTCTGACAGCTTCCAGAGAGGATAATTAGACTCTGGTTTCCAAAAAATCACTTGTTTGTGATCGGGCATAATCTACCTCTTCCCAGTAAGGACCATTGGGGGAGAAATTTTCTTCCTCCCATTTCAAAGCGATACTCCGTTTTGTGAACCCGCGAGCAACAATTTGTCCTGTTGTTGCCGACTTCACATACCAATCTTTTTTATCGTTATCATACTCTACATGTGTTGCACGAAATCTTATCGTTTCTCCCAGATCATCGAGTGGCAATAGCTCTGTATCTAAACATCTAATTTCACCTCTTCCGTTGATTTCAACTGTAATAATCATTTTAGAGCAACCCTTTCTGCCCTTCTTTGTTTGTCTGGGTATATTCGGGCTTTTTGGTATGACGTGTAACTTTTCCCAATGCTTCCTCAAGTGGTTTCATAGCTTTTTCGCAAGCTTTACCTTTGAATCCTTTGCCATCCATTTCTATTCTACCATCTTCGTAAATTGTAATTTCTATTCTAGGCATCATATTTTCCTTTCAGGCCATAAGGCGTGTGAGTTCTTTTACATCTATGCTTACTATTTTATATTTTTCCCCATTTCTTACTCCATCCTCTTCTTTTATTATTTTGTGTGTTTTTTTGCAGTCAGATTTATTAAGTCTTTTAATAAGAGCATATTTACCATAACTTATGTTTATGTTTTTAACATTTTTTCCAAAACCACGCATATCAAAATCGCTGATGATAGCTCCGTATGTTCCATCTGGTTGAAGTACATAGCCAACATCATTACTACCTACGCCCACATTTTTTCTTCTTATAATAATATTTGCTTTCTCTTTTCGTTTATCTCCTTTATATCCATACAAAGACTGTGGTTCGGAATGAACTTCTATCTGTTCTATGGTGTAACCAATGTCACACAACGCTTTCAGTAGACACTCTTTATCTTTATATTGGGTTTGAGTAATACTGTATCTAGACATTTTATTTCCCCTTTTTAGAAGACTTTGACTTCGCAGACTTAACAGTAGGAATAACCAGTTTTGCACGATATCGACCAGTAACCTCATCAACATCTGCTTGGCCGATTTTTTTCAATAGTGCTCCAGTTGCATTGGCAATAGTTTCTCTCATTTTTTTGGCAGCTTCGTTATCATCATTTTTCTTGAGATTCACATCTTCGGGATTCAGTTTTGTAAGATATTTCTCCTTAAATTCATCTATCATAGTTTCTATCTCTTTATCACCTACAAAATTCAAGTCCTTAAATCTCTCTATATCATTTATAACTTTGTTGAAAGTGCGACCAGAGACTTTGTTGCCACTGACGATGACAGCTTGATAATTTTGAATACTTTTCATAATTTCTTGGCGGAGAGCACCGACAACATCCTTTTTGATAAAATCGTCTATTTGTTGGCGATATTGTTCTGTCATCTTTGCTCGCTCTTCTTTTCCCATCTTTAGGTTGGTCACCACTTTCATAGCGTGTTCCATGGCCACCTCTTCGTCGTCTCCAACAAACAGAGGCATATCTAGAGTGGTAGGGATGAAGTGAAAATAAAATTTACTTCGAACTTCGGCGGCTGTGGGATAAAATCGTTCTATAGCTTCGCTTGCATTGATCATAGTTCCGTCACGAAGTTTAACTTCTTTATATTGATCTAGAAAATCACGTTTATGTTGATCAAAATTATTAAGGAAGGCATCTCGTTCTTCAAAAAATTGGTGTCTGATTTCTTCAAGGGTAGCAACAACCTTTTCATAAGCTGTAACTGGTACAAATCGTCCACTAGTGAGGGCAAATTCAAGACTACGACTTGCCAGAAACGCTCGTGCTGCACCATCAATTTTAGTGAAAGTATTGCGTGTTTCCTTATCGATAAAGTAAACTACACCACCCCCTGTTAGCCCTTCGTTCCATAGGGTTTGGTCGATTTTAAGGGCTTCTGCGACCTTAGATATGCTCATACGTGCCTGCCAAAAACCAATACTCAGATTGAGAAGTACGCCATCCTGAAAAAGTTGTGAAATTTGCGGTTCGTTAGTGTGCTTTACCATTCCGTGTTTCCTTTCGAAAGTGGTTTTAAAGGTTTTGTGTGCGAATCGAATTACTTAGCAATGTTCAGTTTTGTTCTGCGATTTTTCTTTTGAGGTAGAGACATGTTTTGTCCTGCCCCATCTCCTGCTGCTCTAGCATTATCTTTCGCCCAATCTCGAATATAGTCTATATCTTCTTTTCTCGTTTCGTAAAGAGACTTAGTGCTTTTTATAGCGGTTATAATATCTTCTGTTGTAAACTCACGATTTTCATCAAAAGCAATATACATAGCTGTTTTGACAGCTTCTTCTATTTCAGCACCAACCATATTTTCTGAATTCTTAGCCAATTTATTCAAATCGAACTTTTTAGAGTCCCTTTTCCTTTTTCTTATATGGATATCAAATATTTCTTTTCTTTCTTCTTCACTGGGAAGATCCACTACAAAAGATTCATCGAATCGTCCTTTCCTGAATAGTTCTGGGGGCAGTTTTCTAGGATCATTTGCCGTAGCCACTATAAACACTTCACTTGTTTTGTCATTCATATAAGTTAAAATCTTGCCCAAAACCTTTTTAGTAACACCGTTGCCATCACTGTCTCCCGAAGAACCAGCAAGGGCTTTCTCTATTTCATCGACCCAAAGGACACAATTACCGATAGAATCAGCAACTTTAAAAACATTATCAATTTTTTTCTCGCTTTCTCCAACATATTTATCAAACACTAGAGCTACATCGAATTTTAGTGTAGGAATACCCCACTCTATGCCTATACTCTTGGCAACTAATGTTTTTCCTCCACCTGGTGTGCCAATAAGAAGAATACCCTTTGGTGGTTCAAGACCATATTCTCTTGCTTTATCCGTAAATCCTTTTTGTTTTATTTTTAGCCATTCTTTAAGTTTCTTAACTCCTCCAATAGAACCAAATCCTGTTTTAGTGGGCGGTTTATAATATTCCAAAACTCCGGACTTCTTAACCACTTGGGCTTTTTCATCTTGAATTGTTTCTATTGCATCTTTATTAAATTCTCCGTGTCTGACAATAGCTAACTGAAAGACCTCTCTGGCTTCTAGAGTTGTCATGCCTATTGCCGCCGCAACAAGTTGTTCTCTGAGGTCTTTACTTGGTGTAAAATCACGAACTAATTTTTTCTTGATCTCTCCCGAATCATTAAAATTTTCAGGGACAGAATTGTTAGCGTCTCTTACTGTTTGATCAAATATGGACTCTATATCTTTTTTAGTTGGCAATTGATAATCTATTACATTTACTATTTTTTCTAAATCCAGAGGAATGTGCAACTTAGGAGAAACAAATATAACAAAAATTTGGCTGCTTGAACAGAATTCATAAATGTCTCTTAAAAACCTTACGCTTTGAGCATCGGTAAGGTGGTGGTAAGCATCTTTTAGGAGAAAAATATGCCTATTTTCCATTCCTGGATTCACAATCATGTCAGCTTTGGGAATTGTCTGCAACATAGTGTTTAATTCATTTGTGTCTTCTGGGATGGAAACATCTTCAAAATAATCTTTTTGAAGCTCTCTGGCTGCAATCATATTGTCATCCTCATCCTTAGTCATGATGAGCTTCAAACCGCTAGTACAGGTCCATTCCCACACGTAGCTTTGAAAATCTCTTGCCACATCGAGTACATCATCTTCTACTCTGGCTTCTTCATGTGTAACTATATGGAAAAATGGTATACCACTGGACATTTTCTGGAGCAATTCTTCCTTGAATGTGGTCATACTCCAACTCCTTCCGCTAGAGAAACAAGTTCCTTAGATTTACCAAATGGATGACTCTTCACATTATCGCGGAGATAAAGAATTGTTCTGGCATCAGTTCTTTTTTCGTTTACATCATCATAAATATGGTGCATAAACTCATGGATGATTGTGTGCAGCACCGCCTGCTCTACGGTGGTCGGGCAACAGACATCACGAGATGTTAGATAATAGGGGCTATATCGTTTTCTCGTGCCCCGCACAAAACTATCGAGCATATTAACTGTTATGTGACTTCTTGATGGACTGGATAGGTAGACACAATTTCCATAGTGGAAGAAACCTGTCGGATCTGGGTACCATCCGCCCACCACCGGCATAGTGTGTCTATTATCTATCTTCAGAATAATATTAACGTTGACTATTTGTAAATCTATTGCTGCTTTCTCAGCTTTTCTTAAATCTAGATTAAGCCCTCTTTGCTGGTGGAAGAATACTTCGCTTGTTTCTGGTGCCTTGACTATATTCATATATAATCCTTTCTAAGCATACATTTAAATACTGTGTGAAATTATACTGTATATAATAGTAGGAGACTTACATACTAATTAAAACTGTGGAAAATAATGTATAAAGCGTTCAAATATAGAATCTATCCGAACAAGAGTCAGACCGAAATGATTCATAAGCACTTCGGCTGCTCACGCTTTATCTACAACTGGGCACTAAATCGTAAGACTAAAGCCTACCAAGAATCAAAAACTAAGTTAAGCTGCTTCGACCTTCAGAGAGAAATAACGCAACTTAAGAAGACAGAAGGGTTTGAGTGGCTTTCTGAGGTTAACTCTCAGACCCTCCAGCAGACTGTGGCCCATCTAGACACCGCTTTCAGTAAGTTCTTCAAGGAAAAGAAGGGCTATCCTAAATTTAAGAAGAAAAGAAATCAGCAGTCTTTCACTGCCCGTCAGGGCTGTAAGGTTGACCTCGATAGCGGTCGAATAACCCTGCCCAAAATATCTGGTATTAAAGCCAAAATCAGTCGGCGGTTCAATGGAAAAATTAAGCAAGTTACCGTGACTAAGACGGCCTCAGACAAGTATTTTGCCTCAGTCTTGGTCGATACGGGCGAGAGTCTGCCAGAGAAGGCCCCTCTTTCTGAGGATACGGCCATCGGTATCGACCTCGGCTTGAAGCACTTCTGCACTCTATCTGACGGAGAGAAGATCCCGTCTAACCAATTTTTATTTAAGTCTCTATCTAAGTTAGCTAAATTACAAAGGAGATTCTTACGTAAAAAGAAAGGTAGTAAGCGTTGGGAGAAGGCTCGTATTCGTGTGGCCAAGCTACACGAAAAGGTTACCAACCAACGCAACGACTTCTTGCATAAGCTTTCAACACGCCTAGTCCGCGAAAACCAAACGGTCTGTGTCGAAACGCTTTCTGTGCAAGACATGCAGCAAACTCCTTGGCTCGCTCGGGCCATCGGTGACGCAGGTTGGGCAAAGTTTAATGAGCTTCTATCGTACAAGTGCGAGTGGTATGGCGTCAATTTCATTAAGATCGGACGCTTTGAGCCATCGTCTAAGATGTGCACTTGTGGAACGATAAACAACTCCTTGAAACTTAGCCAACGTAAATGGACCTGTGAATCGTGTGGCCTGACCCACGACCGAGATATATTAGCAGCACAAAACATTAAGAGATTCGCCTTCGTCGGTCAGAATCTAATAGCTCAAGTACCGCTGGTGAAGCGGAAACTCATGGCCTAGCCATGGAACGCTCGTGGAGACAGTTATGTTTACTGTCGTTGAAACGAGAACTGTTATTAAGCTACAGAACACACCTTCCTCTGTTAGTAATGACAATCAATCCACGACTGATAAGGAATGGCTCAATCACCTGCTCCAAAGTAGATACCGGCTCACCTATTGATTTGCCGATGGTTTTAACGCTCAATGGACGACCGGCCCGCCTGAGGACTTCTATATATTTCCTATCCATCTCGCACATACCCTCATCATCTATCTCAAGTAAATCGAAAGTCTTCTCTACATCCTTAAGAGTAATTCTAGGGGAATGTTTGTTGACAACAGAGACATCTCTAGCTCGCTGTAAGTAATGATTTGCGGTTCGCGGAGTGCCCCTACTTCGTTTTATAATCTCGGCACAGGCATCTGGATCAAGCTTAGTCCTAAGTCTCTTGGCGGTAGCCATAATCAATGCCTTCATGTCGGTATCGTTATACGGCTGGAATCTCAATGTGAGTTGAAACCTATTGAGGAGCGGTGGAGATATACATCCTATATAATTGGTTGCCATCATTAAAGTAAACTTAGGTATAGGGACTTCAATAGGAATCTTTTCTTTCTTTCCCTCTGGTTTTACTAGAATAGTGACCCTCCAATTTTCCATCGCTGCGTATAGGGCCTCTTCCACATTAGCCTTAAGCCGATGGCCCTCATCTATAAATATGCATGTTGGCTTACCCGTCTCATTCAAACCAACTAAGAGTTGGGCTAATTGGGCAGGAGAACTAATAGCCGTCCCGATAAGATGTATAAAGTCATAGCCCATCTCTCTAGCTATAATTTCTGCCAATAACGTCTTACCTAGCCCCGGTGCGGAAAAAAGCAAAATGTGAGGCAGCATTTCCCCTCTAGACTTTGTTCCTTGTATACATATATTAATTTGTTCCTTGACTCTCTTTTGCCCGACGTAATCCTTTAGACTTTCCGGACGTAGTGGATCTTTCATATTTTATACTCCCGGTTTGATACCTTCGTCTTTTAGACGAATTTTGTCTTTTAGACGAAAGTTAATTTTAGTTTTACGGACAAGCCCTCACTTTTCAAGTGAGGGTGGTTGACTTATTTTTCCTCTTATTTTAGAATTGGTTATAAAAACGCCCACTCTAGCATGACCACTTGTTCTTCCCCGTCTCACAAAACAAGACGGACATCCTCTCGGACACATTGTTCCTGTATTAAGTATAATTAATTCGCTAGGTCCTGAGCCATTCCATTTTTTATAATTGGAAGCACAAATACCACATTCCGTACATCCTTTTTCTTTCTCGTCACATATTACACCAGAATCGAACTGGGTGTCAACTAGTTTTCTTATTAAATCCATTTGAGGTTTATACCATCCGCCAGCACTACTTTTGTATCCTAATAGTGTCATGTGAGATGAACATGAAGGATCATTTTTAAGATATGGTTTAGTATCATTTATTCCTTTCCACCTTTGAGCGGTCCAGACAATAGGAAGATTATTTTTGAGACTCCACTCGAATGCCTTCGTTGTTTGAAATCTTATCTCTTCTTTTGCTCCAAGTACTAATCGTATACGACACATTTGAATAAAATCTATCCATGAATCATGAGGTTGATTAAATTTGAAATTGCCATTTAGGGTCAGAACAATTGGTTTTTTCCACCATGATGGTCTTCGTTTCATAGCCCCAATACTATTAGCATTGAAAAAATAATTGCCAGTACACATGACTTTAGCGAATTGATATGTTCTTTGGGGATATATCAATGAATCATAGTGTGCATCTATTCTGCATAGGGATCTTTCTGGTTGGATAGTCCTAATAGCCATTGCTTCTTATCCTTTCTGCCTTCCATGATGGTTATAACCACTTTTCCCTTGGTGTCAATGGCAAAGGTGAGGCCATTTGAAAATACTAACTGCTTGTCGTCGAATTCGTCTATAAGTTCTCCTGAATTAACCGAATCAATTAAAAACCGCCTGACTCTTTTAGGAGCCAAGCGGTCGTAAAATGTTCCAAACCTTTTTAGTGCTGTATTAGTGAATCTATTTATTCTTTTCCTTTTTAACATGACTATCCTCCATTCCACTAGTTCTACGAGACATTCTCACTCTCCCGCCAGGCTCACCACTGGCACGCCCTCATCGGGATAGCCCAGGTCGGCGATGGCCTGATTGATCGCAGCGACGTTTTCAGCCAC
>Ga0265293_10009801_pt1 | contig 13627 bp, 7 predicted proteins | sample Munlanlewell138R_FD_192505 | JGI IMG/M metagenome (GOLD analysis project Ga0265293, IMG submission 192505) | Leachate microbial communities from a municipal landfill in Southern Ontario, Canada - Leachate well 138R | ecosystem: Engineered > Solid waste > Landfill > Unclassified | place: Canada...
TTGATGCACCTTGGCAACACCACCCATAACAACCCAGTCTTCGATTGTAACATGACCGGCTAATTGAGTAACATTAGATATTATCACATTATCACCAATTCGGCAATCATGAGCAACGTGGCAATAAGTCATTATCAGACAATCTGACCCAATCGTTGTAAGACCGGTTTCCTTTGTTCCACGATTAATAGTTGCAAACTCTCTGATAACCGTATTATCGCCAATATTGACATAAGTTGGTTCACCGTCAAATTTTAAATCTTGAGGTTCTGTGCTTATAACAGCTCCTGAGAATAATTTGCAATTTCTGCCAATTCTTGCTCCGTTTGCAATGATAACATTAGAACGAATCTCACAATTGTCTCCAATCTCAACATCGTCCTCAATTATGCTGTAAGGACCGACATTGACATTGACGCCGATTTTTGCTTTTGATGAAACTATTGATGTATTATGAATCTTAACTGACATTTTATCTTTCCACTATAGCAGCCTGAAATTCGGATTCGGTAACTAATACGCCATCCACATAAGCTTTACTGTCAAATAAATATGTATTAAATCTTTTAGAAACTAATTTTACTTCCATGATTAGTTGGTCACCCGGAGAAACCGGTTTTCTGAATTTTGCATTTTTTATACCCATGAAGAATGCAAGTTTACCATGCACGTCCGGGAATTTTTTAAAAAGAAGCAAGCCGCCCGTTTGAGCAAGTGCTTCGAGAATCAAGACTCCAGGCATTACAGGTTTTTCAGGAAAATGTCCGTTGAAAAACGGTTCATTAATGGTAACATTTTTCAAAGCACGAAGAGTTTCATTTTCATCATCATAAGAAGTTACTCTATCTATCAACAAAAACGGATATCTGTGCGGCATGATATCGAGAATTTGATGAATATCGAGCAAAGTTGACTTGTTCTTTGATGGTAATACTCTTTCGAGTTTTTTCTTTTCGAGATATAATTTTCTGATTTTCTTACCAAATTCAATATTACTCGCATGTCCGGGACGTGCAGCAAGAATTTGAGCTTTGATTGGGACACCTACTAAAGTTAAATCACCAATCATGTCAAGGAGTTTATGTCGAGCGGGTTCATTTTTGAATCTTAACTGTTCACCGTTAAGGATTCCATTATCACCTCTGACCGGAGGCTTTTCTAACTTGAACACTTCTTTTAACTCTAACAACTCATTGTCTGTCATTTTTGTGTCATTAATTACAATGGCAGATTCGAGGTTGCCTCCTTTTATCAAACCTTGTCTGTAAAGTGTCATAACTTCTGTCAAGAAACAAAACGTGCGAGCAGGAGCAAATTCTGAAACAAATTCTTTCTCAAGGTCAAACAAACCGGTATGTTGACTACCGAGTGCCGGATTAAAATAATCAATCATGACTGTCAATCTATATTCAGGATTTGGAAGTGCTACTATATCAACATGCTTGTCTTCATTAGTATATCTTATTGTTTCGTCAATAACAAAATACTCACGATCTGCGTCGAGTTCATGTGTACCGGCAGAAATAAGAGCATTTACGTAGGGCATTGAACTTCCGTCAACTACGGGAGGTTCGTTGGAGTTCAACTCGATTCTGCAGTTGTCAATTTGCAGACCAGCTAAAGCAGCAAGTACATGCTCAACTGTATGAACTCTGATACCATCAATACCTAATGTGGTGCCACGGGACAAGTCCACAACATTTTCTATCAATGCCGGTATTTCAAAATGTGGCTCAATGTCGGTACGTACGAATACATAACCATAATTTGCCGGTGCAGGGTTAAATGTTATTGTTGACGGGTTACCCGTATGGAGTCCCGTACCCGAAAAGGATACTGCTCTGGCAATTGTGCGTTGTCTTTCCATTTATACAAGTGTAAATATTAAATCAAATATTATGACGAAACTATATTAAACTACAAAAATACAAAAATCTACTGTAAAACATCATATTTTTTTATTCAAGGCTAAACTATTACATCCGATTTTTTCGCCCTGTCGCATTACAATTCTAATCTAAACATTAGTTTGATTACAAAAATTAATTGCAAATTAATCTGAAAATAGTTAATTTTAAATTTTTAGAATAGCAAAAATCATAAATCAGTGAAAGATAATAAAGAATTAATATTAATTGTTGATGATAATCCTGCAAATATTGAAGTAGCAGTAGCACACTTGCAACAAGAAGGTTTTATTATTGAGACAGCTAAATCTGCAAGACAGGCTTTACAACTCATTAACTCAATCAAACCGGACTTGGTTTTACTTGACATTATGATGCCGGTTGTTGATGGTTTCGAGCTTTGCAGGATAATGAAATCAAATAAAGAAAGTATGGATATTCCCGTTATATTCATAACAGCTCTAAACCAACCTGAGGATATGGTGAAAGGCTTTAATTACGGTGCTGTTGACTATATAACAAAGCCTTTCAATAAGGAAGAACTTGTTTCTCGCGTACGTAACCATCTTAATTTAGTCAAACAAACCAAGACTATAAAATACCAGAATGATGTTCTTATTAAGTTAAATCAGGAAAAGAATGGTATTATTGAACTTACGGCTCACGATCTGAATAACCCGCTTCAATCGGTATTGGGTTATACAGATATGCTAATTTCCAAAATGTCGGTCGAAGACTCTCAGCTTATGACTTATGCATTGTCAATAAAGACTTCAGCACAGAAAGCTGTAAACATAATCAAAGACTTGATGGAGGTCAATCTGATTGAAGAGGGAAAATTGAAGCTGAGTATCGTAAAATTTGATTTGCGTGATGTTTTGGTTAAAGTTGTTGAAGATTATACTTTTCATTCTGAAATCAAGAAACAAAAATTAATTTATGACGAAACTGAAAAACCATGTCTGGTAGTTGCTGATAAATCAAAGATGGAAAGAATTTTCGATAACTTATTGTCAAATGCTGTTAAATTTACTAAGATTGGCGGCAGAATATATGTAAAATGTGATTATGTTACTGAAATAGAAAATAATAACTCTTATGCTGTCATAACAATCAAAGACGAGGGACCGGGATTTACTGATGAGGATAAATCCAAGATGTTTGTTAAGTTTGCTAAGTTATCAGCTAAACCGACATCCGACGAATCATCAACAGGCTTAGGTCTTTCTATTGTTAAGCAGTTAACCGATTTACTTAATGGACAAATATACCTAATAAGTCAAAAAGGAGCAGGTGCAACCTTTTACTTGAAATTTAAAGTTGATGAGTGAATTAATGAATTTCGGAATCAATATCACTCAGCAGTTGATTTATTGCGTCTTTAAGTTCAACTATCTTTGTAGTATTCAATTCAGCAGACTGTTCTTCAATGGGGGCAATGTCACTCGAAGCATTTTCTTCTATATCATTTACTGTTTCTTCGTTGTTGTTGTCCGATAAAGTCGAATTATCTACAGGAATTTCAGAATTTAGTGTGTCAGTACTATCGTTCATTTCATCTGTATCATACTCAGATGTCGGATTTGAAGGATGTCTATTCTCATCGTGTTCGTTATTCTCAACTTCACCTTCATTTTGTATGGTATAATTGTTCTCATCTTTAATTTTGATGATCATATATTCAAGCATACTTTCATCAATGGGTAGGTTACTGTCTCTTGACTCGTCAAGTAGAGCGACAAGAGCCCTCATTTTGATATCGTCAAAAAATATCATCAAAGCCAGTAACAATAAAGTGTAAGCGTTTTGCGACGGAATGAGCTTAAACAAAGCATTAGTAAGTTTAACAATCTCATTCGGTTGCAGTTTGCTGACATGCTCTTTAATCTCAAGTAACAAATTATTCGTAAATTCAGCTCTGGTTATTATCTTATCGGGACGACTTTTATCAGTATCACGTAAAATACCTTTTGCTAAATCCAAAATGAAATCATTACCTGTGAAATAAGCAGCTTTGTATTCTGCTTCTGTAATTGAAATAGATACAGAGTCAGAAAAGATGAATGATATGAGTGTAGTCAATGGACGAATCGTATAATTATATTTAATTTCAACGGCATATCTCAATAATTTACTTAAATGAGAGTATTCAATCATATTGTAGGAATCATGAAATAATTTGAACGATTCCAAGCTTTGTGAATTAAGGTACAAATCATCAGGGTAAACACTTTCAGCAGATAATTGTGTCAGTATTTTGAAACAATTAAAACGAGATTCTGCTATGAAAAAATTTACGTAAAAATTATCATCAGACAATTGACCAATGATTTCGTCAAACTTGGTATTACGGTTCTCAAAATTTGCAAACAGCCTATCAAATTCATCATTGATTTGCTTTTCAAACATTCTTATTCTGATTTTGTTTTAAAATAAAACACGAAATTATGTAAAAAATTTACAAGTACAAAATTATTATTTCACTCATAATTCACTATCAAAGGATTATATGAATATTTTAATTATTTTTGTAACCTTAATCAAGTTTTCTTGTCATTAAATATAAGTACTTTGCACTTTTTTAAATTATTTTAATGTAGAATTGGATAAATTGCTTAAATATAACATTGGTAAAACCATTGGATTAATACTTACAGTTGTAACACTTCTCGTTTACGGAGAAGTGTATATTGTCAGTGCTGCCGAGTATTATCATCTGCGAACTAATACTACAGATTTTCCACAAGTTTCTTTTGAGGGCATCCTGATAGAAAACGGAATACCCGTAAATTATGAATCCGCAGGATTGATAATTGCTGAAAACGGTGTGCAGAGAAGTATAACAGAAATATCCTGCAACAATATTGATGACAATAAATTTGCGCTGCTTTTTGTTCTTGACATGTCTTCATCGGTTCAACAAAAAAATTTGTTCTTCATGACTCAAGCAATCAAGGATTTGCTGAACACCAATGATTTAAATGACTGTTTAGTGGGTATCACAGGTTTCAATGATTTGAGCTTTTTGATTCATGATTTCAGTAATGATAAGCAGTCCATAATCACATCTTTAGATGAGCTTCCTTCTTCCGGCTCAAGTAATTTAGAAAATGCTGTTTTGCAATCTCGGGCCGGTGTAATAGACATGTTCAAAAATATTGCTTATCGAAAAGAAGTGATTTTGATTAGTGACGGATCCGAGACAGGGGAGAGTAATGCTATCATCAATGGTCTGCTAACTGCCGGAATCAGGGTAAATACCGTTACCTGCGACTATGCTGCCTCAGAACTTACAAGAAATATTGCTATGTCAACAGGTGCTTATACAATTGATAAAGTGAAGAATTACGTTGACATGGTATATGCTCTTAATGCATTGTATTATTCAATTAAATATCAATCTGTATGTAAATTAATGTATGAATCGTTTGCTTGTAATTCCGATAATGTACTCAACATGAATTTTACATCACTCGGTATCAGCAGGAACACAACATTTACAATTGGTAAAAGTCAAACTTCATCCATCATAGTTGAACCGGAATTTATTGATTTTGGAGTTGTTACTCCTCCTAATACAATCGAACGGGAAGTTCGAATCAAGGCTACTGTTAATGATATTCATGTAGATAATATAATTGTAGGAGAAGGATTCCAGATTGTTAACGAACCAACCGATTTCGAACTCAAGAAAGGTGAAGAAAGAATTGTCAGAGTCAGATATATTCCGAATGATACAAATTATATCTTTAGCAAATTAATTATTAACGGAACACATTGCAAGGGAGGTACTGTAAGATTATCGGGAGGCAGTGAAGACGAAAAGCTCGACAATAAAACCATAAGTGTATTAAATCCCAATGGCGGTGAACATCTAATAGTAGGTCATCACTTTAATTTGACTTGGGATGGAGTTTTACCGAATGATACTGTAAGTTTGGAATATTCAACTAATAATGGAATTAATTGGATTAGTATATCTCAAAAAGCTTATGGTTTAAGTTTTAATTGGGAAATTATACCTAATACTATCAGCAATAACTGTTTGCTTCGTATAAACAAACTTTCTAAACAAGACATGAGCAAGAGTATCGTATCACTCAAAGGTATGTTTGGCAAGGTTGTCAATTCGGTTTGGAAAGATAATCAAAATGAAATATATACCGGTAGTACCGACGGATTTATCAGATTGTGGAATACAACAAACGGTGAGCCACTCAGAACTATAGCCGGTGGTATTGAGGGTTTAGTGGATTTTGATTTAAGTCCAAATCATAATTACACAGCTTATATTTCTGAAAACGGTAATAAAATTACTATAAAAAATAATGAAAATGAATTTGAAGAATTTGACTTTTCAATACAGGATGAAGTATTTGATGTAATAAGTTGGAATCCGATAAATAACTTCATGATTGCAGGCACACAATCAGGCAAAATCTATCTATGGGATTTTCCTGATTCGCAGCCCGTGAAGGTGATTGACAGGCAAGAAAGAATTAATGTAATCAAATGGAATCCCAAAGGTAATCAATTTGCCGCAGGTCTTGAAAATGGTTATCTTCATGTATTTGATGTAAACGGTGATGATGTTATTTCTATAGAAGCAAGCGATCAGAAACTGAATTCATTTAGTTTTAATCCTACAGGTTCAATCGCAGCTACAAGCTCTATGAATGAATATATTCAGATTTGGGACTTAAGCAATGGGCAAAACATAACCACATTCGTTGATGACATGAAAATACTGTATGATGTAGCATGGGACCCGCAAGCAAAATATATTGCTTCATCTTCAATTGATTCATCTGTTATTTTATGGCTACCCGGAAGTGGGCAAAAGCACTATAAATTTAAAGGGCATAATAATTTCGTAAGTAATATCAATTGGCGGAGTGACGGCAAATTTATCGCAAGTTCAACAAATCAAGGTGAATTGTTTATTTGGTCGCCAGATGACATACCTTTTAATAAATCTATAGTCCAAAGCGACACCTCCGATAATGTCTGGTCAATTGTAAATCCCAATTTACAGTTTAACAACATCAGTTTTAATGGTTTGAGAGTCGGAGACAGATTAGATTCTAACCTGGCGCCAATAATCGTTAATCCAAATGATTATGACATAGTATTCGATACTATATATGTTAAGGGCGGCAGCAAATATTTCAGTATCAACGCAGGATTACTTAATTTACCTTATACATTGAAATCAGGTTCAGGATTGGATATGGCAGTATCTTATCACCCTACATCCATTATAAATAAATTAGATACATTAATTTTCAAATCCGGGATGCGTGAATACAGATTGCTCTTATTTGCATATCCTGTTGACAGGATGATAGAAGTTGAGCCAAAGTATTATGATTTCGGAATTGTGAAAGTAGGGCAGGAATCTGATATTAAAATCTTCAAAATCAACAATGTAGGTACATCAAATGTATTTGTTGAAAGAATTAAAGAATCTTTGGAATCATCAGGTCAATTTTCAGTTATAAACTTTGATGCGACTATTATCCCGGCCGGAAGTTATATGGAGTTTGGTGTTAAATTTACTCCAGACAGACATGAGGCTGTGGGTATGATTTATGATATTGTTTATGATGGGAAGGTCGGCTCTGATTTTATAAGTCTTACCGGCGCCGGTGCCTCTCCTCAAATTTCCGTTGTTAAGGAGCATGATTTTCCATTGATAATATGTGAAAATGAAATTAGAGAAAAGATAGTAGTAAGAAACAACGGGAATGATGATTTAATCATTAATAAAATAGAATTAAACGGAATCCATGAATCAGAATTTGAGCTTGATGTGAGCCAATTTGATTTGATAATTCCGCCTAATGATTCGTCAGATTTTTCAATCCATTTCAAACCTTCCATAAATGGAAATTTTGATGCAGAGATTGACTTACTGTCCAATATGAATGCTGATAGAAGCACTGTTAATACAATCAAACTGACAGCCTCAAAAGACATATCTGATTTTGAGGTAAATCATAATAACCTTACATATTTTGTTACAGAATTGAATGAGCCGCAAACTAAGGAATTACATGTGGTCAATACAGGTTCAGTACCAATTAATTGGGAAATTCCGCTTCCGGCAGATAAATTTCGAGTGACAGAAATATTACCGGAACTATGCTTCCCTGGTGACAGTTCAAAAGTGTTGATTGAATTTACAGGCTCTGAAGAAACCGGAAGATTCGAAGATGAAATTGGCTTGTTGGACTCTTGCAAGACAATAGAACCAATTAACTTAACCGCATTCGTCGGTCCAAATGATGCACGATTGCGAAATTCAGATAAGATTCAATTCCCTGATGTGATTTGTATTGAAGACACTGTCTTTTCAGAATTTATTATTTACAATGAAGGTAGTACTCCGCTTATAATAACAGATATTGAAATTGAATCGGCCTCAGTATTTCAGATACTGACCGAAATGCAATATCCTCTGATTGTATTCCCGGGTGAAGAGATTAAAATTGATTTATCTTTCAATGCCAATAAATCCGGTATCAATTTAGGGCAAATGATAATCATAGGTAATGCCGTCAACTGCGATGACGGTATTTGCTTTATAGAATTAGAAGGAACCTTTCTTCTAGATAAATTTCGATTCTCCGAAAATTCTGTAAAATTTGAAGGAGTTATCGAAGGTGAAGAAATCAATGGTGTGATAGAGATTTTCAATGAAGGTGAGTTGGATTTATCTTGGAACTTTCCATTTATTAAAAATGAAATCAAACTGGACTCAATATCTACCCAAGTTCTGGAAAAAGGAGAAAGTGCTCTGATATATTTTACTTTTACCGGTGGAAATCACGGAAGGATATATAGTGAACAATTTATACTTAAGGGTCCATGCAAGTACTCTGATTCACTGACAATAACAGTAAATGTAAACGGAATTGCAAGCCTTGGACTAAGAAGCGATACACTAAATGCTAAACCCGGCGATACACTTGAAGTGCCATTATATTTGTTTAAGGTTGATGACAATGAACTACCTGTTTCTGATGGATACTCCTGTACCCTTGAATTTAACTCGAGTTTACTTGTTCCTCTTGACAGAACAAATGCGACAGTAAAAAACGGTAAATGGCAAGTACATCTTATTACGCCTTCCACTCCGATTGATGATAAGGGATTATTGGCTCTTGTGCCTGTAATAGCTACCTTGGGAAATTCAGAAGATACCGAGATTAGTATTACCAATTCTTTTGTTATAGGAAACCGTGATATTAAAATTCTTGAAATTCCCGGATTGTTCATTCTCGACAGCCTTTGCTATGAAGGCGGAGTTAGACTTGTAGGTGGTGGTGAAAAATTAAGTTTGTCACAAAACAGACCAAACCCTGTCATTGATTTTTCAACCATAGAGTTTACTACTATTGAATATGGCAGACATCAAATTGTTATTTATGATATGCTTGGAAATCAACAAAAGAAATTATTCGATACTGAAATAATTCCCGGTAAGTACTCAGTAGGATTTCATCTAAATGAATTACCTGTCGGGAATTATATTTTCCGGTTAATTAGTCCAACCACTTCTTTAAGCAAAAAATTGACGATACACAGATGATGCTTAACGAGCCAATAAAAATTGAATCCATAAATGATTCAAGGATTAGATATTACAAATCAATGAAAGATAATCTCGTAGATAAGTTAAACAATGGATTATTTATTGCTGAAGGAGACAAAGTTGTACTGAAGTTACTGGAATCAAATCATATAATAATATCTATTTTGGCAAAATACGAGTTTTTTCAAAATAACGAGTCTTTTATATGCGGACATCCCGATGTTGAATTATTATACGCAGATGAAGTTTTGTTAAAGGATATAATAGGTTTTAAAATGCACACAGGTGTCATGGCTTTGGCAATGAAACCTAAACCTGTTAATTTGAAAGAACTCGGAACAACTATTGTTTGTTTGAACGGCATCGTGGATTCAGAAAATGTGGGATCAATCGTAAGAAATGCATCTGCGTTCGGAATAAAATCTATTATGAGTGACAATGCGACTTCTTCTCCGTATTTAAGAAGAGCAGTAAGGGTGTCAATGGGACAAATATTTAGTATGCGTTATTATCGTTCAAATGAATTGTTCGATGATTTGAAAAAATTAAAAACATCTCACCAAATCATTTCCGCCGAAAATCATGAGAGGGCAGAGTCTTTATTTGACAATATGATAACAGGAAATAAAGTAATAATATTCGGTAACGAATCAACCGGTATTTCCGATGATTTATTAGGACTTTCGGACTACATAATCAAAATTCCGATTGAAAATGGAGTAGCATCAATAAACGTTGCAACATCATCAGGAATCATCCTTTCATTTATGAAATATTGCAATTATATAAAATAAATTTCTTATTTTAATGGGAAAATATTTGCAAAATTAGAAAAAATTGTCCTATGAGTTGCCATAACAAATGGAGTTTATCGGAAATTATAACCCTCACATTGATAAAGGGCTTGACCTCACATAAAATTAGAGATATTGTTGAAAGATTTGAGGATTATGATACATTTATAAATTCCGAATATTCAGTGAGCATAAATAAGCTTCAAGGTGATTTATTCAGTTTTTCAACAACTTACCGCCAGCAAGCAGATGAAGTTATTGAGAAGTGTGAATCAGGTGGGATTAAAGTCATTACTTTCTGGAATGAGGAATATCCATTTCTCTTAAAGAAAATCAGTTACCCGCCTGTGGTTTTGTATGTTAAAGGACAATTACAAGCTGCTGATGCGATGTGTATAGCAATCGTTGGAACAAGGAAATCAACTGTTTACGGTAAACTTGCAGCAGAGAGGTTCTCCGAATATTTTGCAGCTAACGAAATAGTCGTTGTTAGCGGGCTCGCTCATGGCATAGACACAATAGCTCATAACGCAACTCTAAGAGCAGATGGAACAACTTATGCTGTACTTGCTTCGGGTATTGACTGTATATCTCCGAGTATTGCAAGTAAAAATGCAGAGAAAATCATAGATTCCGGAGGTGCTCTGATTAGTGAATATCGTTGCGGATATATTGCAAATCTTGGTTCTTTTCCTCAAAGGAACAGAATTATCGCAGGTATTTCGAGGGCTGTTGTTATTATTGAAAGTGGTATTAAAGGTGGTGCCCTCATAACAGCAAGACTTGCTCACGGTGAATCAAGAGAAGTGTTCGCAGTTCCCGGTAATATCACATCTGAGAAAAGCGAAGGAACCAACATGTTGATAAGATCTAATGCAGCCATACTTGCAAGCTCACCTTCACAAGTGCTTGAAGATTTGGGTTTGTCCGGTTTAGACATAGTTAAGAACAGTTCCTACCATAAAGAAATAAAATTTAATCATCCTAACGAGAAATTGCTCTATGATTTAATCAGCTATGAACCAATTCATATTGATAAATTATTTGATAGCGTGGGTATGGATGTTTCTGAGGGGCTTGTAAGGTTGCTTGAATTAGAATTTAGTGGTATTATCAGACAACTTCCCGGGAAGTATTACGTCAGAGTATAAATATATTATTGAGTTTGAAAGTTATGGATTATAAAGAAATTTATTCGTACTATTTATCGTTAATTGAAAAAAGAATTGCTGAATATGTACCTCAACTCGAACCGGAAAGGCTTTATGAGCCGTTCAGATATATTATGAAGGAAGGTGGTAAGAGATTGAGACCGATTCTTACTGTGATAAGTGCCGGTATAGTTGGCGGAAATCCTGAGAAAGCTATAGATTGTGGCGTCGCAATTGAAATATTACACAACTTCACGCTCGTTCATGATGATATCATGGACAATTCTCCTTTAAGAAGGGGGAGGCAGACCATTCACGAAAAATGGGATTCAGCTACAGCCATCCTTACAGGAGATGTAATGATTGGATATGCTTACAGACTGCTTCCTAATTCAGCTGAGCATCAGAGAGCGGACGCAATCAGAGCAATTTTTACTAATGAATTGATTGAAGTGTGTGAAGGACAAGTACTCGATATGATGTTCAATCAAAAAAAGGAAGTTGATAAATCTGAATATTTTCAGATGATTGACAAAAAAACTGCAAGGTTGATTGAATCTTCAGCATTAATCGGTGCGCATATCGGCTTAGGCAGTGATAATGAAATTAATGCATTGAAGCATATAGCAAGATATATAGGCTTGGCTTTTCAAATACAAGATGACTTACTGGATATGACTGCAAACCAAAACAACTTCGGTAAAAAATTGGGTAAGGATATCGTGGAAGGTAAGAAGACTTTTCTCATAATAACTGCCCAACAAAAAGCCGAATCAATGACTGACAAAAAATTACTCGAGGAATTCATTGACAATAACGGACTTCCAGAAAATAAAATTATGGACATGGATGATTTGTTTAAGAGAAACGGAGTCTATGACATTGCTCAGAAGGAAATTGATTTCCTCTTCGATTCTGCTAAGAAAAGTTTTAATGTTCTGAAAAAAAATCAATACACGGAAATGTTGTTACGAATGCTTGAGTCCATGAATAAGCGTGTAATTTAAAATTTATTGCTATATCGTACAATATAGTAAAAAACACTCAGAAATGTAGTATTAATTCTTTATTTTTGTAAAGTTAAATTTGGCAAATAATTAAATTCTTATTATATATGATTTATTTTAGAGGGTATTAACATCATGAGCAATTCTTTAGTTGCAAATTTAGACCTCGGTCAATACGGCATTAGTAATGTCGTTGAAATCTATTACAATTCGACATTCGATGAATTATACAAACATGAAACAAATCCGGAATTACAAGGCTATGAAAGAGGTTTTGTAACAAATCTCGGTGCTGTTGCAGTAGATACCGGAATTTTTACGGGACGTTCTCCTAAAGATAAATATATTGTTCGAGATGAAACTACTGAAAACACTGTATGGTGGGCAAATCAACAGTCTGGGAAAAAGAGCTCTGATAATAAACCTATTACCACTGAAGTATGGAATAATTTAAAAGATTTATCATCCAAACAATTATCCGGGAAAAAACTTTATGTCGTTGATGGTTTTGCCGGAGCAAATAAAGACACAAGATTAAGCGTAAGATTCATAATGGAAGTAGCATGGCAGGCTCATTTCGTAAAGAATATGTTTATCAGACCTTCAGATGAAGAGTTGGAAAATTTCAAGCCTGACTTCGTGGTTCTTAATGCTTCTAAAGCTGTCAATCCAAATTGGAAAGAACAAGGCTTAAACAGTGAAGTATTTGTTGCTTTCAATTTGCATGAAAGAATGGCTGTAATAGGGGGGAGCTGGTACGGTGGTGAAATGAAGAAAGGCATTTTCTCGGTTATGAACTATTATTTACCTTTAAAGGGTATTGCTTCAATGCATTGCTCCGCAAACATGGGTAAAGCTGGCGATACTGCTGTGTTCTTTGGTTTATCAGGTACAGGCAAAACTACTTTGTCAACTGATCCACACCGTATGCTAATCGGTGATGACGAACACGGTTGGGATGACCATGGGATATTCAATTTCGAAGGTGGCTGCTACGCAAAATGTATCAATCTCGACCCTAATAAAGAACCAGATATTTACAAAGCTATTCGTAAAGATGCCTTACTCGAAAACGTTGTCTTTGATGAGAAAACCGGTGAGATTGATTTTTCAAGTGCTGCTAAAACTGAAAATACTCGTGTTTCATATCCTCTATATCATATCGAGAATA
>Ga0265293_10009802_pt1 | contig 13626 bp, 15 predicted proteins | sample Munlanlewell138R_FD_192505 | JGI IMG/M metagenome (GOLD analysis project Ga0265293, IMG submission 192505) | Leachate microbial communities from a municipal landfill in Southern Ontario, Canada - Leachate well 138R | ecosystem: Engineered > Solid waste > Landfill > Unclassified | place: Canada...
GTATTAAAGATCCTGTGGATGGTTGGTTTCATCCTAATGTTGCCTCACGGCTTATTAATGGTCAATTGTTTACCATTGGTCATATCATTAAAAGAATAAACCTGAAGGGCTGGAATTGGTTCCAGGAAGTCCCAAAACTTGGAAAGTTAACGGCAAACCGTATAAAAAAATGGATCAATGACAATGGTGATGTTCTTGAAGATCAGATTCACCCTTTTGCCATGCAACGCCCAAAAGAAACAAAAATTCTGGTTGTTAACAAGCATGACCCAATGGTTGTTGAGTCACAAAGTACAGACTTGCAGGTAATGACAAGAACCACAGGTATTGTGCCTCTGGAGCTATTTTATGTTCCCGATCATCTTAATGGTCAGCAAGGTAAAAATCGTGCGGATCTGGCTTTAAATAAATTAAATGCCCAAAATGATTTGGATGCTATCCATGAATGGCTAAGCTTACACACTGAAAACACGGCATTAGCTTATAAAAAGGAAGCTGAACGGTTGTTGTTATGGTCCATCCTAAATCAGAGAAAATCTTTATCTGATTTAGCTACGGCTGACCTGGCAACGTACCGGGAATTTTTGAAAAATCCCCAGCCGGCCAGTCTATGGGTGACAACAAAACGTTATCCACGTATGCACCCAAACTGGAAGCCTTTTACCAGTAAGGTTTTAAGGCAGGATGAATTGGCTTACCTACAAAGAAACCCATATGAAAATAATAGCGAAAAGCCTGTATTGTCAGAGTCAACGATTACCTATTCTTATACGGTACTAAATGGGTTATTTGAATTTTTGGTTAGCCAGCAATATTTGCAATCAAACCCTATCAAGGCGATTCCCAAAAATATACGAGGCAAAAAATCGGTTATGCGTGTGGATCATATGATACCGGTACGGCTATGGAATTATATAACTCAGCAAATGGAGCTTACACCTATAGCCCACAATGAGACCTATAGAACCGTTTTTATGATCAAATTCTTATACATGACAGGGCTACGTTTGGAAGAAATTTCCAATGTTAAATTAGGTGATTTTTATGCTAAAGAACAAGATGATGGCCGTTTGTCCTGGCGGCTCAAGGTGCTTGGTAAAGGCAACAAATTACGTGAGGTTTTTGTCGTTGACTCAGCATTGAAAATGCTTAATGAATATTTGAAAGTGCGAAACCTAAGCCCAGATCCGAGAATGAATGATGCAGATATTCACTTGATTACGGCTGTAAATTCAACTGGTGGGTTGAATAAGCAACATATTTACAATACGTTGAAAGCTTGGTTTAAGTTTATAGCTTTGCCGTTAAAGCAAACTGCACCAATGGATTACCAGCTATTAAGTGAGGTTTCTACGCATTGGCTGCGTCATACATTTGCTTCAAGATTAATAAAAAAAGCCCCTTTGACGGTGGTTATGAAAGTAATGGGGCATACCGATATCAATACAACCAGTCTGTATCTATCCAATGAAGAGGAAGAGGGTGAACAGGCGATGGAAGATGTGTTTAAATAAAATTTGCTATAATTTCGTTTCAAACCTGATTCAAAAGAGAAAAATTCCATTTTTAAAGATTCAGGTTAGATTCATACAGGGACTTTTTTGTTCCGATTGAAATTTGCTTTCGTGGTGGATGCCCTTAGAAAAGGTACATACAGGGGACACTGTTCCCCGATGAATACGATATTCCCCGGGGAATAATCAGTGAAATTTTGATCTACCAAAAAACGTGTTTAAACTTCACGGTGTGAATGAGACTGGAAAGATAGTGCTACAAATTGATAATCAGGCTAGACTAGACGGGGTGTTTCTTTGTGAATTAAAAGTGTTCGGGCATCCCATATTGATTTGGCCGCAGAAGCGGCCAATATCATTTCAAACGCTATTTTCGAGGTATCCCATTATGCGGAAGCAACTCGTCAATTCACAACGTCCAACCCAATACTGGGCTGATAGATTAGAAATTAAATTATTTCCCTAAACTCATTCGTAGTTTTAAACTTATATCAGATTTATCAATAATTTCACAAAATGTCTTATCTTTAATCGCATAATAATTTTTAGAATCAAATAATTTCCAGTTATCTCCACACTCATTAGAAAGAGTTTCAATTAAATTATCAATAGTTGCTATTTTATTAAAACTAAAGCCATAACGTATCTTTAATAACCTTAATTCTACATGATTCACTTTTTTTTGATTATTATAGGTAACTGATACATCCTCTACTTTATAATTTTTCCATTTATTCTCAACAGCAAGTCCCCCTGCTCGAATAAATTTATTGAAATCTTCTTCATTACTTGAATTAATCATAATTGAATTTTCAAGAATATTTCCATTTTTCTTTGTTGAATTTATATTCTTACCTGAGTCAAAGATGCTAGGAAAGAAAAACTCTACTATAAAAAATATAATGAATCCATATCCAAATATATAGACAAAGAGCAAAATTATTTTATGAAATATACCTTTGGTTTCATTTGTAGGCTCATTGTTAATATTGTCATTATTTTCCATTTTTAATCCCAAATTTAAATTAACTTTATCAATTTTTAAAGCAATGTAATAAATTTAAACAACACAAGAAAATGATGTAAATAGAGGGGTGGTTTCTGCCCCTATTGAAGCACATATTCCCCAGGGAATATCATCTATATTGGTAGTTGGTCAGTCGGCTACCATCCGCTAATTATTGTGAGTCGTACTCAGATATAAATTTCATTATTCCCCGGGGAATATCATCTCTTGTTATTCGATAGTCCAGATCATTTTTCTGTTTAGAAAACCGTTTTTTACACTAACAAGACTACAACTTAACCCAAGATTTTTGTAATTTTCCATAAGAATATCTCTTGAGGGAAGTTCGGGAAATTTTGCAGGTGGAATCTCTTCATAAGAAATATTTTTTTCATCCGCAAAATTCTTTAAAAAAATCACAAATCGTTCCCATGGAACTGTCGAATCATCAATAACTAGGCGAGGCATGGCCTGTACTTCATCCACGATACTCTTAAACTGACCTTCACCCCAATCGTCATGGATGACTGCTGCCAGCCATTCTAATGCTTCAGTGTAGGGCTTGATGATTGAAGTAATTAAAAAACGATCAGGTAATCCAACCAAATTATTCAGTTCTTTGCTAACTTGCCAGATTAAGCGTTGTGCTTCCAGGCGAACTTCGTGATAGACTGGTGTGTCGTGGTACATTATTTTTCCATATCAAAAGATTTACAGAAAGCAGTTAGGTCGAACCGCAAGCGTTAATTTCCAGTTGTCGTTAGGCTGACCATTGCCCAGTCCCAACAAATGACAGGTTTCTTTTATATCTGATGAAACCCAACATTCTAGGGGTGATATCACTGGTTTTGACCGAAAGCCCACCCATTCACCGGATTGATTTTGTGCAACATATAGCACATAGTAAGGCAAACCAGACCAATTGATTTTCATGAGTTTTCCTCTTTTAATTTCAATTTTGTGCGTTCACGCTCAATACATGCATCAAGATTTGTATTGTTGTTTTTCATAATAGCTATCTTAATTTTAATGGATAATTTTTTCTTGTTTGGCCTGATTGAAATAGGAAAGCCGTGAAAGTTGATCAATTGGCATGCCGGTAAGGTTAGAAATTATTTTCAGCGGAAACACATTTGCTTGGTGAATTTCGTTTTTTGTATTTCCTGTCATAGTTATGGTTCCTAATATTTGATAAAAATAAATGATAGCAAAATCAAATAAATAAGCAAAAAAAAACCCACTTCAAAAAGTGGGTGCATATAGAAAAAAATTTATATTAGATAAGAAGATCGTCAATTTTATGGCTTGGGTCGGCTGCAAGATAATCATTAACGAATGCTGGTTTTCTGCCACGTCCTGACCATGTTTCACTTGGATTTGAAAGGTTTTTGTATTTCGGTGTAGCTGTTGTTGATTGTGAAACTTTCACTTTTTTACCAGTAAGAGCATCAGCAATAACAGAAGGGTCAATGCCTAAGTTTTGAGCCATTTTTCTGCCTTCCTGGATGAATCGGTTCATTTCTTCATTACGAACATCCTGAATGCGCTGATTAACAGCATCTTTGATCTCGATAATGTCATTAGAAGATAATGAGTTACCGATAAGCAGTTTTACAAAATCAACATTTGTAAGATTGTGTTCTTCAAGTAAATTGTTGTAAAAATCAAATAATTCTTTATGTTCTGTTTTGATTGCTTGTTTGTCTGACATGTTTAATTACCTTTTAGATTTTAAGATTTGGATTCTTGATTATATAAATAAATGAATAATTTTTCTAATAATTTAAGATGAAGGAAAAAATCCCTGTATGTACTGTTATGGGTGTGGCTTACACTTTGATCAAATTTTAATAGGTAAATAAGTTACATGTATTTACCAGATTAGAACAAAGGATATGTCAGCTACGTTTTCAATAGGGCAAAAAAACGCCCTGTATTTAGTAACAGATTAAGGTATACCAATTTTAATACGAATTTAATAGGACATGTAGCGCCCTGTATTTACCGATATCAAGATTTATGCCCTTAGTTGCAGAATTTCAATAGGGCATTATATGCCCTGTATTTACTTGATATTAGAAAATGAGTATGTTGAATCCAGTTTCAATAGGAGACGAAGTCCCTGTATTTTCCTGATATTGTCTAATTCAATGATATTAAAGAACAAAAGCCCATTCTATTTATAAAAAATAATATAACTTAAATCAACAATATAAACAACGAAAAAAGCCAACAACCGGGAAAAGAAATTAGCATCTTTTTTGTCTTGTTTGGTTGATTTTACACCAAAGAAGTAATTCTTGATTGCAAATAGCAATGCAGCAATGCCGGTCACAGCACCAATCAGTTTGCATATACGAATCAAGAGCCTGTATATAGGTGAAAAATCGACAGTAGTGGATATGTCATTGGCCATCTTGTTCTACAGGTGGCCCGGAAGCCATACGAAAAAAATCGCAAACAAGATTGATCCCATCTACATACATAGCCACCATGTGGCAGAGGCATATACCTTGATCGACTCTGAGATTGGCTGATTGCTGAGGCGTGGATTTTTGCGTTTTCTATAAGATTTTCGTTTCATGAGTAAAAAAAATATTAAAAAATCCATTGTACGAAATCACACCGCATTATTGCCTGTCGCAAATTGCCAAAAATGGGTGAAAAGCAGTGGTAAAGAAACGGTAAAGTGCTTGTATCCTATGGTTGCCATTAAATTTTAAGGAATGTTATGAGTATTTTTTCTAAGAAAGAAGAACCGGAAGATATTTTTGATGAAAAATTCCCTGCAAAGTATATGAATAATTTGCTGAGGGATCAGATTAAGGATAGGCGCTGGCGAAGCTTAACCGGCATGATTCGGGCTGTTACTATATTAGTAATGGCTGTTATTGGTTTTATACTGGCCAATCGACCATTGCCTTGGGATGATAAAACAATCAATGTAGCTCACACGGCCATTATTTCCATTGACGGTGTTATTGCAAGCAACAACCTGGCGAGTGCCGATAAAGTGAATCCTGTATTGAGGGATGCGTTTAAAAATGAAAATTCCAAAGGAGTGATTGTCAAAATCAACTCACCTGGTGGTAGTGCAGTCCAGGCTGGTCGGATCTATGATGAAATCCGTCAACTTAAAGAGCAATACAACAAGCCAGTATATGCCGTTATTGATGATATTGGGGCATCAGGAGGGTATTACGTAGCGATTGCTGCGGATAAGGTTTTTGCCAACCGTGCAAGTTTGGTAGGTTCCATCGGTGTTATTAGCTCAAGTTTTGGTTTTACTGAGCTGCTGGAAAAACTTGGCATTGAAAGACGGGTAATTACATCAGGTGAAAACAAAGACTTTATGGACCCGTTTTTACCGTTGACAGAGGACAAAGTTGATTTTTGGAAAAAAGTACTTGAAACTACCCATCAGCAATTTACATCCCGAGTAATGGAATCACGGTTAGGCAAAATTGACGCAAATAATAAAGCCCTTTTTTCAGGGCTTATCTGGAACGGGGAACAAGCAAAAGAATTGGGTTTGATTGATGAATTAAGTACACCTGAGCGAATTGCAAGGGATGATGTAGGAGAGGCCAATCTTATTGAATACAAAATCAATACAGACGTATTTACTCGACTTTCAAGTCGTTCTTCTTTAAACACTGAATCGGTGATTGATAGTGTTATCAATTATTTGTCAAGCAAATTTAATTTTTAGCGAATAAATTAACAATAATATAAACGCAAAAAAATATTTTTTATATTTAATAAAGGATTTAAAGTGAGTAATTCAACAAAAATTGCAATCGGTGTTATCTCATTGGGTATTGTTTTGGCGGCAGGATTTTCTGTTTGGCAGAGTCAAGCAATGGATAAAAAACTGTCAGCCACGAATGACAATATACAAAAATTAACTGCTTCAGTATCAGTATTGGCGCAAAAGGTATCGGAACCTGGTGATATTCAAAGCCAAGTGGTCAATGCATTGGAAACGATTGAAAATAATAAAATCAAACAAAAGGTATTGGAGAGGGAAAAGAAATTTGAACAGGCTTCCAATAATAACAAAACTGATAAGTGGATCTATGGTGATATTGGGGCCAGGTTTACACTGGTAGAATTTTCTGATACGGAATGCCCGTACTGCAAACGCTTTCACGATACTCCTAAAAAGGTGGTGGATACTTTACAAGGCATGGTTAATTGGGAATTTGTACATTTACCCTTACAGTTCCATAATCCAGCAGCAGAAGTGCAATCAATAGCCATGGAATGTGTAGGGCAGATCAAGGGTAATAAGGGCTTTTGGATGATGGCAGACGATGTATTTAAGCATACTCGGGGTAATGGCCAAGGTGTTCCTGATTTGGTTGCGCTTGCTGTAGAAAACGGGGTAAATAAAGAGCAGTTTGCGGCTTGCATGGCATCTGAAGAGGCAAAGAAAAAAGTTTATGATGATATGAATAAAGCGCAAACTTTGGGCATAAAGGGGACACCGGCAACTTTTGTGGTGGATAATACGACTGGAAAAAGTAAAATTCTAAGTGGCTCTCAACCACCGGAAGCGTTTTTAACAACTATTCGTGCTATGGCAGCCGACCCTGAAAATAAAGGTACGGCCAATTAATAGGAACATACGTGGACTTTAAATTTGATTTTGATGATGTGAGATTTTGGGTAAACCTAACCGCTTTTCTTAGCGTGGCGGTTGGCGTGGTCATTGGCCAGGACTTCAGCTTTTTGGTGATGGATATATTTAATGTTGTCAAAGACAGTTTCCCCATGTCCAGCCAATCATTTTCAATAATTGTGGGCATGGAAGGGGCCTTGCTTGGCTTTTTACCTGCTTTCTGGATATTAACCTACCAAAATAAAGGGTTGTTGTACTCAAAAATATGGATGGTTTTTGCACTGATTTGTCTCTTAGGGCAAATTTTGTTTGGCTCCTTAACCTTGTTTACTAATATCATCTATTGGATATTGTCATTTTTGTGCTTCATGTCATTGGTTCTCTTTAATGCAAGAAACTTTGCGATATCTTATTCAAATATATGCCGGATACAGGCAGGTTTTTGGGAGGTGATTAGAAGGCAAGGGAATAATAAATAAGGGTATTTTCTTTAATTTAAAGTATATATTCCCCGGGGAATATCCTGATTTTTGGATATTTTTCCGGGGAATATTTTTGTTTTAAATATTTGTGGTATGTCAAATTATGATATAGTAGTCGCACAATTAACAAGCCTGAATGAGGTGAATGTGTGACGAAAATTATTAGCTTTGCAAGTCAGAAAGGAGGGGTGGGCAAAACAACCTTATGTTTACAGTTTGCCCATTTCCTTGTCAAAAAGAAAAAAAAGGTGCTGGTTATTGATCTTGATCCGCAAGGCAACAGCTCAACCAGGCTGATTGATAAATCAGAAAGTGACGATAATATTGAATATCATTTTTCAGGCACAAAAACATCTGATTTATTTAATGAAGAATTGGATGAAATTAATCCAGCTAAATGTTCATATGGCATGGATTTGATATGGAGTCGTGAAAACGATCCTGAGCTGGCTGACCTTGAGGTAATCAGCCTGGAAAAAGCTCTAAACGTAAGAAAGCATCTGAAAAAAATTCAGAAAGAATATGATTTCATTGTTATTGATTGCCCACCGGCACTGGGCCGTAAGCTGTACGCTGCGCTTGCTTTTTCAACCCATGTAGTCTGCCCTGTAAAATTATCAGGTTTTGCATTATCAGGTTTGAGTGGCTTAATTGAAACGATTATTAGTGTGCAGCAAAAAGTTAATTCTGAATTAAAAATAGCCGGTATTATCGTAAACAATATGGATAAGACGGTGCGTAATGCAAGAGAATTAGAAAAATTAAAGTCTTTTGCTGGTGATTATCTTTTAAAGAATATAATAATGCAGCGTGGTCCTATTGATCATGCTTCAAGTGATGGCTTACCTATTTGGGATACACCACATGGGTACGTTGCAGGAAATGAAATAACCAAAGTAATGAATGAACTTTTGAAAAAAATTAATTAGGTTATTGGGGAAAATATATGTCTGGTGCAAGTATGAAAAACATTACGCAATTATTGAAAAAATCGGAAGAGCAGGCCCAAGGCGCTGTTTTCAAAAAAATTAATTTATCTGATATTGTCGTTAATGATCAGGTAAGAACTGTATTTAATGATATTGAAGGACTTGCTGAATCAATTAAGGAAAGTGGCCAAATGCAGCCTATCTTGGTCTATAAATCATCTGACCAAGAAGATAAATTTGTTATCATTGCAGGAGAGAGGCGTTTTCGTGCTTGTAAATTATTAGGGCTGGAAACTATTAATGCGATAGTGGAAGAAAAACCAAAAAGTGACTATGAATTAAAAATCAAACAGTTGGCAGAAAATATCCAAAGGAACGACCTTTCTCCTTTGGAACTGGCAAAACAGTTTCAAGCTTTTATTGATGAAGGTAAATTTCAAGCAGACATTGCCCTAAAACTTGGATTAAAACAAAGCTTTATTTCAAAACACCTTCAGCTATTAAAATTGGAAGAGCCTGTAAAAGAGCTTATGGAATCTGGTAAAGTTGATTCAGTATATACGCTAACTAATTTAAATTCGGCCTACAAGAAAGATCCAAAACAAATTACTTTGCTGTCTCGCTCAATCATGAATGATGAACGTGAACCAATCACCAAGAAAGAAAGTGAAGATCTGGTTGAAAAAATCAATGCAAAGAAAAAAATTGCAGATCAAAAAATGATGAATGGGAAAAAAACAAACGGTGTCCCTCAGGTTAAACCAAAAGAATATATTGATGTTTCTCCCGCTTCCTTGGTTATTGAAGTGATGTGCATGATCCCAAGTGGTGAAAATGGCCAGGATGTAGTTAGTGAAGGCGTTTTGATGACTAATCGAATCTCACTGGAAGCAAATCATGTTTGGGTTAAAACTGGTGCCGGTAAAGGTGTACGTACCTATAACGTGCCGGCAGAGAATGTAAAAATTCTTGGTTTTAAAAAATAGCATATGGATTTCAATCAGTCTTACGAACAACCATTCCTGATTCTTAAACTGTTGATAACCCTGACTGAACCCACAATGAATGGCCTGGTAGAACATACCGGCCTATCACAATCGACCATTAATCGTTGTTTTGCGCTTTTGAGGGTTAAATTTAATATGAAGATTGAATATGTCCGGGTGCGTCAAGGTGCCGTTCGGGGCATATACGTTATTCATGATTGGGGGATTATTGACAAAATTAATTTTGTAAAGCAGTACGGGGGACCACAAAATTGACATGCTCCCACCACCATACGAAACGTTCTGGTGGGTGTATTGGTAACTTACTTAGCTGAGTATCCTGACCCATTTTTGACTTGTAGATTAAACCTCTCACTTTTTATACCCGGCCACAAATTTTCGTTCATTTATCTTGTTGGAGTAAACGAACAGCGTATGACTGGGCTATTGCATCATCAGCATCCTTGATGAATTTTTCAACCAGATTATTAATTTCGTTGTGTGTCGCAGAAATAGGAATCACGACCATATACGACTCTAAAATATTTCTGCCTTCACTGTAGTAAGTCCCTTTCAAAAGGGCCACATCTTCCTTTTTTACTTCAAACAAATAAGCAATTGCTTCTTTTTCACCAACAATCGTGTCGTAAGTTTTACCTGCAATAGCAGGGTTTATTACTGGCACCCAGCCGCATTCAAATAATTTTAGTTTGATAAGTGAAATAAAGATATCGTCCATTACATATTCCTGTTGAAGATTTTCTTGTTTCTTAGGTTCGCTAACCTGCTAACAACTCATATTTATCATTATCCGGGTATGTAAAAATCTACAACATTTCCTTATTCCCAAAAAAATGCACCCATTTTTGGCGCTAAGTCATGCGGGATGCCAGCATAAAGTCCATTAATATAAGCCTTAACCAATTGGATTGATTGCAAAAGGCTTGTAATGTTATTAAAAAAGAAGATTCGTTATTGTTTTGCGTGTGGTATTTTGATGCTGTTGAACCCTGTTCATGCTCAAAATGATCAGGGATTTTTTAGGTACCAGGAGGAAGAATCGCCCACCCCACCTAAGCAAGCCATAAAAGTCCCCCCAATGTCTTTAGTGTTGTCGGGGAACCAACAGCCACTGGTGATACATAATAAAAAAAATGGCCAGTTCTATACATCGGGCAAGATTAAGAATGTATCTACCGGGTTTAATATAGATACGGGTATCAGTAAATTTGTCATGTCAGAAAGTAGAGCCAGATTTCATTCATTACGCAATTGCACCCCAAAAGTAGTTGGGACTGCCAACGGGTACGTAAATGGTTGTGAGGCTTTGATACCGGAAATGCACATGGGTCATTTCAAATTATTGAATGTACCCGTTTTAATACTGAAAGGGCTTGAGCGGGATGCAATCATTGGTATGGATATATTGCGCCATTTTGATGTAAGCACTGACAATAACAAGATGACGATTGCTATCAAGAACACCTTGCCTGCTCAACAACCCCAGCATTATGTGAGACAAAATAATACGCAACCGGTACAGCGTCAACAACCGGCCCAGGTTAGCCAGCGAGAATATACCCGCCCACAAGCAGTAGATCCATTCGTACAGACTGACAGGCGAATCGTAAGCCTTAAAGAAGATATTAAATTCGATCAATATATAACTGCAGCAGAAATTAAGTTTGATAACTTTTTAAAGAAAACGTTGACGATTATTTATGTTGACCGATACCTTATTCTTAAAATAATTATAGGACTTATTCTATTACGGATATTTATGGGTATTTTGGTGGCGTACATCGAGCAGAAAGAAAGGAAAAACAGAAATTATCCCTATTAATCTTGTGACAGTTTTTAATTTAAACAAATAGGTCTGAAACAAATAAAGGTGTAGATGGAATGTTTGGTTTCAATAATTTCGACAAGAAAATTGGACTTAATGATTTGCCTGGCCAGTGCCTGAATGAAAGCTTTTGGCATAATGCAATACTTAATTGGGACAGAACAAAATCCGTCCTGTTTGTTGGTGACAATTTGCCTTATTTAAAGGCACTGGCAACATGTAATCCTGGCATTGCCGACATGTGCTACATCGACCCACCATATAACACTGGATCTACGTTTCTTTACAATGACACCAGAAAATCAGAAAGGAATGGACCATTTGGGACACATTCAGCATGGATGGCGTTTATGTTTCCTCGTCTTGTTACCGCCAGAGAAGTGTTGAAAGAATCTGGTGTAATTGCCATTAGTATTGACGATTATGAGTACGCTCATTTGAAAATCCTAATGGATTTAATTTTTGGTGAACATAATTTAATCGGTACCATTGTCGTGTGTAGGTCAAAAAACGGAAAAGGAAGTAAAAAGAATCTTGCTGTAAGTCATGAGTATTTATTGATATACGGAAAATCTAACAAAGCCGTTCTTAGGGGTGAAGTGGATAAAACGGACTACGACAAACAAGATAAATTTGGTAAATATCGCATTGATGGCCTATTCAGAAAAAAAGGGGTAGATAGCCTAAGAACAGATAGGCCAAATATGTATTATCCGCTGTACTGTAACCCCACCAGTGGAGAGGTTTCAGTAGAACCGGTTATCAATTGGAAAATCGTTTACCCTACCGATTCAAAAGGCATTGAAAGACGCTGGATATGGGGGCCTGAAACAGCACGTGAAAGGGCATGGCAACTTTACACAAGTAAAAATGGTGTTGTTTACGTTAAGAATTATGTTCCTGCATTCGGCATTGAGAAGCGAACCAAAGTAAGGTCACTTTGGGATGATACAAATTTCTATACCGAACGTGGTACTAATGAAATTACAGCATTATTTGGAGCCAAGGTATTTGATACACCAAAACCCATGGCCTATATCAAGAAAATAATAGATGTATGTAGTGCCGATGATGCACTAATAATTGATTTTTTTGCTGGTTCAGGCACAACCGGCCAGGCAGTTGCAGAGTTGAATGAAGCGGATAACGGATCTCGAAAATGTATTTTAATGGAGTCTGATTGTGAAATTCCTGCTAATCATCTGGCCAGGGCAAAGGGTTTTAAAACGATATCGGAAATAACAGAGAAGAGGCTTCATCTAACTCAAGAGGAACATAACAGCTTTTTATTTAACGTAATTTCATTGGCTAATAAGCCAGTTATAAATCTGGGTAAAAATGGAAAATCATGTATAAAAATTCTTTACTCAACAAAATTAAATTTTGCCTAATCTTGTGTGGAACTTTAAGTTCATTAACAGGAGTAGCATCTGCACAAACAAATGAGGTAGAAATCAATTCATCATTACAACCAGGCCATCTACGCTTGATGGATAACCTGGATCGGCCTCATGACGGATATTGCCTGGATATTATGGGTTCAGGCCGATATCTCCGGTTTGACATGCCAATGACGGCTCATAACTGTAAACCGGGTTTATATCAGGATGAAGCAGTAGTAATTGAGCCAAATGGAAGGATACGTTTTCCTGCATATAATGCTTGCGCAACAGTTGCCGGTTTGAATAAACGGGCATTGGCCGGTAGTGCTGTAATGCCTCGAAAATGCGGTGAGCGTTCACCCTTCCTAGAAGCCGATAACTTGCAAAAGTTTGTATTTCACGGCAACGGGCAAATAGAGCTGGAAAACTCTGGTTTATGCCTAACGGTAGGAAATGAATCTGAATCAACTTTTGATGATACGCACCGGTGGCGAGCTTTATTTGTCCAGCATTGTGAAAAGGCCAAGCTTACACATTCACAGTGGATTTTTAAAATTCCAAATTAATGCATGAATTTAATTATATTGATGCCCGGGGTTGTTTCATGTTGGGGATTGCTCTTGCTTAACTGGTTTTGGAACATTTTTTGTGTAATGATGGAAGTTTTCATTAATGTAGCAAGAAAGGAAAATCATAAAAATGGCAATCACAATATCTAAAAGTCAAATACAAGCGGCTCTTCCAAAAATTGCGGTTGGTATGAATCAATATTTGTGGCTACAACGTCAAGTGGAGAAGGGTGGGAAATTTTATAATGACTCAGAATTTCAGCGTAAGTACAACCATTTTTATCGTGT
>Ga0265293_10009803_pt1 | contig 13624 bp, 13 predicted proteins | sample Munlanlewell138R_FD_192505 | JGI IMG/M metagenome (GOLD analysis project Ga0265293, IMG submission 192505) | Leachate microbial communities from a municipal landfill in Southern Ontario, Canada - Leachate well 138R | ecosystem: Engineered > Solid waste > Landfill > Unclassified | place: Canada...
TGTAGTTAGGGGCAGGGTTCGCGTTCGTTGGGCGTCAGGTGAATATCGAGGTCGGAGGCGACGATTTTTTCCTCGACCTGCTCTTCTATCACCTCAAGCTGCGCTGTTACGTGGTCATCGAGCTGAAAGCCGGCAAGTTCAAACCCGAACACCTCGGCCAGCTGAGCTTCTACCTCACGGCAGTGGACGCGCAGGTCAAAGACGAGCGGGACAAACCCACCATCGGCATACTCTTGTGTCAAACCAAGAACAAGGTAGTCGCCGAATACGCGTTGCGCGAGAACACTCAGCCGTTGGGGATAGCCGCGTATGAGCTAGTGAGTTCGCTGCCGTCCGACCTGCAGGCCAGCCTGCCGAGCATCGAACAGATCGAGCAGGAACTGGCGGACGTCACAACAGATAGCCCGGGGGAGAGCTAGCGCGCATTCAGGCAGACGGCCGTCATGGCTGGAGCTGGCCACCCCGAACCCTAGTCCGCTGAAAGACCTTTACAGACGGCATACTCGAATCCGTCTGGAATGGGTGCTGCCACAAGCTGCGCTATTGCCCCCGACAGACTAGAGTAAGTTTCCATGCTGGAACCACGACTCACCAACACCGACTTCGCCCCCGGCTCCCCCGCCGCGCTGGGCTTCCGTATGCCGCCCGAATGGGTGCCGCACGCCGCCACCCACATGGGCTGGCCCTTCGACGACGAGCTCTGGGTGGGCTACCTGGAGGGCGTGCGCGAAGAGTTCGCCGCCCTCGTAGCCACCATCGCAGCGTTCGAATCCGTGATGCTGAACGTGAGGGACGCCGAAACGGAAGCTGACGCCAAGACGCGTATCAGCGCCGCCGCCGAGCGCCTCTACCCGGCCCGCGCTGCGGAAGTGGCCGGCAACGTTGAGTACTTCCGCGTGCCCCTCAACGACGTCTGGTTCCGCGATAACGGGCCGCTCTTCGTGGTCGGAGCGCCCGGCAGTCAGCAAGAAGGACAAGTAGCCGCCACGGACTGGCTCTTCAACGCCTGGGGCCGCAAGTACGCCCCGTGGGACGACGACGACCGCGCTGCAGCCGCCCTGACCGACCTCCTGGGTATGAAGCGCTTCGCCGTGCCGATAGTCATGGAAGGCGGTGCGCTCGAGATCAACGGCCGCGGCGTGTGCCTCACCACGCGTTCCTGCCTGCTGGAGCCAAACCGCAACCCCGAGTTGACCCCCGCTGAGTTAGAGGCGTACCTGCGCGACAACCTCGGCGTGACCGAAGTGGTGTGGCTGCCCGGCGGCCTGGAGGGCGACCACACCGACGGCCATATCGACACCATCGTGCGCTTCACGGACGACGACACCATCGTGTGCGCCGTGGAAGAGGACGAGACCGACCCGAACCACGCCACCATGGCGCACAACCTCCAGCTCCTGAACGACCTGCGCAAACCGGACGGCGCTCCCTACCGCGTGATCGAGCTGCCGCTCCCCGCCAAACGCATAGAACTCGAGGGCGAGCGCGTGCCGCCCACCTACGCCAACTTCTACGTGGGCAACGGCTTCGTGGTTGTGCCCACCTACAACGACGTGAACGACGAGCGGGCGCTGAACATCCTGCGGCCCCTCTTCCCCGGCCGTCAGGTCATAGGCCTGCCCGCCGAGAACCTCATCACGGGCGGCGGCGCGTTCCACTGCGTAACGCAGCAGCGCCCCACCGGCCCGAACGTGCCTGCCGACTGGCAGCCGCACGCCACGACACAAGCAACGGAGGACCCAAAGTGAACCTGAACCAAAACCCCCCGCTGCCGCAACGCCCAGAGCGTAAAGCGCGCCTGGCCGTAACCCAGATGAGCTGCTCGAACGTGCTGGAGGAGAACCTGGACAAGGCCGAACGCCTGGTGCGCGAGGCGGCCGCGGGCGGCGCCAACATCGTGCTCCTGCAGGAGCTGTTCGAGAACCTCTACTTCCCGCAGCTCGAGCGTGAGGAGCTGTTCGCCCTGGCGCACCCGGTGGAGGGCCACCCGTTCCTAGAGCGCTTCGCCAAGCTGGCGGGCGAGCTGGGCGTGGTGCTGCCCGTGTCGTTCTTCGAGCACGCGGGGCAGGCGTACTTCAACAGCCTCGCCATGGTCGACGCCGACGGCACGGTGCTGGGCACCCACCGCAAGAGCCACATACCCGACGGGCCCGGTTACGAGGAGAAGTACTACTTCAACCCGGGCGACGACGGCTTCAAGACGTGGGGTACGCGCTACGGCAACATCGGCGTAGGCATCTGCTGGGATCAGTGGTTCCCTGAAGCCGCGCGCATCATGGCGTTGAAAGGCGCGGATCTGCTCCTCTACCCAACCGCCATAGGCAGCGAACCGGCAGAAGCCGGCGCGCTCGAGACCACGCGCATGTGGCGCCGCGCAATGATCGGTCACGCTGTGTCGAACGTGATGTACGTGGCCGCCGCTAACCGGGTGGGCAGGGAGGGCAACGCCACCTTCTACGGTCACTCGTTCATAGCCGACTACGCCGGCGACTACCTGGCTGAAGCGGACGCCGAGTCCGAAACGGTTATCTACGCGGACCTCGACTTCAGCGCGGCGCAGAACGCTCGCGCCGGCTGGGGCTTCTTCCGCGACCGCCGGCCGGACCTGTACGGGCCGCTGTTGACGCTGGACGGGCAGGGGTAGGCGCTAGCGTCCTAGCCCGCACCTCAATCCAAGCTAACGAACACCGCGCCCGCCGGCGCCGCCTTCTCGGCGTACAGCGCTTCCAGCACGTGCTGGTAGCGCTGCAGCACGGCTTCGCGCTTGATGCTCAGCTTGGGCGTCACCTCGCCGCTCTCCATGGTCAGCACGTCCGTCACCACGGCCGCCTTCTTTATGGTGGACCAGTGCGGCATGTCGGCGTTGGCCGCGGCTATTGCTCGCTGCAACTCCGTCTCCAGCGCCGGCTCGCTCAGCACGCTGGCGTCTGCCCGACCGTAATGCTCCATGAGGGCGTCGTTGCTCAGGAACACCAGCGCAGTGCAGTACTTCTGGCCGGAGCCCACCACGATGGCGGTGTCTATTAGCGGGTCGGCCTCGAGCCTGTCGGTGAGGGGTTGCGGCATGACGTACTTGCCGGTGCTCAGCTTGAAGAGGTACTTGAGGCGGCCCGTAACGCTCAGGTAGCCGTCGTCGTCTATGCGGCCCAGGTCGCCCGTGTGGAACCAGCCGTCCGCGTCTATCACCTCGGCGGTCTCCTCCGGGCGGTTGAAGTAGCCGAGCATGACGTGCGGGCCGCGGGCGAGGATCTCGCCGTCCTCCGAGATGCCCATCTCGGTGCCCACGATGGCCTCGCCCACCGTGCCGGGCCGGTTACGGCCCGGGCGGTTGAACGACATGACGGGGCTAGTCTCCGTGAGGCCGAAGCCCTGCAGTACGTCGATGCCGGCGGCGCCGAGGATGTTGGCTAGTTCGGCCCGCAGCGCGGCGCCGCCCACGATGATCATGCGCAACCGACCACCCAGCGCCTCGCGCCATTTCGAGTAGACGAGCTTATCGAGGAGGCTCCTCTCGAAGCCCCCGAAGCCGGCCTTGGGCGCGGTGACGTCGTACTCGCGCGCGAACTTTAGCGCCCGCTGGTAGAGGCCATGCTTGAAGCCAGTGAGCTCATCGCCCGCGGCCTGCAGCCGCTCCCATGACTTCTCCAGCACGCGCGGCACGGCCGCCATGAAGGTGGGGCGCACCTCCACCAGGTCCTGACGCACTGTGTCGGGCGTGCCGTAGTACACGCTGGACGAGAACCACATGTTGGCGTACTGCAGCGTACGCGCGAAGATGTGCGAAAGCGGCAGGAACGAGAGCACCGTCTCGGCGTCGCCGTACTTGAACTCGGGCAGGCTCGTGAGCGAGGCGATGGCGTTACTGCTCAGGTTCTGGTGGCTGAGCATGACGCCCTTAGGCATGCCCGTGGTGCCCGACGTGTAGATGATGGTGCACATCTCGGTAGCCACCAGCTCGCGTTTGTAGCGCTCCACCCGGTCGGGTTCGCGTACGCGCAGCTCGGCGCCCTCCGCCATGAGCGCGCCGTAACTGGTCACGCGCCGGCCGCTCCACTCGGGGCCCGGCTCGAAGCCTTCCAGAGCGTGCTCGTCGAACACGGCCAAGAGCTTGATGGCGGGAATGTTAGCTGCCAGGCGCTCCATGCGCTCCAGCAGCGCCCGGTTCGTGACCAGCACCGCCTGCGTGCCGCTCTCCTCCATGATGTGCTGGATGGCGGCGGGGGTGTGCGTGAGGTAGATGGGCACGTCCACCATCCCGCCTATCAGGCAGCCCATGTCGCCCAGCACGAAGCTCATATCACTCTCCGTGAATAGGGCCACCCGCGCGCCTGCCTCAAGCCCAGCCCCGCGCAGGCCGAGCGCCAGCTCCTCTGATTGCTTAGCGAACTCCGCTACGGACCACGTGCGCCAGCCGCCCTTGCCGTCGCGCTGGTTGAAGGCGCGCTCGTTAGGCCGTTCCCGTACAGCTTCATCGAGTAGCGACGGGATAGTACGGCCGAGCTCGAGCCTGCCCGGACCGGGTGGCGCTTTAGCGACCTTGATGCTCATCCTTCCCTCCTCACGGAAAGGTGTGTGCCCCGCGCCCAAGGGCCTATGGTGCCCAGGGCGCCCGTTGCTTTCGTATAGGACGAGCTTAGCGCGCTAGCGGCGTTCCTTATGACGCGTGTAGGCCGCCGTTAACTAACCCTTCCTTTAGCGCCCGCCTGGGCGTGCGCCTTCTTGGAGGCCTTGTCCGCGAAATCGCGGGCGAAGAGCTTGATCTCGCTAGCGATGTCCGGGTCGCTGGTGGCGCGCGAGTACGTGTCGGCCATAGAGAGCAGCGTCTGGAAGAAGAAGTCGTTCATGTCGTCCACGGTCATCTCTTTGACCCACAGGTCTATGCGGAGCGCGTTGCGCTGCTCCGGGTCCCACAGGGCGAGAATCATGGCGCCAGCTTCGTTCACCCCGGGCTGGGGGGAGTCGTCGGCTTGCCACCTGATGCGGGTCACGGCCTCGTGGTCCATGTTCACGGTGAGGCGGATGTTCGATTCGGTTTCCATGGGCACATCGTACCGGGGGTACCGCGTTCGTTGTGCTCTCTAGCGTGCACCTGCGCGTACCGGCACCCTGCCTAAGGGTATCTTCGTGCAGGGGCTGAAGCCGTCTGCCCGCGGGTCACCCGCGCGGGCGCGCAGCGGCTCGCCCGATAACCGTCTTGAAGAGGGGACCAGATGAAGGGACTCATCCTGGCGGCGGGCCTAGGCACACGGCTCCGCCCCATAACCAGCCTAAAGCCCAAGCCCACCATCTCCGTGGCCAACCGGCCGCTCATCCACCACGCGGTCGATAACCTGGTCGAGGCCGGCGTGCGCGACATCGGCGTGGTGGTCAGCTTCCTCACCGCCAACTCCATAAGGGAGACGTTGGCCGACTACCCGGACGTGAACTTCGAGTTCATCCAGCAGAACCCCCCGAAGGGCCTGGCGCACGCGGTGGAGGTGTCTAAGGAGTTCCTCGGCGACGACCCGTTCGTCATGTACCTCTCCGACAACCTCTTCGAGCACGGCATCACCGACTTCGTTAAGCGCTTCGAGGAAGGCAAGCACACCGCCGTCATGGCGCTCGTGCCCGTCAGTTACGAGGCCGCCAAGTCGCTAGGGGTAGCCGCCGTGGACGGCGACCGCATAACCCGGCTGGTGGAGAAACCCGCCGAGCCGCCCAGCACCCTGGCCATAGCGGGCGTGTACGTGTTCGACAAGAAGATCCACGCCATGATCGAGGGCCTGCCGCCCGGCGCGAAGGGTGAGTTCCAGATAACTGACGCCATCCAGCGCCTCATCGAGGCGGGCGAGCCCGTGGCGCCCGTGGAGGTACGCGGCTGGTGGAAGGACACCGGTAAACCAGAGGACATCCTCGACGCCAACCGCCTGCTCCTCATGCGCGCCAAGCGCGACGTGAAGGGCGACGTGCAGGGATCACAGCTGGTGGGCGAGGTGGTGGTGGGCGAGGGCGCCCTCGTGAAGGACACCACCATCTTCGGCCCCGCCCTCATAGCGCCAGGCGCGCAGGTGGTCGGTTCCTACATCGGGCCGTTCACGTCAGTGGGCGAGCAGTGCGTCATCCGCGACTCCGAGATCGAGTACTCGGTGGTGGGCGCCCGCACCTCCATAGAGGGCGTGGGGCCCCGCATACAGGCTTCCCTAATAGGGGAAGAGGTGCGCATAGCGGGCCACGAGGGTCGGCCCAGCACCCACCGCCTGGTGGTGGGCGACGAGAGCACCATCCTGCTGCAGGAGGTCTGAACTCGCGGCAGCGGCCGCGGCGCGCGTGAGGGGCTCGCTCCGCTGGCCGTGAGATGTTCGCTGACGCCGGCCGCTAGCCCGCCGGCGTCAGCATGAGCCCGCCCCTAGCGGGCACCACGCCGTTGCCGTTCACCAGCTCCACCACGTTGCCGGTGAGCAGGTCGCGGTAGCGGCCGCGCGGCATGGCGCCCTCGGGCACCGTGGACGCGGCGCCTGAAGTGTTCACCAGCACGTAGACCACACCAGGGGGATTCTGAGAACCCGGCTGCTGGGTGCGGCGCTCCACCAGCACCAGGTCCTCCTTCGGAGCGCTCACTTGCGTGGCGCCCTGCGTGAGGGCGGGGTGCTCGCGCCGCGCGCGGGTCAGGCCCTTCACCAGCTCGAGGACCTCCTCGTCCCACGCCTCGCGCTGCTCCCACGGCATACCGGCGCGGCAGTACGGGTCGTGGCCGCCCTGCAGACCGATCTCGTCGCCGTAGTAAACGCACGGCGCGCCCGGGAACGCGAAGAGGAGGAGCCACGCCTGCTTCAGCGCAGCTAGGTCACCGCCTAGGCTCGTGCGCACGCGGGGCGTGTCGTGCGAACCGAGCAGGTTGAGCTGGCTGTACACGGCGTCCTCAGGATAGGCGCTCAGCTGCCGCTGCACCTCCGCCGCGAAGTCGCCGGCGCCCAGCGCGTGTATGGCGTTGAGCCCGCTCTTAGCCAGCTCGCCCCTGTCTATGTCGCGCCCTACCAGGCCGAAGATGGCGCGGGTGAGGGGGTAGTTCATGACGCCGTCGAAGATGTCGCCCCGCAGCCAGCGCTCCGCACCCGTCCAGATCTCGCCCACCAGGTAAGCTTCCGGGTTCACCGCGCGGCAGCGGCGGCGGAACTCCTGCCAGAAAGCGTCGTCGTCTATCTCGTTGGGCACGTCCAGGCGCCAACCGTCCACGCCGCGCTCCAGCCAGTACTCACCCACCCGGAGGAGGAACTCGCGCACGGCCGGGTTGGCGGTGTTGAACTTCGGTAGCGCCGGCAAGCCCCACCAGGCGTCGTAACCGAGCGCACCGCCGCCGTAGGCGTTGAGGGGGAAGCCGTTCACGTGGAACCAGTCCACGTACGGGCTGGCGGCGCCGTTCTCGAGGATGTCGTGGAACTGCAGCAGCCCGCGGCTAGCGTGGTTGAACACGCCGTCGAGCACCACGCGCATATCACGCGCGTGCGCCGCCGTCAGCAGCTCGTCTAAGGCCGCGTCGCCGCCTAAGAGCGGATCAACCCGGAAGTAATCGTGCGTGTGGTAGCGGTGGTTGGAGCCCGACGAGAAGATGGGGTTCAGGTAGATGGCGTTCACGCCCAGCTCCTGCAAGTGGTCGAGCTTCTCGACCACGCCTAGGAGGTCACCGCCCTTGTAGCCGTGCACGCTTGGCGGCGCGCTCCACTCCTCCAGGTTGCCGGGCTTACTCACGCGTCCGCTCCGGGCGAACCTGTCAGGGAAGATCTGGTAGAAGATGGCTTCCCTCACCCAGGCGGGGAAGTAGCCGCTGCTCTGAGACATGGCGAGAATAGTACCGCGGCCACCGTGCGCTTCGCTGCCTACGACCACGGCTGGTGACGTTTGACTCTGGGCCCCCACCTGCCTGCTACCTACAGTCGGAGTATGGTCCGGCGCACCACCAACAACGGTCCTGAAGCCAAGCGCTCCCGTTACGGCGAGTACGATTACCTGCTGGGCCGCGTGGACCGCTGGAGCATGCTCGACCTAGACGACCTGATGCTCGAGATCGAGAAAGACGAGAGCCTCACAACAGCGCAGCGCAAGGAACTGCTGGAACGCGTGTACGCCATACTGTGGCGCCGCGCGCAACTGGAGATGCGGCCGCCGCGGACCGATAACGCTACGAAGCGGCAGTGAACCAGCCGCCATAGCCAAACTGCCGTGACCTAGCGACCGTGTTCTTGCCGCTGCGCGCCCGCGGCTCCGCCTAGCCAACGCCCCCTCCCGCCACCGCGAAGCGGTACGCTCAGCCGATGTTCCAGCGCCCGCCCTTCTCCACCTGGCCCGTGTTCCTGCTGCGCATGCTGCACCTGAACGTGGGTCTGCTCCTCTACGGCCTCTCCATAGCCCTCATGGTGTGGGGCACCATCGGGCTCGGGCCGTGGGACGTGTTCCACCAGGGGCTCTCGCTGGTCACGCCCTTGTCCTTCGGGCAGGCCATGATCATCGCCGGCTTCGTGGTGCTGCTCTTCTCCGCGGGCGTGACGCGCGTCAAGATCGGCATAGCTACCGTCCTGAACATGATCCTCATAGGCGTCTGGTCCGACGTGTTCCTAAGCATGCCAGCCGCCCCGCCCGAGCTCGGCTGGGTGCTCGGCACCGTGGTCTTCCTTGCCGGCGTGGTGCTGGGCGGCCTAGCCACCGGCATATACATAACGGCCGGTTTGGGCGCCGGCCCGCGTGACGGCTTCGTGCTCGGCATCTCGCGCATGACAGGCCTCAGTGTGCGCCTGAGCCGCACGTTAGTAGAGGTGACCGTGCTCGTGTCGGGGTGGATAATGGGCGGGTCAGTGGGCCTGGGCACCGTCATCTTCGCCGTAACCGTCGGGCCACTCATGCAGTATTTCCTGCGGCTCTGCCGGCCGCTGGAAGAGCGTTACGACGCCGCCGACAAGGCGCGCCGCAGCCGGCGGTTAGCCGCCAAGGCGGCGGACGTAGAGGTGGGCGCGCCCCCGAGCGCGTGAGCGCCAGCCGCAAGGTAGCGGAAGGAGCGTAGGGATGGCCAAGAAGGCGAACAGCGCCGGAGCCGCGGCGAACGCGGCTGCCAGCAACGAGGCCGCTAAGGCCGCCAAGTACGTAGCCACGGCCATGGCCAACATAGAAGCCAGCACGGGTAAGACCGCGGAGCAGATCACGACGCTCATGCGGGGTTGGGGCGAGCTGAAGCCGACCCGCTCGACACCGTCTACTCCGGCAGCAAGGCGGCGCTAAGGCCCCTGCACGACGCGGTGCTCGCCAAGCTGCAAGGCATCGGCGACTTCGAGGTCTCGCCCAAGAAGTCTTACGTGAGCCTGCGCACCAGCAAGCAGTTCGCCACCCTCGGGCCCGGCACCAAAGGCCGGCTCGAGGTGGGCATCAACCACCGCGGCGCGCCCGCTAAGGGGCGCCTGGAGGAGCTGCCGCCCGGCAAGATGTGCACGCACCGGCTGCTCGTGACCGCGCCGGAAGACATCGACGACGAACTCGTGCAGCACGTGCGAGAAGCCTGGCAGGCGGCCGGCTGAGGCGCCCACCCAGGGCGCTTGATCGGAGCGCCGACACAGGGCGCCAACGCAGGCCGCTTACTCTGGCCTGAGCAGCGGGAAGAGGATCACGTCGCGGATGCTGGGCACGTCGGCCAGGATCATGGCCAGCCGGTCTATGCCTAAGCCCAGGCCGCCGGTGGGCGGCATGCCGTACTCGAGGGCGGTGAGGAAGTCCTCGTCCAGCATCTGGGCCTCCTCGTCGCCGGCGTCCCGCAGGGCCTGCTGCAACTCGAAGCGGCGCCGCTGATCCAGCGGGTCGTTCAGTTCGCTGAAGGCGTTACCGAGCTCCATGCCCGCCGCCACCGGCTCGAAGCGCTCCACCAGACCGGGCCGGGTGCGGTGCCGCTTGGCTAACGGGCTGATGGCCTCCGGGTGATCCATAACGAACACGGGGCCCACCAAGTGCGGCTCCACGTAGATGTCGTACAGCTTGTCGAACACCTGGTTGAGGGGCCGCTCCGCCAAGGGCGGTTCGCCACCCTCACCGGCACCCGGGTGCTTCTCCGCCGTCCACGCGCGCAGCTTGGCCTCGTCCATGGGGTCGAACTCCATGCCCGCGCGCTTCGCGAGTTCACCCGTGTAATCCACCCGCGGCCACGGCGGGGTGAAGTCCAGCACCTGCCCCTGGTACGGTACCTTGGTGGTGCCCAGCAGTTTCTGCACGAGGCCCGAGTAGAGGTCCTCGACCAGCTCCAGGATGTCGATGTAATCCTTGCCCGCCCAGTACAGCTCTAGCATCGTGTACTCGGGGTTGTGCTTGTAACTGATGCCCTCGTTGCGGAAGTTACGCCCGATCTCGTACACGGCGTCGAAGCCGCCCACTATTAGGCGCTTCAGGTAGAGCTCGAGCGAGATGCGCAGGTGGTAATCGAAATCGAGCGCATTGTGGTGCGTGATGAACGGCTTGGCCTCAGCACCGCCTGGGATGGCCTGCAGCACGGGCGTCTCGACCTCCAGGAAGCCGAGGTCGTCGAGGTAACGCCTTATGTACGCCACGGCGCGGCCGCGCAGCTCGAAGGCGCGCTTCACTTCGGGGTTAACGAGCAGGTCGAGGTACCGCTGCCGGTAGCGCGCCTCCTTGTCGGCTAGCCCGTGATGCTTGTCGGGTAGAGGGCGCAGGCTCTTCACCAGGGGCCGGAACTCGGCGGCGCCGACCGTGAGCTCACCCGTCTTGGTGGCGTACAGCGCGCCTTTCACCTCCAGCCAGTCGCCCAGGTCGACCTTCTTGAGGGCGTTGTACGCAGGCAGCTCGTCCTTCTGGAACGAGACCTGTATGCGCCCGCTGGCGTCCTGGAGGGTGGCGAAGGTGAGCTTGCCAATCATGCGCAACAGCATGACGCGGCCGGCCACGCTTACGCTCTCGGAGTCAATGGGCTCACCCGGGGTCGGTTCTGGGTGGGCGGCGTGCAACTGGGCGGCGGTGTGGCTCGCCTCGTGATCGTAGGGGTACGCCTCGAAACCACGCTCGACCAGCGCCTCTAGGTTGCGGAGGCGCTGGTCGCGTTGCTCGTTGAGGGACTTCTGGCTCATTGGGCTAGCTTTACACGATTCGCCGCGGTAGCGGCGGCCTGCCGGTCAGCCGATGGCTTTAACGGTGTACTCGGTGACGCGGCCGTTGATCTCGACCTTGAACTTGTCGCCAACGCGGCGGCCCACCAGGGTGCGGCCCAGGGGCGACTCGTCGCTAACGCGGGGTATGTCGCCGTCGAGTACACCCGACTCCACGGAGGACACGAGCTGCACCACGAACTCTTCGCCTGAAGCGTCGAGCGTGGCGGTGCTACCGAGGTCTATGCGCTCGGCGCTGGCGGGCTCGTCGATGATCTCGGCCCGCGCAATCTGTTCCTCCAGCCGGTCGATGCGCTGCTCGATGCGCGACTTCTCGGTCTTAGCGTCCTCCAGGCCGGAGTCGTCGTAATCGTCGGACGAGCCGGTCAACTCCTGCAGGATGCGCGTGGCCTCCTCGAGCCGTTCCTGTTCCAGGTCACGTTCAGCCTTCAGGCGCTCGTAACCCTCAGGTGTGATGCGGATTCTTAACGCCATGATCACTCCTCTTTCCAGCTGCTAGTTGCGTGTTCTCCCGTTAGGAAGCGGCTTGCCCCTAGAACCAGGACAAGCCGACGGGTCGTTTAACTGTGGGCCTAGTCTACCGCAAAACGCTCCCCCGGTCCGGATAACGGAACACCTGCAGCTCCATGAAAGGCGCCACGTAGGCCCGCTCACCAGACACCCAGGCACCCTTCGTACACTGAGCGAGATGACTCTGCTCCGTGCCGGCATGCTGTCGGTTCTCCTCCTGCTCGCCGTCACCCTCGCCTGGTTATGGGGCCCCCGCAGCTCCGATCCCGCACTGCAACAGGCGGCTTTCACGCAGCCCAGCCTGCCGCCCGCTTACGCCGAACTAGAACGGGCCCTGGAGAGCGGCGACGCCGCCGCCCTGGACGCCCTGGCCCACGCCGACGACAGTTACCGCGCCTACCTGAGCGCCATGTACCTAGCCAGCGCGCAGGAGCTACCGGCCGCAACCCGATTGGGGGCGCTGGAGCGCGGGCTGGCACTACGCGTGGATGACGCCCTGAAGCGCAACGAGAACCTTGACCTGCTCATCCTGCAGGCCGACCTGGCCCTGGAGGCCGGCGAAAACGAGAAGGCCTTAGCCGCCTACCGCGCGGCGTTACCCGACGCGCGGGCCGTGGCGCAGTTCGCGCAGCTCGAGGCCGACCCGTTCCGCCGCGCCGCCGCGTTCCAGAGCGCCGGACTGCAGAGCCGCGCGCTGGAGGCGCTGGGCGACCTGAGCGCGCCCTCCATCGAGGCGCCAGCCCTGCGCGCCCTCGGCCGCTACGAGGAGGCGCTCGACGCCTACCGGCGCTGGCTGGCCGAGGCACCCGGTAACGCAACCGCGCTCCTGGGAGAGGCGTGGTGCCTCTTCTACCTGAACCGCGACGAGGAGGCCACCAGGGCCTTCACCGCCCTGGGGGCGGACGGGCATTACGGCCTGGGTCTGCTCGCCAACCGCGCTGGCGACATCGACCTGGCCGTCTCCCACCTCGTGAACACGGGCCGCGCGGACCTCATGTGGCTGGCTACCGGGCTCTACGAGGCGCGCGACCGCTTCACGGACAGCCTGCCCATCTACCTGCGCCTGGCGCGAGGCAGCAGCGCTTACGCCGACGACGCCGCCTACCGCGCGGTCGTGCTGGCCGCCCGCCTGGGTAACGAAGAGGTCATGACCGAAGCACGGGAACTCGTGCCCGCAGGCAGCTTCTTCGCCATGAAGCTCGGCGGCGCGCCCGCGGCGCCCGACCCCATGACCGCGCCCGTGGGCGCACTGACCACCGCCGCGCTGGAGGGCCAGACGGGCACCGCACTAGCCACCGCCGTGGCGCCGCTGGCGCTGGAGCTACACGGCGCCGGCTACGAGGACGCCGCAGTGGGCGAACTGCTCTTCGCCCTGCGCAGCGCCGAGAGCGCGGGCGACGTGCTGGCCACCGTGGAGGTCGCCGAACTGCTGCAGAGCATGGACGAGTACCGCCAGAGCGTGCGCGCAGCGCGCGAGCTGCTCTCCGGCGGCGAGAACGACCTGCGGGTGTGGCGCTTGGCCTACCCGCCCGCCTGGCCCCTCACGGTGGTGGAAGAATCGGCACTGAGCGGCGTGGAGCCCGCCCTAGTCTGGGCCGTCATGCGCCAGGAGTCCGCCTTCAGCCCAGTAGCCATATCGCGCTCCGGCGCGCAGGGGCTCATGCAGGTCATGCCCACCACCTGGGACTGGATCGGCGAGCTGCGCTCCGAGGAGCCCACCGACCCGTTCGTGGTGCGCGAGAACATCGCCTACGGCGCCACCTACCTGGCGTGGCTCCTGCGCTACTTCGATGGCGACGAGGAGCTCGTCATAGCCGGTTACAACGGCGGTCAGGGTTACGTACGGCGCCTGTTCGAGAGCGAGTGGGTGGCTGAGGATAAGGACGAGTTCTACCGCGAGATAGACCAGCCCGAAACGCGCGAGTACCTGCAGCGCGTTTACGAGAACCTGGCCGTGTACCGCGTGCTCTACCCGGGCTTGGCTA